>ERZ777011.1199-NODE-1199-length-29890-cov-3.780225_pt1 | contig 29890 bp, 28 predicted proteins | sample MGYA00374964_ERZ777011 | MGnify/ENA primary metagenome ERZ777011 (study PRJEB29310, sample SAMD00008975) | mouse gut metagenome | study: EMG produced TPA metagenomics assembly of the Metagenome analysis of fecal microbiota from mouse which was promoted... | reverse complement strand
GTATACAATACTTTGTCATACGTAACCACGTCTTCTCCCTTAAGGGACGCTTCCTCCTGCCGCTTTACAAATTCCTGATACCTTGTGTTTAACCTGACCTCACACTGTTTCAGCATTTTCTCAACGATCGCCGTGTATCCCCCTACGGGAATCCCCTGGAATCTGTCTGAAAAATAGTTATTATCATATGTAAACCGAAGAGGAACCCTCTTGATAATAAAAGCCGGAAGGTCACGGCACTCCCTTCCCCACTGCTTCTCCGTATAGCCTTTGATTAGTTTTTCATACACGTCGCGGCCGGCTAAGGACAGGGCCTGTTCTTCCAAATTCCGGGGCTCCCCGATTGACAGACCTTCTATCTGTTTTCTGATAATCTCCTTTGCCTCCCCCGGGGTTTTAATTCCCCACAATTTGCTGAAGGTATTCATATTAAAAGGAAGATTATAAATTTCATCCTTATAAATCGCCATAGGGGAATTTACAAAGTGGTTAAACTCCGTAAATTGGTTCATATAATCCCATATTCTCCGGTTGGAAGTATGGAAAATATGCGCTCCATATTCATGCACATGGATATGGCGCTTTAAGCTTGTGTATATATTCCCTGCCACATGATCTCTTTGGTCAATCACCAGGCATGTCCGCCCGCTTTCCGTCATTTTATGAGAAAAAGCTGAACCAAAAAGTCCAGCCCCTACTACCAGATAATCAAAATGTTTACCCATACGGTCTACTGCTCCCTATACTTTTCAAGCTGAACGTAATCTTCCATCATTTCAAGAATTTTCTTACGTCCCTTCTTGTTTAACTGAATATAATACTGCATCACTCTGTTTTCCAAAATCTTCTCACCCAAAACTTCTCCTTTTTCAAGGGATGAAAAATCAACCGGGTTCAGGCTTAATCTATCACACATGCGAATAACCGTGCCGTAAGCCATTCCCTCAATCCCTCTGTCTAACGCTGTTACCAGCGTACTATAAGGAATCTCCATATCAATGGCAAACTGCCTCATGCTTTTATACTGTTTCAATATCTCCTGTTTTAAAATTTCTGCTTTTGTCATGTTGAAACCTCCTTGTCAGAGCTATAGTGTCGTCATATCTCGTCATATGAAGTAAGTATATCACACACTTAAATTTTAGTCACTTAAAAAAATATAAACTTTGTATTAATACGTACTAAAGTACTATTTTTTCACATATAGATAAATATTTTCACATGAAATTCTTTTTCTTCCGCGCTGACTCTCATTTTACCATGATACTTTTTCACCACCCGCTTCACTTCCCTTAGTCCCAGGCCGTGAAAGTTTTTGTCCTTTTTGCAGGTAAGGAAATTGCCCATATTATCCTTTTTTCGGTGTCCTTCGTAGGGATTGCTGACCTCTAAGAAAAATGTTGAGCGTTCCGCCTTTATCCCAATGTGTAATTTTCTTTTATCCCCGTCCAGCCTTTTTACCGCTTCAGCCGCGTTGTCAAACAGATTGCCCAGCAGAATATTTAAATCTATATCGCTTACCGTGACTTCCTTTTCAATCTCAATATCATGTTCCACTTTTATTTGATTTTTTCCTGCAATTTCCATTTTATAGTTGAGAATAGAATCAATCCCAATGTTCCCTGTATATATAATGGGCATCGGCCTTTTTATTTCCTCCAGCTTTTCTCCACAGTATGCTAACAGCATGTCATATTGGCCCTTTTCCAGATACCCCATTTCAAGGGCATAGTGATTCGCCATATTGTGACGCAGTACACGCAGTTTTTCCCAGTTTTCTTTCAGCTTTTCATATTGCAGCCCAAGGGACTCATTCTGCTGTTGCGCTAATCTGTTTTCCATGTCTTTCTTTCTATACAATCGCAGCTTTTGACGCTCGTAATATGCCTGCAGATTCAGGACGGTTAAAATGGCTGCCGCCAGATCCTGCCACAGCCCCGTATATCCGCAAGTGTTTTCCCATATGGCATAGCAAATAACGATACTTCCTGCCGGAATCAAAAATAATTCGAACCAATCTGCTGATTTCATCCGGAATTGTTTTGCAAAAGTCATAAGAACGATTTTTACAAACAGAAAAAAGAACAATTGAGAAATGATATTTCTGACATCCGGGCATATGGCCTGCGCAAAGTACCTTTTCCTTGCCATTGCTGCCGGAAAAATGAAAAAGAATGTCGTAATCCCTTCTGCGGCAAATTTTAATAACGCCGCGCTGTTTATTAAAACAATCTTTGCTTTTATATGCCCCCTGTATAATATGGCCAGCGCCGCAAAATTAATGCTCCAGGCGTACAGGTGAAGCAACGGCTTACACTCCGCAAATAAACTGCCGCCCGCTTTCCAAAATAAAAAGCCTATCCCCCACCCCACCGTTAAAAGCAATCTGCTTTTATATTTTTTCCCCAGAAACTGTTTATATAAAATATGCTGCGTGCTAATAAAAAAAATGTCCGTGATACAGGTCAAAATTTGTGATTTCATCTATTTTCTCCGCCACCTGTATGTTAGAACCATAAGTCAAAGACCCCTCAGCAAGCTGACGGGGCAGCAAACTTGTAGCGCAGCAAAGTGCAGCACATCTTCGATATGCAACACATCTTCGATGTGCAGGTATTTGACCCTCGCGGCATTCGCCAAATGTCCAAGCCGGCTGGCTTTAGGCTGCTAACGGCTGGCTTTAGGCAGCCGCTTGGCTCATTGCTCGCGGGAATAAATGGTTCCGATTGTAAAAAGCTATTAGCACTATAATTTCATATTCCCGGCCTGTAAATCACCTCCCGCAACAAAACCAAAGAACAATAATTCCCTAAGCCATATTAGCGGCCTTCGTTTTCCTCCAAATCATCTTTTAACAGCTTGAAAACATAGCTGTAATACTTTAAAAGCTCCGGCAAAACCTTCATTTCCGTATTTGAAAAATCCTCCAAAATGCCGGCGATCTCATTACTATAAACGGACCTGCTGCCTGTTTTCATACTTCCGCATAAAAGCTCATCCACCGAACATTCCAGCGCATCGGCAATCCTGACAAGCTTTTCCAATCCTATTTTGCTTCTTGCATTTTCCACGTTACTGATGTGCTGTGTGGATAAATCCGTCCGGGCGGCCAGCTCGGCCTGGGACATGCTTTTTCCTTCTCTTTTCTTTTTAATCCTGATCCCTAAGTCCTTATAATCCACTTTCACCTGTTTTTCCCCCATATAGCTCTATCCTAAATATATAGAAAATTTTGCATATGAATAAAAACTATTTTATAAAAATAAGGCTTTCAGTAAAATCAATTATATGAATAAAATATTTTTATAATTATATTTGTTTTTTATTTTTTACCAAATATGAAAGGCAGGGCGGGGAACCAATGTCCCTGCCCTTAAGAAAACAACAATGTTTTCAGATATCTGTTTCGTGGCCCATTGGCTTATTGTCCACAGGAATAAAATTTTACGGAAACAATCCCATTTTAAAAAGTTTCACGCTCTCCCGTCTGAAACGGCTGACCGGCAGTCTGTCTCCGTTATGCATAATAATGTGGCCGGGATGATACTCCTTTATCAGTCTGAAATTGACCAGGTATGACTGATGAATCCGAAAAAACTGATGGTTATAACAAGACAATGTTTTTTCCACTTCATTTAACTTTTTATAAAAGAAATAATTTTGCCCATTTTCCAGCAAGACCTTTATCTTACGTTTTTCACTGGTGAAATAAAGGATCTCTTCCAGTACAATGTTGGCCGTCATCCTGTTATACTTTAATGTATATGTTTCATAGGAAAGCTTATGTTCCCTGGCGATTTTATCCATCGCTTCAAATACTTTCTCCTGTGACGCGGGCTTATCGATATACTGGCAGGGATAAATCCTTATTATCTGTTTAAGATACTCTTCATACTGGGTAACAAACACAATACTCACCAAACTGTTTTTCTCCCTGATTTTGGCGACGGCCTCCATACCGTTCATCCCGCTAAGGGCAATATCCATAAATACTGCCGCAAAGTCCCCCGTATCCTCCTGAGCAAAGACAACTTCTTCTCCGCTTGTAAATCTTTTAATCTGTACATTGAGATGCTGCAGCCCCGCCCACATTTCAATATATTCCGCCAGCCTTTCCACAAAAACAGGAACGTCATCACACACCGCAATCCGTAACATTTAAGTTTCCTCCTTTGTTTTTTCGAATATTTTTAATTATCATATTGATATTTCATTTTCGTTTAAATCATGTATATAAATATAGTATCTTTATAGTTATATAACGGTAATAAACTTTCCTTAAATATTTGCACAAATCTACCCTCCGTAATTTATATAATATTTTATTGTAACTGTTCAGCCCACAATGTCATTAAGTTTAGCGCCAAAACCAGCCGGGAGGAAAATAAAATTCTCAAGGAGCCCCTTAAAAAGCGTCGGCACTTGGTGAGGTCCTTCACGAACCTAGTGTCCGCTACGCTTTTTACGGAGCGAGAGCGCGGCGACGGAGAATTTTTACAATAAGCGGACTCGCGAAGCGAGGCAGCGTTTGTTTTCCTCCCGGCGTCCGCAGCCGTTAACTTAATGACATTGGTTCAGCCCAGGACTTTGCACTTAATACAAATTCCGTGAAAACGCATAAAGGCTTAAAAGAATCCGGCCTCTTTGCCCAAGGCAAACTCGCAACAGGCCGAATAGTTACATTTTATTTTTTATCTGAGATATAATACTTGATTATTTTCGGGCATCAGCTATAATACTAAATATGGCCTTAAAAATATGTCACAATACAATATATAGGAAGAAATGTTGAAAAATCAGCCTATCGGCCGGTTTTATCAATCATAAGCCTTTGCTTGAGGACATAAATTTGCAGGTAGAAAGGGGTATGGTTATTCATATGAATATTATTAAACGAAGCGGCATGGAGGTTGCCTTCGATGCCATTAAAATAGAGGACGCCGTGCGCAAGGCCAATGCCAGCGTGGACGAGGGGGACCGCCTTTCCAACGAGCAGATCGAGACGGTTGTTGAAAATGTAACGGCCCTGTGCGCTAAGATGAAGCGCAGTCCCAATGTGGAAGAAATTCAGGATATGGTTGAAGAAGAGATCATGAAGCAGCAAACCTACAAGCTTGCTTCCAACTATATTACCTACCGATATAAAAGAGAGCTTGTGCGCAAATCCAATTCCACCGACGAGCAGATCCTTTCCCTTTTAGAGTGCAACAACGAGGAGGTTCTTCAGGAAAATTCCAACAAGAATCCTATCGTCAACAGTGTCCAGAGGGATTATATGGCAGGGGAGGTCAGCAAGGATATCACCAAGCGTTTTCTCCTTCCGCTTGATATTGTTTCCGCCCATGAAAAAGGCATCATTCATTTTCATGATGCGGATTATTTTGCCCAGCATATGCACAACTGCTGTCTGGTCAATTTGGAAGACATGCTCCAAAACGGCACCATCATCAGCGAGACCATGATTGAGCGCCCTCACAGCTTTTCCACCGCCTGCAATATTGCAACCCAGGCCATCGCCCAGATTGCAAGCTCCCAGTATGGCGGACAGAGTATCACTTTGTCCCATTTAGCCCCTTTTGTGCAGGTGAGCCGTGAAAAGTTTCAAAAGGAAGTGCGCGAGGAGCTTACCTCACAGGGGATGGAAGTGACCGACGAGCTGGTCTCCAAAATAGCGGAAATGCGGGTGCTTCGTGAAATCAAGCAGGGCGTTCAGATGATTCAGTATCAGGTGATCACCCTGATGACCACCAATGGCCAGGCGCCCTTTGTCACCGTATTTATGTATTTAAACGAGGTTCCCGACGGCCGGCTTCGGGACGACCTTGCCTTAATCATAAAAGAAATGCTCCTTCAACGTATCGAGGGCGTTAAAAACGAGCAGGGCATTCCGATTACCCCCGCTTTTCCCAAACTGATTTATGTATTGGAGGAAAATAACATTTCCGAAGATTCCAGGTATTGGGAGCTTACCCGCTTAGCCGCGCGCTGTACCGCAAAGCGGCTGGTGCCTGATTATATTTCGGAAAAAATTATCAAAAAGCTCAAGGATGGCAACTGCTATCCCTGTATGGGATGCCGCTCTTTTCTAACTGTATACAAGGATGAAAATGACAACTATAAATTTTATGGACGATTTAACCAGGGCGTTGTCACGATTAATCTGGTGGACGTGGCCTGCTCCAGCGGCGGCGATATGGAAAAATTCTGGCTTCTTATGGAGGAACGCCTTGACCTTTGCAGACGCGCCCTGATGTGCCGCCATGAACGACTTAAGGGAACGCCCTCCGACGTAGCGCCTATTTTGTGGCAGAACGGCGCTCTTGCCCGTCTGAAAAAGGGAGAAACCATTGACAAACTCCTTTATGGCGGATATTCCACCATTTCCTTAGGATATGCAGGGCTTTGCGAGTGCGTCCGCTACATGACCGGCAAGTCCCACACCGACCCCGAGGCGACTCCTTTTGCCTTAGAGGTAATGAATCATTTAAACGATACCTGCAAAAAATGGGCGGAGCAGACGAATATTTCCTTTAGTCTTTATGGGACTCCTTTGGAATCCACCACCTATAAATTTGCCAGATGCCTGCAAAACCGCTTTGGCTGTATTCCCGGCGTGACCGATAAGAATTATATTACCAACAGTTACCACGTTCATGTGACCGAGCCAATCAACGCTTTTGATAAACTTACCTTTGAAGCCCAGTTTCAGGAGCTCTCGCCCGGGGGCGCTATCAGTTATGTGGAAGTGCCCAACATGCAGAACAATATTGAGGCTGTTCTTGCGGTTATGCAGCACATTTACGACCACATTATGTACGCGGAGCTTAATACCAAAAGCGACTACTGCCAGAATTGCGGGTATGACGGCGAAATCCGAATCATTGAAGATAAACACGGGAAACTGATTTGGGAATGCCCTAAGTGCGGAAACCGGGATCAGGACAAGATGAACGTGGCAAGGAGAACCTGCGGCTACATCGGTACCCAGTTCTGGAACCAGGGACGCACCCAGGAAATCAAGGAACGGGTGATGCACCTGTAGTCAGAAAAGCTTCAGCAGGCCGCAATGTATCCGGCTTTTGCGGGCATTTGACAAACATCTAAGTCAACCAACGGCTGGCTTTAGGCAGCCGTTTGGCTCATTGCTCGCGGAAATAAAGGTGGGAAATTTTATGAAATATGCAAGCATCAAATACTACGATATTTCAAACGGCTTAGGGGTTCGAACCAGCCTTTTTGTCTCCGGATGCACTCACAGGTGCAGGGGATGTTTTAATGAAATGACATGGGATTTCAATTACGGAAAAGATTTCACACAGGAAACCATCCGGGAAATTCTGAAATCCCTTGAGCCGAAATATATAAGCGGGCTGACTCTTTTAGGCGGCGAACCCATGGAACCGGTGAATCAGCGCGCCCTCCTTCCCCTGCTTCGTCAGTTGAAAGAGCGCTTTCCCCAAAAAAATGTCTGGTGTTACACCGGCTACACTTATGAACCCGATTTGTTAAACCCTGCGGGACGCGCCCATTGTGAATCGACGGATGAATTTTTAAGCTATATCGATATTTTAGTAGATGGGGAATTTGTTCAGGAGCTGCACGATATCAGTCTAAAGTTCCGGGGAAGTTCAAATCAGCGGCTTTTGCAGCTCCAAAAGGAAGGGTGTCCTCAGTTGATTTTATAGCTTCTGTTTTTGATTGCAGTTTTTTCCTATTTGACGCCATAAAACTATCATTTGGTTTCATCCCTGTTAAAAAATAAACTGCCCGGCCGATATAATTTTCAGCCGGGCAATTTTTTACACACAACTTTGTGCCTTCGGTTCGAAATTTGCAGATTAGGAACTGTTAAGAAATAACTTTATGGAAAGGGGATTCATATGGGAATTGGAAATATCAGAGAATTTCAACAGTCGCAGCTAAGCAAGGTTGAACGCAGAAAACAGGAAGAAAAACAGATTAAAAAAGGCGTCTATCAGACCAAAATGATGATTCAAAGCCAGAACATGGAAACCTTGGACAAGGAAAGCAAACGCAGCAAAGCCCGCACCGAGCTCTCACGCAGCGAAGCCAAAGAGGCCCAGACCAAAGAACAGGGCCGCAGGAAAACGGACGTCCATACGGAAATGAAAAAAATGTTATCCGTCATGCCCAAAAACCTTGCCGTGAAAATTTAAATACAAGGAAATGTTCCAGAGCAGAAATATCGGGATGTGCTGAAGCTGCTGTATGCAATGACGGACGGCAGCACGGCATATTGTATCATGGGAATCGAAAATCAGACGGAAATTCATTATGCCCTTCCGGTCAAGAATGGGGTTTATGATTTTCTCCGGCTATCCCACCAGGTCAGCGAGGCGGCCAGTGCCCACAGACAGGCAATGAAGGACGCACCGCTTTCCCTAAAAGAAATGTATTCCAACACTGACAGCGTAATTTTAGAGCATACGCCAGACTACTATGTGAACCTGATTGCCCCAAGGGAGATGTCAGATGATGAAATCAACGAATTCCACTCGAACCTGCGGGAAGTGATGCTTTACATCAAGTATTCTAAAGATAAGAAAACCTTGAATAAGGTTATAAAAGAAGACATAAAGTTCTAAAGCATGGAAAGGCAGGCAGCTCAACAATTTCTTCTGTCGTATATTCTAATAAAAGAATATTATTAACAAATAATTCAATAGTATTTTATTATTTCCTCATTTGTTGGAATTACTTCCACAATATCCCCCGGCTGCAATTTGCATATAATACATAATTTGAGTTACAAAAAGTCACTCTGAAAATATTCTGATTTTTGAATACATCAGCATTAATATCATTCTAATCGAACAAACAAAATTTAAAAACAGGCGGGAAACGGATATAACCCCTTTCGGATATGCTCCGGAAGGGGTTATATTTTGTCACTAACTTAATTATTATATAATACTTGATAAAAAGGTAAATGCACTGTTAAGGTATTGCGGAATATATACATCAGGACGTGCCGTGCCTTCCAGCCAGTCAAAGGTTTCATCGGAGCACAGGATATACAGCTTACCATCAACTAAGAAGCAGTCCCATGCCTGTAAATTTATATCCGGATACTTAATGCATCCTTCAATTCCATCCGGAAAAAGAGCAGGATAAGTGACAATAATAATTCCACTGCCGGATGCTTTTACCAATGCTGTAAAGCTTGAATCAGGGTTTGCCGCTATATAACCGGCCAGCGCATCCTTCGCTCTCTGAGCATTTTCCGCAGGATCCACATACTTGTATGAATATTCGTTTTTCTCGAACGCGTATGACCGATATGTAACTCCATATGCATCCGTTGATTCAGCCATTGTCTCCGTCAGTTTTCCATCCCATCCTATATCGCCGCCTACCTTATTGCTGCCGGAATCGTAGGTCTGACACCAAATGCTTCTCCCGCTCCCGGTTATATCAAATCCGCCGCCTTTTTCTACTTTGACGGTTGCTGCAGGTATGGGCAGGGACGAAATTGCAGGCACAGCCGCCGGTGTTTCAGCAGCAGGCGCAGGCGCTGCGGGTGTTTCAGCAACAGGTGCAGGCGCGGGCGTTTCGGATGCGGGCGCAGCTACAGGCGTTTCCGCAGCAGGTGCGGGCGCTTCTGCCGTGGGCGCCGACGTTTCTGTTTCGGGCGCAGGCGCCGCATCTGAATCAGGAATCGTGAATACCTGTCCTTCATAAATGAGATTAGGATTCTTGATTGAACCCTTGTTTGCCTCATAAATCACTTCCCATTTGGAAGAGTCGCCATAAAGCTGCTTTGCTATTTTTTTGAGATTATCTCCACTTTGCACAGTATAGCTTTCTGCTGCAAAGGCTGACATGCTTGTAGCTAACATGCCGACAGCGGCACATACTACTACAAGTCTTTTAAATTGTTTTTTACGCATAACCATTCCTCCTGTTTGTTTTTCATCTTTTTCATTATATTTACATATATTGCCAATGTCATTACTTAAAATTTCATAAAGTTTCATATTCTTGCATATCTTAAATATTTCTTTCCTATGAAGAATATTTTGTATAAGTCGCTTTCATTTATCGGGTAATTATTCATTTTATTTTGTTGAACCGCTAACAAATACATGCTATAATCTTCAAAGCATCACTTACCATAAGGAGATTCAAATGACCGGCACGAATTTTATTTCTGTTTTCCTGAATTCTCTTATATCGCCGCCAAGACTTTCATCGGACAAAAACCCCGAACAGTTTCTTGGACAAGTTTTTCCTTGCACGGATGATGAAATTCTGCCTTTTGTCAGCGCTTTGTCCGGCGGGCGGCTGTGCGCAAATTTTCCATGGTCTTTTACCGTCGGCTCACTGGACTGTTTTATTTTATTACAGACAGAAAAAGGATGCGGAAAACTGCTTCTTGACGAACAGATATATCCCCTCAATGCAGGCAGCTTTCTCCTTTTGGATTGTAAACAGCAGTTCCGCATGGATATTGCCTCGGAACCCTGGGTTTATCAAGTCGTTTTTTGTCATGGGGTTTCCCTGCCTTATTACCGCCAGCTTCTTTCCGGAAATCGGTTTTACATTTTTCACACCTTCCCTTTTTCCGATATTTCTGTAAGCATGGAGCGTCTTTTGAAATTGTTTCCCGGCGTCCTGCCCTCCCAGAAGCTTTTGATTGCAGATTTTATCAATCATATCATAACATCCTGTATCGTATCTTCACTGACGGGAGAAAAATGCCCCCCCGAGAGGTTGAAAAAATTCGCTTTCTTTTCGAGCATGAATTTCAAAAGCCCTATACCCTGAACGATATAGCAGCTTTATTCGGCATCAGCAAATATCGGATTTGCAGGGAATTTACCGATGCATATGGCATTTCCCCCATACAGTACCTGAACAGGAAAAGAATTGACGCCGCCAGGCAGCTGCTCCTTACCACCGAATATAAAGTCCATGAAATCGGCTCTATGGTGGGAATTGATAACACCGCTTATTTTATTACACTTTTTAAAAAACATACCGGGCTGACCCCTCTGTCTTACAGACAGCAGGAGCCTTTCAGCCTGACATAAATACCCACAAAACAAGTATACGGCTTAATAATTGTTTCGAAGTGCTCTCTGTCTCCGAGCGCGAATTTATGATTTGTTTTAAGCCAATCATCCCATGCTTCGCGAAAGCAATCCATTTCCCATGTTTCCACCGACTCGATTCTATCGCTGCCGCCGATGAGTTCCTCCCAACATTTTGGGCTTTTGAACATATAGCTGTCCTCTCCAAGCCAGCCAAAGACAAGCTCCTCCCCGCGGCCTGCATATTCCTCCTTCAGACCGGGGATGCCAATCAAAACCACTCCGTTATCTTTCATAAAGGGTAAAATCTTTTCCTGAAAAAATCCCTTGCTTCCCGCGAAGTAATGATAAGAGTCAACGCTAATAAGCGCGCGGAATGACTTTTTTTCAAAAGAAAGGTTGTTCGCATCTTCACACACAGGGGTTATCTGCTCTCCAACGCCCCACTCGGCAAACCGTTCCCCGTTTTCTTCTGCGCTTATCCATAAATCATTTGCAAAAACTTTCGCTCCGGTCTCCTTCGCAATGACAAGACTTGTCAGCCCCGTCCCGCATCCCAGGTCGAGAATCCTCTCGTCGGGAGAAAGCTGTAAAGGATATTTGTCAAACAGCTCCGCCAATATCCTTACGCTATTTGGTCCCATCATAGTTTCCGCCGAAATATATGCCTTATAATCATCAACATTCATATGCCCTGCCTCCGCTCAAAATCAGATTAATATCATCAAAACAGACACCCACTGTGGCGGCAGGTGTCTGTGCAAAAAGTGTTCGTTTCATATTTGAATCACTCTTCTTTTTCCGAAATGACAGAAAAGAACTTCGCCATCAGCGGAATATAGGTTGCAACAAAAACGGCCCCGGCAATCCACCCTGCCTGCTGCCTGCTCCTTTTCGGTATCTGTATACCCGCTAAAATCCCCATAGAAAAAAGGCAGAACTTTATCATAGCCAAATCCTTCCAGTCACTTTCCTCTATGTATTTATCCGCGTAATAAAACAATTTGTTCATCCCAAGGTCCTCCTTTCCCTAAAACTTAATACCACTTATTTTTCTGAGATAATGAGTTACGGATTGTATCTCTTATGGTTTCGCATCTGCCTGAAAGAGGTTTTAGCGTAACCCTTCATCCTCTCATTTCTTCCTTACCTGCATTCCCGTTTCATAGCAAAATATCCAATCAGCACCGTCCACACATAGGCGCATGTCTTAGGGATCATCAGCATCCCAATGAGTGGAAAGGCATCCGCCCACAGCACCACCGGAATGTAAAAACCAAAGCTCAGCACAATGGTCAGCCACATCCTGCCAAACGCCTGATCCCCACGTTCCTTTGCACTGCGGTAAAACAGCACAACCACCACAAGGCCCAGCAAAGCAAAAGGAATATTGCGGTAGATTCCCCAGGAGAGGGGACTTTCGGAGCTGAGCCACCGGTTCTGAGGCATCATGCACAGAGCAATCCGCACGCCGGCCAGACCGTATACGGCAGCGGTCAGTCCTCTTAGGCCTCTGATCTGATACCGCTGCCTCCAGACATAATACAGCAGCACATAAAAAACTGTCATCGTCACCGAGGTAATCCATTTCCCAAGCCCCAAAGGAACCGTATAGTTTTCCAGTCCTGTTGTACACAGAGCCAAAGCCCGGGGAACCAGGTGGAAAGAATCGCCCGCCCCCAGCCCCACCGCCATCCAGCCAAACAGCCGGAATTGACGTTCTCCCTTGCTGCCCCGAATCATCAGGATACCGATAGTAATGACAGAGAACAGATAGACCGCATCAAATAAAGTTTCTACGATTGCCTGCATAATTTATTCTCCTTTGTTCCCAATTTTATTTTGAACCCTGGCAGCGGCAAATACCGCTCTCCCCAAATTATCACCAAACTACAATCCGGCCGGCGAAAATGGAAGCGCCCGGACCAGGTAAGCAAAAGCAACGGGTATTCCGCTTTACTTTCATAATCCGCCTCCTTTGGTGAACATTGTTCATTTTCCGGAAAACAATCACCCCCAGGCGGACCTTTTAATCAAAGCCCCTGTAGCAAGCTGACGGTATTTCATCCTCGCGGCATTCGTCAAACGGATGCTGACGCATCCCCCTGGCTCATTGCCCACGGGAGTAAAGAATCCTGCTAACAATCTCCAGTACAGCGCTGGGATCGTAATCCTGCCGCAGCAAAGCAGACAGCAACAAAGAAAATAAGACACCGGCAAATTTTTCCGCCGTAAACCGTTCCGTAAAGACATCAGGCCGAACCCTGGCATCCCGCTCCAGAACCGAACACAACTCATCCTGAATATGCTGCCAGGTCTGCTGCATACGCTGTTTTCCGTCCGGCTTATCTTCCTGCATGAACCCCAGCGAATGGAGGGTAAAAAATCCGGGATACTGCCTGCAGCCATATTCCATCCGTTCATACATCCAAATAATACATGCCTGGGTATCCTGAAATACGCTCCCATCCTCCGGGCGGTGAAATATCTCACGCCAGACGCTCTCCACCGTGGCTCCCACCAACGCTGCTTTGGAATCAAAATAATTGTAGATAGAGCCCACAGATACCCCGCAGGCCGCCGCAACCGAACGGATATTGACAGCAGACCATCCCTGTTGGGAAATAAGACTCCGGCTGGTTTTCAAAATCTCATCTTCTGATGTTACAACAATATTCATGCAATCACTCCAATATGAACAATGTTCATTATAGCTCTTTTTCATTGCATGGTCAATAGAAGGTTTCACATTCTAATAGCTCCGGTAAAGTGAAAAGTAACGGTATGATTCCCTCATCTATATTCAGTTTGGCAATCCGCCTCCCTTCCTTGTCCTTTGGTTCCTCAAAAGCTTGCTCTTAAATACTTAACTGCCAGAGCAATATCCTCTTCCGGCTTTTCTCCTACCTCCCGCTCAATCGTTAAAAAGCCCTGATATCCGCAGTCCCTTAAGGTTTTCAGATATGACGGGAAATCTACGCTTCCCTCGCCTAGAGGGGTCTCCAGGAAATAATCCCCTAACCTGAGATCTCCAATTCCTCCCTCTGCAAAGAAATCATAAATGATTTTCGGATCCGTTTTTTTCACCATGAGGCCGTCCTTTGCATGGGTATGTACAATATAATCTTTCAGTATTTCCACCCCTTTTACCGGATCGTCCCCGGTTACCATAACCAGATTCGCGGGATCAAAATTAACCGCTATGCCGCCTTTTCCAATGCTGTCCAGAAAGCGCTTTAATCTTGTGGCGGGTTCCGGGCCTGTCTCAACGGCAAAATACCCTCCGGCTCCTTTGGCATATTCGGCCAATTTACCACATGCGTCCTGTAAAATGTGGTAAGTCTCGCAAGTCTCATCCTCAGGCACCACGCCTATGTGCGTTGTCACCACCCTGCAGTCCAGTTCAAGAGCCAAATCCATCACCCGTTTAGAGGCTTCAATGCGCCATTCGTTTTCCACCTGGCGGGTAAAGCCGTGTCCGCCAAAGTCGCCGCAAAGAGCAGACACGATAAGTCCATTATCCCTGATAGCTCTTTTTTTCTCTTTTCGTTCCCACCTTGTCATATTTTCAGGAGACATTTCACCTGAAACGGCGTAAAGCTGCACGCCGTCCGCACCCAGCTCGGCGCATTTTTCCATACTTTGGTAAAAAGGCAGCTTTAAACTATCTGCCATAATCCCAATCCTAAAATTGCCCATATACAATTCGCCTCCTATCTTACAAAAATCACAAAGTCATAATTTTTTTTATTGTCGTTGCCGTTTTCTCTATTGACGCCAGATTCCGCTCAACCTCGCTAATCATTGGTCCGTCATACCCGACTGCCCGCAGTTCTTTCATCAATTTTGCAAAATCTACTTTCCCATCCAAAAGGGCTGTCCACTGCCCATCCAGTACGTTTCCTTCTTTTACCTTTTTCCATCCGCCGTCAACCACATGACCTGTCCAGTCTTTCATATGCATTGCCTTGATGTATTTCCCCAATATGCGGGCCCAGTGATGGGGATACTGGAAAATGGCCATATTGCCGGGATCAAAATAAAATCCGACCGCACTGCTGCCCACATCGTCCAATAGCCTTTTCATTTCCAGCGGACTAAATAAAAAGCCGTTCCACACAAACTCTACTGCCAGCGCCACGTCTGTTTTTTCCGCCGTTTTGGAAATTACCCTTAAAGCGTTTACCGCATTTTCGTAGGCTTCTTCATAATACAATTCCGGCGTCAGCTCGCCAAGCGTATGAAGGGATACCTTTGCTCCCAGCTCCCGCGCGATTTCCAGCCCTTCACAAGTCTGTTCTATACTGATTTTCTGCCGTTCTCCATTTTCCAGCAGATTTCCACCGCACTGCCACTGAACTAAGGATACCACTGGCAAATGATACTGCTCAGACAGCCTCCTTATCTTTGGCGCCACCTCATTTCTATTGCTTAGCTGCAAAGGCATATTTCCGCCAATGACCACCTCGGCAACATCATAACCGGCAGCCTTTGACTGTGCAAAAAAATCTTCTAAAGAATACTCCGGCATGATAATTTCACTAATTCCAATCTGCATCTTCCCCCATCCTTTCTTTTCATCACACAACAATAACCCACTCTCCCGGACATTCCATGGCCCTTAGCCCGGCCTCGCGCACGGCTATAATCCGTACCGTTTCCTCGTGGGATACGGGTATCTTTCCTGTTTCAAAAAACCGAATCAGATCATCAATGAATCTGCCGAAGAAGTCCGATTTCACCTCAATGGTTTCACATTCCCCATCTAAAAGAAGGGTTGCAATAAAAGGCGTCTCTCCTCCCGTACAGATCATGGATGCAATTCGTCCGTCCTCCCACTCTAATAAAAGCTCCGTCCAATCCCCTTTGGTGAGGGCCATCACACGATAAATCTTTCCCCCCATCAACATTTCAATTGGTTCTAAATGATGTATACTGTAATTGTTGTAATCGCAGGCGCCCACAAAGCTTGCCGCATTTATCTTTTTCCCAATATAAGCGCGGTATTCGTCTGCATATCTGAGGGCTGATGTGGAATAACAGGGCGTTTTATTTTTTTCCGCCAGTTCAAATATCGCTTCCGCCATTTTTTTAGAAGGCGCAAATGTTTTATCTATATATGTTTTTTTCCCTGACTTTAAAGGCAGCTCTGAAAGTATTTCATGCATCTTAGCATCTTCCGGTGAAAGAACCATTAACACATCGCTTTTCTCAACCACTTCCTCTATGGTACGGCAATGTTCTATGCCGTGCTCCCTGCACCACGCCTCGGAGGTTTTTCCTGTTCTTGGACTTTTTATCATCCCATACCCATATGCCACCTCCATTTTTCCCTGGCTGTGTTTTTTTATCATTTCCGGATAATTATCCGCATGCCACTCGTCCAGATAATAATCAATAAATCCTATTTTCATATATAACCATACTCCCTTCCCAACATACCGCCTCGCGGCACAAACAATACATAAACCATTTTGACTTAGATTTTCTCAGGCGGCGTCTTTTGACGCCTTAGAAAATCTTCATCTCTTCTTCACACTTTCTTCAATTTTTTGCTTTGCTGTATATGCTGCAAGAAATGCAAGACGGGCGTCCTCCAATGTAAACCCGTTCCCCTTCTCCCCTTCAATTCTTTGTATGAGTTCCGACAGCTGTGCATACATATCTTTGTATTTTGATTGATTGTTGATAATCTTATACTCCCCTGTCACAGAGCAATACCACTCGATAAGATCCCCTTCTTCCCTGTCCGACGCCCTGTTCTCCATTAACGTAAGACGCACATAACCATGCTCTCCGATAAATTCCTTTAGGTTACACGCTTTCAGATTGCGGCTCCATCCGCATTCATAGCATCCCAAAGTCCCTCCCGAAAGCTGTACCTGCACCGTACCATAGTTTGGGCAGGGCGCATCCCCGTCCATATAGCAGCCCACACCGGTCACAGACTTTATTTCTTCACCTGACACCCATCGCATAATATCCATATAGTGAACGCCGCAGTCTAATACGGGAGGACAATCCTGCATTAAGCGTTTATACCTGCTCCAGCTTACGGCATGATGGTTTTGGATCATGCGCATCAGCCGTAATTTTCCTATGGCCCCGTCCCGGATGATTCTCTCTATCATCTGATAGGAACGGTTGTAACGAAGCTCATGGCCAATCAACACCTGAGTTGGCGCTGCCACCGCCTCCCTGAAAAACTGTTCTCCCGCTTCCGGCGAGGCGGCTGCCGGCTTTTCACAAAGCACATGGCATCCATAGGCCACAGCGTCTCTCATAATGGACAAATGGGTGTCCACATATGTGGCAATAATGACAATTTCCGTCTCTTTTCGTCTAATATACTCCCTGTAATCTGTCCCAAACTCGGGAACGCCATATTTTTTTGCCAGCAGCGCCGCACGGGAAATATCCGTGTCAACTACCGCAATCATTTTCACATTCTCACGATAATGTATATCCGAAAGGTGCGCTTCCCCTATATAGCCGCATCCCACCAGCACTACGCCATACCGCTTTTTCATGACAGTATCCCTCATAAATCAGCTCGGAACAAACATGGTTTATTGCAAGCTGATTTCCTTCCGTTTCTCTGCAGATTCATAAAGAATATCCAGTACCTTCTGGCTTTCCAAAATGTTCGTAATGTAGGCCTTGTTCTTTTCCCCCGAACGAATTGCCTGCATAAACGCCTCGCTTTCCACCTCATAGTGAGTGGGAATGTCATACTTCGGTTCAACCCTTTGGAGCACGCCGTTTTGTGTTGTAAAAAATTCAAATGTACCGCCGTAGGTCAGGCGCCCCCTTTATCGCCAAGAAAATCAATATACATTTCTTCCTCGTCAATGTTCTGCGCCCATGCACCGTTAAAGCTGACAGAAGCCTTGTCCGTACGGATATAACCCGATACAAATTCTTCCACATCATTGATTCCGTCTGTCTGCGCGGGGCCGGCGTACATCTCCGTATATTGATAGTCGGCAATATTTTTTGCCAGCTCGCTGTAAGTATCACAGGTAACCGTCTCCAAATTTACGCCGCCCAGCACGTAGAAAATCAGGTCAAAGAAATGGATCCCCCAATCGATGAGTACGCCCCCGCCGGAAAGTTTTCGCGTGGTGTATGCTCCGCCTAACTGCGGAATATTGCGATAACTGCGGAAAGAGCAATATACGTGATATATCCTGCCAAACGCCCCCTCACGGTTCATTTGTTCCAGCAGTTCAACGGACTTGTGATATCGGTTGCACACGCCTATATTCAATAATTTCCCTGCCTTTTCTGCCTCCCCGGCCATCTCACAGGCCATTTCATAGGTATAAGAAATCGGTTTTTCGCAAAATACGTGCTTGCCCGCACGCAGGGCTTCTATTGTAATATCCTTATGTCCCGTAACAGGAGTAAGCACATACACCGCATCAACTTCCGGATCCTGCAAAGCCACATGATAATCCGTGATAGCATTTTCCACCTCCTGATACTCTCTCTTTCTTTGCAGGGCTCTGTCTATGATCAGGTCACAGGCATATTTGATAATACAGTCCTTCCTTTTACTGAGCGCCGGAAAATGAGCGAAATCAGAAACTTTTCCACAGCCAATAATACATAATACAACTTTGTCATTTCTCATAAAAAATTCCTCCTAAAATATATTTGTTATTTAATCAATACCGTTTTAGTCTAATCCGTCAAAAAGCATATTAACCCCCACCAGCGCAGGGTTCTTATTCCCCCATGGGGAAAGCACCGTAAAAGATTCCACCCAGTCTTCTCTGCCTGTGCTGTCTTCGCAAATTATCTTTTCCAGAAAAGAAAAATATTTTTTGGCAAATCCTCCTGCCAGAAGTATGATTTCCGGTTTAAACACAATATTCAGGTTCCAAAAACCATTGGCAAAATCTCTCCGTATCTGCTCCAGCAAAAGGGCGGCTTTCCTCTCATTATCCCCTGCCCTCACATACAGCTCGTCGAAATCCGCATATCCGGCGTCAAAGGCTCTTTTGTTCAGCGCCTTCCCTGAACAAAGGCCCTCCATACACCCTTTATGACCACAATAACAGCGTTCTCCCTTTGAAGAAACTATCACATGTCCCATCTCCGGGTGATACTTTCCACTGCGATGCAGCCTTCCCCTTTTCCAAAAAGCCACTCCAATCCCAGTTCCAACTGTAACCATCAATACTTTTTTATCTCTGAGATCTCTTTGATATACCTCTCCCAGCAGGGCTGCATTTGCATCATTCTCCATTTTAACCGGAAGCCCCGATTTTACCGAAAGATACTTTGAAATTTCAAACCCCTCCCAGCCCGGAAGCGTATATGGATTTTCTACCGTTCCCTTTTCGGTGTTGACCGGTCCTGTACATCCCACGCCGATTCCCCGAAGCCCTGCCATGGAAACCCCGATTTTTTTACACATCACGTCAAAGGATTTTAGCAGCTCGTCCATGGCCAGTTTTGCATCAGGCTGTTCAAAGGCAGATGGGAAAAAATCCTCCGCCAATATATCTCCGGCACGATTTACAATTCCAATATGGATTTTTGTCCCTCCGATGTCTACGGCCCCTGTCAGTACTTCCTCTATTGTCATTTTCTCACCACCCCCGTTCCTTTCGTAACCCACAAATTATTATCATGCCAAATATGCTATCACCATTTCGGGGCTTACGACTTAATCGCGCCAACCATGACTCCCTTGGCAAAATATTTTTGGACAAATGGAAAAACACACATAATAGGGACTATGGAGACGATTACCGCCGCCGCTTTTATTCCCTCCGAAAAAGGTTCCTTACCCGTATGCGTAATCATTCTGGTAAACGTAACCGTCTGGCTCAGCACCTGACGCAGTACAAGCTGGATAGACCATTTTTTTGCATCACCAATAAAAAGGCTTTGAAAAAACCATTCGTTCCAGCGCTCTACCGCATAATACAAAAGCAATATGGCCATCCCGTGCTTTACCAAGGGCAGGTGGATGCGTGTAAAAATCGTAAACGGACCTGCCCCGTCAACCACTGCGGCTTCCTCCATTTCCGCCGGAATGCTCTCAAAAAAGGACCTCATGATAATGGTATTAAAAAGATTGAGGCCAAGGGGTAAAATCTCCGCCCATCTGCTTCCAATAAGCCCTAAGCTTTTTACCACAAGGAAAAACGTAACCATTCCTCCATCGAAGAACATGGCGATAACCACCACATTCTGTACCAGGTTTCTGCCGGGAAAATCCTTTTTGGAAAGACCGTACGCCAGGGTTACCGTTAAAAACATGCTGTAGATTACCCCAACCACAGTATAGAAAAGGGAATTTATAAACCCGCTTAACATCCTTCCTGTATCAAAAATTCCAATATAGTTTTCCAGCGTTGGCTTTCGCGGCCACCAGATCATTCCTCCGCTTAGCGTCCATTCCTGTGAGGTAATAAAGGACTTTACAATTACATAGTAGAAGGGAACTATGACAAGAAAAAGCCCCGCGGACAATATGATAAGATTGATATAGTCGAATATATCCTTTTTCTTTCTCATAATATCGCCTCCCCGTTTAGAATTTTTGCAATTTTATTGGCTGTCAGCAAAAAAGCAAAATTGATAATTGACTTTGTCAGTCCCATTGCCGTTGCAACTCCATAATTGGCAGACGCCTGGAACGCTTTCGTATAAATGTAAGTGTCGAGGACTTCCGCCGATTGCCGGACCACCGCATTTGTCATATTTAATATTTGATCAAACCCGTTGTTTGTTATATTTCCAAAGGCCATCACAATTACAATCACAACTGTCATTTTTATCCCCGGCCAGGTAATATGGCGCATACACTGGAAACGGTTAGCGCCGTCAATACACGCCGCATCATATAAGGCGGGATCTATACCTGAAATTGCCGCCAGATAAATGATTGCGGACCACCCGGCTCCTTTCCATACATTACTGATATATAAAATAGGCCGGATCAAACCATTGCTTGTCAAAAACCCGATTTTTTCAATTCCCATCTGACCTAATATACCGTTTACAAGTCCTTCCGTGGAGAAAAAGCTTACCAGCAATCCGCTGATGGCCACCCAGGAAAGGAAATTGGGAAAGGTGTAAAAAACCTGCAGAACCTTTTTATACCGGTTTGACCGTAATTCATTTAAAAGTAACGCCACAATGATGGCAACGGGAATGCTTGACAGAATATACCCAAATCCCATTCGGAATGTATTAAAGAAAGCTTTTACAAATTGCGTATCATCCATAAGCGCCACAAAGTTTTTGTACCAGGGGTTCACCCATGGACTTTTAAAAATACCCATATTGATCTTATACTCTTTAAATGCAAGCACAATTCCGCCTATCGGCAGGTAATGAAACAATAACAAAAAGCTGAAACCGGGCAAAAGAAATATGTAAACGCTCCTGTTACTAATCAATCGCTGTTTCAGCGATTTTTTCCCGTAATACTTTACCTTCTTTTTCAAAGCTCACCATCCTCTCAAATCAAAGACCTCGCGGAAATATTATTTTTCAACCCACTTAAGCCGCCCCGGCTTAAGCCCCTTATAAAGGCCCAATTGATTAACGATTAGTTCCACCGGTATGATTTCCACCAGCGGCGACAAACAGGGGTTATCAAATTCTATATACAGCTGATGAACCTTTTCATATTGGTATTTTTCCTTGCGGTTTGTAATGAGAAGGATACTTCCGCCATTTTCCCCGACCAATTTTATAATCTTTTCTACGGCAGGACGGCTCTTTTCATAAAAGTCAAAAAGGACTGTGCAAAAGCTTTCATTAATCAATTCAACAGGCCCATGCAGAAACTGGTTGCAGGTAAAACGCGACGCATAAATTTTTCCCGCTTCCTCCATTATCATTTCCGCATAGCTGGCGGAACTGTAGGATGGACCGGAGCCAACTGCATAAATAGCGCTCCTTTCTTTCACACTCTCGCACATACTTTCTATTTCCGGAACGGAACTTTCAATCAATTCTTCCATCTTATCCGCTGCATCCAGCAAATCTCTATACAGATTTTGAAATGCGCTCTCATCCCAGTCTGCTAACAGACAGCTTAAATAGAGCAACGCCGCAATTGTATTTGTATAAGTTTTAGAAGCTGTGGTAAATTCCTCCCCTGCATAGATTAGAAATTTGTATTGCCCATATTGGTATAAAGTATTCTCCGGATAATTTGTTACGACGGCCAGCTTCCAATCCTTCTTTGCCGCATATTCGCGGCACAGTCCCACCACCTCAGGGCTCTTACCTGACTGGGATACGGCCACAACTAAGGTACGCTCATCCACTATCCCCGCATCGTGATAAAGAAATTCCCCGCACTCCATAGCAAATGCGCGCACGCCTTTTTCCCTGAGGAAGCCTGCGGCAGTATAAGCGGCATAAAGGGAACTTCCCATTCCCACAAAAATCACCTGATCAAACGCTTCCTTCTGAAGCGTTTCCCTCATCGCCCGCTCCCTCCCGGAATCTATAAAGTAATGGCGCGTAAGGTCCCGTAATGCCTCCGGCTGTTGTTTAATTTCATCAATGTATTGCATAAAAATCCTCCATTCTGCCAATACCTGCAAATTTGGGCATCAGCACAAATTTGGTCTGTGAAAAATTTATTTTTCACAGTATACCTCTGCTCCTTTCTAAAGCCTGAATTTACAGTGCGGCTATTTCCAGATTAAGCCATGAAGCTTCCCTTTCTGTCAAAGAAAGCGCAAGCGCCTGCAGGTTATCACGCATCTGTTCTCCCGTAACAGGACTCATAAGCGCATATATGTAAAGGGGCTGGGACAGGAGCCATGCCAGCGCAATCTGCGCAACGGAAGCTTTCTTTGCACAGGCCAGATATTCCGCTCTGCGCAGTCTCTCAAAATTTTCCGGATAACAATATCCTTTTATCGCCGCTTCCCCCAACTGTGTCTGCGCCATTTCCGGGCAATCGCTGCGCACTCTGCCGGAAAAGAAACCGTTTCCCAGACTGGAATAAGCAAAGACCGGAAACTGTGATTTTTGATACCACTGCCGGGCGGCCATTTGCTTTATGCCGGTAAGACTTACACATCCCTTTCCCCATGGATCATGAATCTGCTGTGCAAGGCCATAATAGGGACTGGAGGCGACAAAGCCATTCATCCCATGTTCCGCCGCATACTCATTTGCCCTGGCAATCCGTTCATGGCTCCAGTTAGATGCGCCAAAGGCCCGGATTTTCCCCTGGGCCTGCAGGGAATTAAGGGTTTCCATTATCGGCCCCACAGGAACAAGGGGATCGTCACGGTGTAAAAAATAAAGATCTATGCAGCTGACCGACATTCGCGCCAGGGAATCGTGGATATCGCTTAAAATATCATAGGGGGTAACCCTGCTCCTCCACTGATTATGATGCGCCCCTTTTGTGATTAAAACGATTTGATCCCGGTTACCCCTTTGGGAAATCCATCGGCCTAAAATACGTTCCGCATCGCCATTTTCCCCATATACGGGTGCACAGTCAAAGGTATTTACCCCCAGCCCGTACACCTCATCTAACAGGCCAAAAGCTTCTTCTTTTTTGTCATAAGACAGCATAAGGGTTCCCTGGACAATGCGGGATACCGGCTTATCGATAAACGGAATTTCTCCGTAAAATACGGCCTCTGTTTTTGTCTTCATTTGCTTTTTGTCTCCATCCTTCTATATTCTGATTTTAAAGCCAAAGCGGTGCTGCCCGCTTAAGACCAGGTGTCGCGCAGGTATCTCGGTAGACCACGCCATATCTCCTCCGATACCTGAATGCAGTCCGTCAATGTAAAGATAAGTTTCCCGACGCCTGTCCAACTCATACTCATGCTTTGCCTCCCACAGGTCTTTTACCCTGTAATGATGAACGTCAAAGCTAAAATTTGCTCCTTCAAATGTCACCGTTCCCAGCTCAGGATGTGTAATGGATACCCATCTGGTATCGATATGCGTACCGTTGTGGCTTGGAGGAACAAATGGAAAATGCATTTTTTCCACCGTGCTTTGATATAAACCAACCAAAGCGCAGGCGTGCCTGTCGCTATAATTCTCATAAGGCCCCCTGCCATACCAGGAGATATCCTCAAACCCCTCCGGGAAACAATAACTCACACCAATACGCGCAAGGGAACGGAAGCAGGAATCTACATCGGCCACAATGTCAACCCGAAGCTGGCCTGCAGCATTCAGCCTGTATTGGGTGGAAAAGTGAATACCTCCCTCAGAGCTTGAAAGGCTGGAATTTACGATAACACCGGCGCAGTTCTTTTCCAGCGTCTGAAAGGCTTCTACTGACAAAACTGTCCTTTTCAGCTTTCCTTCCATTATCTTTTCCCAGTCCTTTTGGACATCTCCATCCCATTTTTCCTCCAGGCAAAGTCCGCTTCGGCCGCGAAGAACATTCTCTTCTCCGCCTTCAAACTGCAAAACATGGTCTTTATAAACCTTCACCACCCCTTTTTTTCTGTCAATGCACACACTCGCCTTACCCGCATCCATTTGGAATTCCGTCTCTCTCTTAACAAGTACAACCATTCCTTCCGGAATATCTTCCTTCCGGGCTTTATTCCCACAAACAGGAAACTGGTACTGACAAATCACATATCCGGGCGGTAAAAAGGGGTGGCTGTGACCTGCAAGGAATGTGAAATTCAAAAATCTCTCCCCCCCATTGCCGGAAATATCCGGTATTGTAAAAGCAAGCGGCGCGTCCTCTCCGGGAAGAACCCGGGGCAATTCCAAAATTGCTTCATGAATGCCGACGCCATTTTCCAAAAGCTGAAAAAAGCACTCCACTGTCGTTGTGTCCAGAGCGTGGTACCTGTTTTTCAGTATGAATGTGTCGTCCTTTTTCTCTATGATAACAGGAGCCAGAACCTGCTTTAACTCGTAGGCGCATGGTTTGGGCGTAAGATCCGGTAATACAATCCCATTTGCCACCATATATGCGGGTATTTCCCAATCAATAAATTCTTCCTTCCGGTCACCGGCATATCCAAACTGCTTTTTCCCATCGCCATCTAATACCGGCAGACACTTATCCTGCCAGTCCCAGATAAACCCTCCCTGGAATATTTCATAATTCTCCGTAAAGTATGGAAACCACGCAAGCCCGCCGCCGGAATTTGATATCTGGTATCCATATTCAACCAGTACAATAGGACGGCGATCGGAATTATCCGCTATCATTTGAAGAATCACCAAAGGGGAAGGGTACATGGAGCATTTAATATCGCTTGCAATATCGCCGGGGTCGCAGCTTTCATATTGCACTAACCGGCTGTCGTCAAACTCCCGAAGCCAGTTCGCCATAGCTGCATGATTGGGCCCATATCCCGATTCGTTGCCCAGGGACCATGACACAATAGACGGGTGATTCCTAAAATAACAGGCCATTCTCTGCACCCGCTCCAACATGGCGCCCGCCCATTCAGGGTCGTTGGTAAGCTTACCGTATACCCCATGCGTCTCCACATTTGCTTCACACACCACGCAAAGCCCATATTCATCGCACAGGTCATACCACTCAGGGCTGTCGGGATAGTGGCTGCATCGCACTGCGTTTATGTTCATCTCCTTCATAAGCCTTATTTCTTTTATCATGTGCTCCCGGCTTACCGTTCTGCCATCAGGCCAGGCCCACTCATGCCTGTTCACGCCCCTAAATACAAAACGCTTTCCGTTGAGCTTTATTACATTGTCCTGAATCCCAATACTTCTAAAGCCAATTCTTGCCGTTTCCCGATCTATCACCTCTCCGTCGCCGTCGATCAGCGAAAATACCATTGTATACAGCACAGGCCTGTCACAAGACCAATATTCTATATTTTCCACCTCAAATTCAAAGTCCGCCGTTTGCGGCAGGGTTTTGACAACGGGTCCTATATACCGCCATTTTGCATATAATGGCGAAAGCGTTTGGAAAGGACGAAATTGTTCAAACAGTAAAGCTCCCCGGGCGTTATATAGGGACACCTTTGCGGTGTAATCCGTATAAAAGGGTACTTTGTTTATTGTCAACCGGGCAAAAACCTTTCCCTTTCCGGCCTCCGCGGGCACTGCCTTTGCGTAGAAATCTTCTATATGCTGTTTCGGCTTGGCAATCAAATCTACCGGCCGGAAAATGCCGGAAAGGTAGAAGTTGTCCTGGCATTCAAGCCATGTACCGTCGCTAAATTGTAAGACCTCCACCGTAATCCGGTTTTCCCCACAGGTTATGTAAGAAGTAATATTAAATTCTGCCGGCAGCTTTGCGTCCTGGGAATACCCTATGGGCGCGCCGTTAATCCACAGATAAAATGCGGATTCAACTCCTCCAAAACGGATAAAAATGTCTTTACCGTAAAAGTGATCGGGAAGCACAAACGAGCGAAGGTACACGCCCACATTATTGGCCCTCTTTGGGACATAGGGGGGATAATAATCCTCATGAATATCGCGCTGTTTTCTTTTGACGGGGCACAAAAAAGATTCGTCCTCAGCGGGCAAAAAGGGATATAACATATTTCCATATGCCGGCTTTCCGAAGCCCTGCAGCTCCCAATTCCCCGGCACACAAATCTTTTGAAATGTTCCATGCCCCTGCAAAAGTTCCTCATGGAAAGCGTCCGGATTTTCCAAAAAAGCAAAATCCCACACCCCGTCTAAAGACATCCTGTTGGATGAATCGCCATAGGCAACCGCTTCTTCCTCCGTTGCATATGCATGCCATATGGCGTGAGCTTTTTCACGGTTTATGGATGTCACCTGATGATTCTCCCAATCCCTTTTTTTATGAAAACGATTCCATGCCCCACGTTCCATAACATCGTTCCTCCTATCGCAGAATTTATCTCGCTCATTAAAAAGCTTATGCGCTGTCAAAATTTTCTTTTGGAAGAACCGAAAAGTTTTGCTTTCCGGTCCCTCCTTCCATGCACTAATTTTCGGTTTGGCATAATGCCGCTGTAAGCTCATCCGCCGCAGCCTGTGTCTGGCTTTCCATATCTGACAAATAAGCCTCCCATACCTCCTTGGGGTTATCCGCAATCACAGAGCGAATCACCGCATCCCCTGTTGTCGTGTCCAGGGAACCGCTGATTACATCAAATGCCTCCCCTGAGAAATAGGATACGTCATAATCCACCGGATAATAATTGGGTTTGGTTGCATATGTTTCCATTGCCTGCTTAAAAATATCGTTAAAATATGGGCTCAGGCGCGGGTTGTCCTCCAATAGATATGGATCGCCCTCCAGCACAAAGAAGCGGCGGAAGAAATTTTCCTGAAGCTTTATATAGGATTTATCCCCGCTTAACTGATCTTCCGTCCAGTTCAGGGTAATGGTATCGCCCTCTCGGGTCCAGTCTTCTCCCTCCACACCGTAATTTGCCTTCTCAATCTGTTCCTTCTCTAATAGCCAGTCGCCCATCCGTAACCAGCGATCCATAATTTCATCGCTGCAATTACTTGAAAATGCATAAGCGCCCCACCACTGGGATTTTTCGCGAACCTGGAACTTACCGTCCCATGTCACGCAGAAAATGCCGAAATCTTCTTCGGACAGTCCAAGAGACTGACAGGCGGGGGTAAGCACAAGATCCTGTAAGGTGGGAATCGTCAAGGGTCCGTGGAAAACTGCCACACGGCCGGCCAAAAAGCGTTCCAAACCGGAATTGCTGGTATCCGCATAGCTGTCCTGATAAATCAGGCCGCTGTCATACAGCTTTTTAAACTCTAAAATGCCCTGCAGTGATTTTTCATTCTTCGCGCCCCACATATATCCTGAATCTGTCTTTTCATACTGACTTGTGTTAGAGCTCAAATATGGGTTCCATTGCAGGGAAACAAAATCCAGCCATCCCTGACCGCCGTGATAAAAATCAAAGGGTACAAGATTATCCCCCAAAGCTCCCGGATCTTTCGTCTTCACTGCCGTGAGATAGTCCACAAATTCCTCCCAGCTAAGTTCCTGCACATCATCAAAATCATACCCCAATGCTTTAGCCCAGTCTTTTCGGTACACGATAAGAGAGGGAGAATACTCATTATAAGGATTTTCATTGATTGTTTTGGGCATGGCATACAAAACGCCGTCAATTTTCATATCATCACAAACGCTATAAGACTCCATCCGCTTTTTGATATTGGGATATGCGGATAAATCCTCCGGGAACGGTTTAAAGACTCCCTGCTCCACATAGGATGCATATTCACTGTATTTAAGGTTGTACCATGCTATTACCTCCGGCAGGCTGTCGGTGGCCGCTAAAGTGCGGAACGTTTCATCCCAGCTGTCCCATGCGGCTAACTGGTTGGTAAATTCTATATGAAATTTTTCTTTTGCCTCTTTGACCAAAGGCCATTCCATGAATTCCGGGTCGTCGTCAATCGTAAGCACCGAAAAAGACAGCGTTTCACTCTCCTGTGCCGTATCCGTCTTTTCAGACTCCTGTGTCTTAATGGACTCTTCCCCGTTTGAATCACTGCTTTTGCAGCCTGTGAACAAGGTTGCAATCATCGCCGCCGATAACATTAACGCCAGATACTTTTTGATGTGTATCTTCATTATTTCTTCCTCCTTTGATAAGATTTCCTGCTTGGCCGTACAAGAGCGTTTTTGAATAATCTTATTTAAGCATAGTAAATTCATGAATAAAATGTATATTTTTTGGAAGGATGTGTGATAATTTTGGTTTCCATTTGAAAAGGGTTTCTTTTTTTTTCAAATCCTCTATGATGTGAGATATAAAGATGAGCGCTCAAGATAAAATTTTGTTACAGGAGGCAAAAATTATGCAATATTTAAGAAACTTATATCTTTTGTCCGGCATGCCCTATTCCGTTAGCGTAAGTGTCCATGCCGTAACAGGCAAAAACGGAATTGTTCTTTTTGATACCGGAACAGATGAAGGGGAAATGGAAATTGTGGATCGCAACTTAAAATACTGGGGACTTGATACCTTACCGATTACAGATGTCTTTATCACCCACTCCCACATGGATCACAGCGGCAATGCAAAGCTGCTGCGCGATCGGGGCGCAAGAATCATTGCAGGCCCAATTGACGCCGATGCGATTGAAAAAGGGGATGAGCGCACAATTGACTTTGCCCTGCTCCGGGAATTCAAACCATGTCCGGTAGATGTGATTGCCCAGGATGAAGAGGTTATTGAAACCAGGGCCGGAATTAGCGTAAAATGCTTTCATACCCCGGGCCATTCTCCCGGGAGTATGCTATACCGGGTAGATGTGGATGGAAAACAGGTAATGTTTACAGGGGATACCATACGGGTAGGAGAATTTTGCGAAACAGGCGTTCTTGGATGGACCGGCGGCCCGGACGTAGATATTCCAACATACATTAAGTCCCTGGGCCGGGCGGCGCGCCTTAAGTGCGATGTGGTATGCGGCGGACATTTCTTACCTTGTATGGAGGATGGATGGAAAATTCTTTGCCTTACTTACCGCCGGGCTCTCGAGGATTTACGTTTACCCCGCAGCCTGTAAGGATTCTATACGAAATAAAAGTCAAAAACCGCGCAGCAAGCTGCGGGGTTTTTGTGTAATTTATCCCAGAATCTTACATTTACTGCAAAGTCCATGGTTTGTTATTTTTGTTCGGGAAGTGGAATACTATTTCCGGCGCCTTTTTTGCGGGCTGATTTGTAAAGGGTACCGTCTTTTTTGGAATACTTTACTTTGGCGATTCCATTTTCGGTACAGACATCCATCGTTAAATACCCTTTGCTTATCTGCGGATGGCGAAGAATACGGCCATTGTGATTTGCCGGAATTTCCTTCGGCGTAACTGCCAGATACGTAAATTTTTCATCTTCGTATGGCGCATCTGC
>ERZ777011.1197-NODE-1197-length-29961-cov-3.851501_pt1 | contig 29961 bp, 37 predicted proteins | sample MGYA00374964_ERZ777011 | MGnify/ENA primary metagenome ERZ777011 (study PRJEB29310, sample SAMD00008975) | mouse gut metagenome | study: EMG produced TPA metagenomics assembly of the Metagenome analysis of fecal microbiota from mouse which was promoted... | reverse complement strand
CTGCAACGCTTTGGGTGGCAGGCGTATACTGAAGCACCCCGGTCAGCTTGTTGGCAACTTTAAGACTGGTGTTGGGATACGGATGATCATAGGTTCCAAGGGTTGTCTGTATTTTTTCATGCCCCAGACGCTCTTTGATTAACAGGGGATTTTCGCCCATGCTGATGAGCAGGGAGGCATGGGAATGCCTCAGCGCATGGATTTTGATGCGGTGTACGCCGGCCAGTTCCGCAAGTTTTTCCAATGCCCGTGGAAGGGTATGCTTGCTTGTGGGTATGCCGTTGTAGCTTAATATATAGTTGCAGTTTTTCAACACTTTCTTCTGGACTTCCTGCCATGAAGAGGAAAACAGAAATGGAATTTCGTGTTTTACAATACTTTCTGGCTGTTGCAAGGGAAGAAAATATCACGAAAGCAGCGGCTCTTTTACATATTACACAGCCAACCCTGTCCCGCCAGCTGATGCAGATGGAGGGTGAGCTTGGCGTGAAGTTATTTCGCAGGGGAAAATATAATATCCTGCTGACAGAGGATGGCATGCTGCTCCGGAGAGCAGCTGTGTTGTTATTTGGAAAAAGAACCAGGCACTTTCTCCGGCTATGCTGCGGTTTATTGAACATGCAAAGGAATATCTGGAGAGAATACCGCAAGACGGATCAGCTTAATGATTGCCAGACAGTCCGGAAACGCCTTCATCAAGTAACTTTCCGGTCAGCTCAATGACTTTTGCCAGTGGTATTTTTTTGCCATCAGCTACCCACTGTCTGTAAAGCTCAAGCGAGCTGACTATCAAAAATGTATTGATCATGTTCTGCATTTCAGGACCGAAATCTGCATAAGGATTATGCCGGTTCAGATTGTGTTGTAATGTAGCGGTGTGGAGTTTATTGCAAAAAGACCGGTAACTCGGCTCGCAGATCAGCCGCTCTACAAATTTGTCCTGTTTCGCGTAATAGGTAAAGAAAATGCGGTTGACTTCCTTAAAGGAATAAGGCGGCTGCAGCTTTTCCATTTCCTGATAATACCCGTCTGCAATTTCTGACATCATATCCTGATACAGTGCTTCTATGGTCGTATAGTGAAGGTAAAAGGTTTTGCGGTGAATCCTTGCCCGGTCGGTAAGTTCCTTGACCGTAATCTTTTCTGCGGGCATTTCACAGATCATTTCTTTAAAAGTATTTTTAATGGCTTCGCGGGTCTTTTGGACACGCAAATCTACATGATGTTCCCTATTAAAATCCATTTTCAAGTCTCCAAAATATCCGGTTTTCAGAAAGTGTGGCGTATTCATCACAATAAAAAAACTGGAAATGGTTTTTTGCTTCTACGCAGATTATACTATCCATATAAGAAAAAATCAACGCGTGGACATTATTGTTTGAGAGACCAGAAAGGGGAATGAAAATGGCAACACCAATTCTGCTCAAGGCAAATGGTACGGTAATTCCTGCAATGCTGAATGATACTGTGGCAGCGCAGGATTTCAAAAAACGTTTGCCTTTCACGGCAGCCGGGCACAGGTCTGCGGTTGATTATTGCTGCAGGTTAGCCAGCGGGATTTTTGATCCCGCACAAACACAGTCCGGGTGGAAAAACGGCGACATCAGCCTTGCCGGAGGATGGCTTGCGGTACTGTTTGACGGGGAAGAAAATTCCTCAGATTACAGGAGCATGATGGTTATCGCCCATATTGATGAAAAAGATTTGGGGCTGGTAAAGAGCCTGCCTGCTTCGGTACGTTTTACCGTGGAACTTGCAGAAGAGTAGAAAGGAAAATTTGGAAGTTGTCAAAAATCAATTTTACAACTTTGTGAGATATATCAATATATAACAATAATTAAGAATCAAGGAGGATTACAAATGGAGTACACGACATTAAGCAATGGGGTAAAAATGCCGATGGAGGGATTCGGCGTGTTTCAGGTGCCAGAAGCGGCAGTATGCGAGCAGGCGGTAACGGATGCGCTGGCAGTGGGTTATCGTCTAATAGACACCGCGGCAGCCTATTTCAATGAGGAGGCTGTTGGAAACGCGGTTCGCGTGGCCATTAAAAAGAACGGTATTCCCCGCGAGGAACTTTTCATTGCTACAAAGCTCTGGATTCAGGATGCTGGGTATGAGAATGCGAAAAAAGCATTTCAGGTTTCCCTTGACAAGCTGGGGCTTGACTATATTGACCTGTATCTGATTCACCAGCCGATGAATGACTATTACGGTTCTTGGCGGGCTATGGAAGAACTGTATGAGGAAGGGAAAGTAAGGGCAATCGGTGTCTGCAACTTTTATCCGGAAAGGCTCGCGGACTTATGCCTGAACGCAAGGATTAAGCCGATGGTCAATCAGGTGGAGCTTCACCCGTTCTTTGCTCAGACAGGGGCGCTGGGAACTATGAAGGAATTTGGCGTCCAGCCCGAAGCGTGGGGACCGATGGCGGAAGGAAAACATGGTATTTTTACACATTCGGTCCTGACAGAAATTGGCGCGAAGTATGGAAAGACAGCGGCGCAGATTGCGCTCAAGTGGAATGCGCAGAGGGGCGTTGTCATTATTCCGAAGTCTGTTCATAAGGAGCGCATGGAGGAAAACCTCAATATCTGGGACTTTCGCTTAAGTGATGAGGATATGGAGGCAATCGGCGCGTTGGATTTGGGACATAGCGAAATCATCGACCACAGTGCGGCTGATACCGCAAAGTTTTTAAATGGCTGGAAAATCCATGAGTAGAGCCTGTGAAAAAGATATAGTGAAACTGTGCTTTATGCGGTAAAAATTTACCGTTTAAGAAATACGTTTAAGGCATTTTAAGTAATTCGACATAGGTATTAGACATTACGGAAATAACGGATTTACAATATAGATGTTCCGAAACAGGAGCATCTATATTTTTACAATCAATAAATGGGCGTGAAAAGTTTCATTACATCTATGGGAAACAGACTAAATCCGAATTATTACAAAGACAGGGTGTAATTTTCAAAATGACAATGAATGAGGTAAGCGAGCGTTATAAGATTCCTCTTGAAATTCTGAAGGAATATGAAAGCTGGGGATTGTGCGGCGCCGTAAAGAAGGTTATGGGGGCATGGCAGTATGATGACCAGGATATAGAACGCCTTAGTATGATTATGGCACTTAATGGCATGGGCTTTGACTATAATGAAGTGGAAACCTATATGCGGCTTACACTGGAGGGAGACCACACGGAGTCTGCGCGGCTGGCAATGCTTAACAGGATCAGGGGAAAGACGCCGGATGAAATTCATTTTAAGGAAAGGCAGATTGCAAATATGGATTACCTGAGGCATGTAATACAAAAGCGTATTGAAAAATCATAGATAGTCATATGAAAAGCAGAAATATATAAATCCACACTTAGGGAAAGGAGATAAGTTTGGAAATGAAAAAAGTTTTATCAGTAATCATGGTGTGTGTACTGGCGGTTTCAGTGATTGTTTATTTTTCATGGTCAGGGAATACGGAAAACATTGCAAATGCCATTGCAGGACAGACGGGAGCGGATGTCGATTATTTCGTTTTGTGCGCATGGGACGGGCGGATTGGCAAGTAGTGTGAAAGACATTACGGATGCACTCCCGGATTCTGCAGAGGTTCCGGACTGCAGGATAAAAGGTTTTTAATTGTACATAGATTTACAGTGCGTTAATTTTGGAGGATAGCAAAAAAATGACATTCCTGTTTTACTTAGAATATGCTTTTTCACGCAAGATATAATGATGCAGCTATGGAGATATGGTACAATTTCCAGTTGAATTGGAGGTATATTAGATGGAATTACGCACATTAAGATCTTTCTTGATAGTTGCAAGAGAGGAAAACATAACAAAAGCAGCCGCCATTCTCCATATTACACAACCATCCCTGTCCCGCCAGATTATGCAGATGGAGGAGGAACTGGGAGTGAAATTATTCCGTCGGAGTAAGCACAACATTATTCTGACGGAAAAGGGACGTCTGTTAAAACGACGGGCGCAGGAAGTGGTTGAATTAGCAGACAAGGCTGTAAGGGAACTATCACAAAATGAAGAAGTTATATCCGGGGAAATATCCATTGGCTGTGGCGAAACGCGGAATATGGAAGAATTAACCCGTTTAATGGTTGCCTTTCAAGAAGAATACCCAGAGGTTGTTTTTGATATTTATACCGCAACTGCGGATGATGTAAAAGAAAGAATGGATAATGGTCTTACTGATTTGGGACTTTTGCTGGAGCCCGTCGAAATTACAAGATATAATTTTCTGCGGATGCCCAGGAAGGAAAGATGGTGTGTGCTTTTGCGGAAGGATTCTCCGCTTGCCGAAAAATCAGTTATTACACCGGCGGATTTACAAGGGCAGCGACTGATCATGGCAAAACGGAAGTCAGTGCAAAATGAATTGGAGAACTGGCTGGGTAAATACTATGACCAGATTAAGGTGGTGGCTACCAGCAACCTTTCATACTATAATCGGTCCATGATGGTAAAAAACAACCTTGGAATTGCGACCTGCCATGAATTTCAAAATGCTTATGAGGAACTCTGTTTGCGTCCTCTGGAACCGGAAATATCAAACGGCAGCGTACTAATCTGGAAAAAGGCGCAGGTATTTTCACCTGCTGTGATTAAGTTTATCGAATTTATAAGGAATTTATTATAAATGAAAATAGGACATGGAAAGATGTAGGTGCCCAAAGAGCATCTGCATTTTTTTGCAACAAAAATTGTTTGTGTTAATTTGCATTTATTAAGAAATGCACAAAACGCATAACTTATTATATAAGATTAGCATTAGACATTAAAATGGCGAAAATATAAAATATAAGCGTTCAGAAAAGCAGCTGTGCGTTTGGAAACATCATTCAAGAAAGAGAGGGGCGGAAAATTGACGATTACTGAGGCGGGCAAACAGTATAAAATTCCTGTTGATATTTTGCAGGAGTATATGACATTAGGATTGGCAAAGAACACGAAAGGTATGTCAGGGGATTTGGAGTGTGAAGAAAAAGACTTGGAAATTTTGAATCTTTTGATTTTACTGCATGAAAGTGGCTTTGAGAAGGATGAAGTAAAAGTATATGTGCAAGCAGTTGCCGGGGGCAAAAAAACTGTAAGAAAACGAATTCGGATGCTGAATCAAAAGCGTGAGGAAATGTTGAAAGAAATCCATTGTAAAGAAGGACAAGTGGATCGTCTGGATTATCTTCGATATGAATTACAAAAACAAACTACATAATAAAGGAGATTGTAATCATGAAAAAAATGTTGTGTATTTTTTGGTCTGTCATGCTGATTTTATCTTTGACAGCCTGTTCAAATTCTACACAGGAAACGCCGGATGATGCCCCAACTGAGGAAGAAACGAATTCAAAGAAATGTTTTCCTTCTGTGCTTTTCCGGGACACGATTCGGTTCGGTATGAAAATAAAGGAGAAATGGAGGGCGATGGCAAATGAAACAGTGGAGAGCATTGGGATTGGCATTTGTTCTGGCTTGCTGTATTTTTTCGGGATGCAGCAGCCGGACACCTGCAGGTAATACTGAGGATAGTATCTTAAACGAACAGATAGTATCGACAAATGAAAGCAAGCCAGATATGGAAGAGATAGAAACCATACAAACTGAGCCGGTACAGTCAGAGCCTATAACGGAGAATGACGGTAAGCCGGTGGTATATATGACGACAAATATTAGTTCGTATGGACTGACAGAAATCTATGAAGCGCTTAATTGGATGCCGACAGGAGAAGTAGCAGTCAAACTTTCTACCGGGGAACCTCCGGCCAGCCATTATCTGTCCCCGGAATTGATTGCAGCTCTGGTACAGACAGTGGACGGAACGATTGTAGAATGTAATACGGCTTATGGAGGTTCCCGTGCAGAAACGGCTATGCACTATCAGGTGGCGGAGGATCATGGATTTACTGCTATTGCAGATTTTCAGATTTTAGATGAAAATGGCTCAGTGGCTTTACCGGTAGAAAGCGGAACACATCTTTCTGAAAATTATGTGGGGGCGGCTTTTTGGGATTACGATTCTTATCTGATTCTCTCACATTTTAAAGGACATACGATGGCAGGTTTTGGCGGCGCAATCAAAAATATCTCTATCGGGTTGGGCTCCGGTGAAGGAAAAGCATGGATTCACAGAGGCGGTACAAGCAGGACAAATGCCTGGGGTGGTGAACAGAATGCTTTTCTGGAAAGTATGGCAGAAGCAGGGAAATCAGTGACGGATGCTCTGGGTGATCGAATTATATATATCAATGTTATGAATTATCTTTCTGTGGATTGCGATTGCAATGGGAATCCTGCTGAGCCGGATATGCATGATATTGGCATCCTTGCCTCAAAAGATCCGGTGGCATTAGATCAGGCTTGTGTAGATCTGGCATATGCAGCAGAAGACAGTGCGTCTTTGATTGAAAGAATAGAATCCCGAAACGGATTGCTGACGTTGGAACACGCAGAAGAAATTGGCTTAGGCAGCCGCAGTTATACGCTGGTGTCTATTGATGAATAGGAGGATAAGACGATGAAAGCGGGAAAGAAAGCAAAGATGATAACTTTAGTGGGAACGCTTGTGTGTCTGGCAGCAGTTGGAACCGGCATTTACTTCTTTACGAGGGAGGAGGAACCGGAAATGGTACAAAGACCGGAAAAACCGCAGGAAACAACGCAGACGGAAGGACCGGAAGTATCTGAAACAGCGCCGGAACCGGAGGCATCAGCGGAAAATGAAGAACCGGAGAACATTTCAGACGGGTTGATTCTGATCTCGGGCGGAACATTTTCTATGGGAAGCCCTTCCGGTGAGAAGCAGCGTCAGAAAGATGAAATACAACATGATGTGACGGTCAGCAGTTTTTATATCGATCCGTATGAAGTTACACAATCAGACTATGCAGCGATCATGGGTGAGAACCCAAGCCATTTCACCGGCGAAAATCTTCCGGTTGAAAATGTGACATGGTATGATGCGTTGGAATATTGTAACCGGTTGAGTGAGAGCCGGGGATTGACGCCTGCTTATACGATTGATGGAAACACCGTGAGCTGGGATCGCAGCGCAAATGGCTATCGGCTTCTTACCGAGGCTGAGTGGGAATACGCAGCAAGAGCGAATACGGTTACGGTATTCCATGACGGGGGTCAGATTACCAGCGACAATGCAAACTTTGAGGGCAGCTATCCCTATCTGATTGAGGAAAACTATGTAAATCATCACGACTCATCGGTAGTTACCAGCAGAAATCGGGGAGAAACGATTGCGGTAGACAGCCTGTCGCCGAATCAGTTTGGTCTCTACAATATGTATGGTAATGTGTCGGAGTGGTGCTTTGACTATTACGGAGCATATGATGTGGCGCAGGCAACCGATCCGGCCGGTGCGGCAGGCGGCTCTCTCAGGGTAAACCGTGGCGGAGGCTATAACGATTTTGCCAAGCAGCTCCGAAGCGCCTACCGTTCTGCGCTGGCGCCGGATACCACAGAACAAAATTTGGGGTTTAGGATTGCCAGAAATGCAAAAGCAGGGGAAAGCGTGGTAGAAACCACTTACACGCTGAATATTCCGGCAACAGAAAATCCCCGTATTTTGGTGGCTTATTTCTCTTACTCTGGCAATACGGAGAATGGGGCACAGATTATTGCAGATATGACTGGCGGCGATCTTTTTGAAATCCGGATGGAGAATCCATACAACGGAAATATTTATGAGGTATCACAGGCAGATTTGAATCATGATGTCCATCCGGCATTGGCAAGTCATGTGGAAAATATGGAGCAGTATGATGTTATCATTTTGGGCTATCCGACGTGGTGGAGTACCATGCCCATGCCGGTGTTCACATTTTTAGAGGAATATGACTTTTCAGGAAAAACGATACTTCCGTTCAGCAGCAATGGCGGCACCCGGTTTGGGGACAGCATATCAGACCTGTCAAAAACGGCACAGGGCGCTTATGTCGGCCAGGGCTTTGAGTATGAGTATTCCGGTGGAAGAGGTCTTTCTGACAATTTGAACGAATGGCTTACTTCAAACGGGATTGAGGCAAGATAGCATGAAACGCAAAGTCAAAATAGTGACAGATGTGGTGATGTATTTCATTTTCCTTTATCTGATGAGCTACCGGGCCGGGCGGGGATTGTTTCTGCATGGCATATTGGGCTGTTTTTTATTCGTCCTGTTCGTGCTGCACCATATCTTAAACGGACGCTGGTACGGCGGACTGAAAAAGGGACGGTATCGCCCGGCCAGAATATTTTTTGTGGGAATTGATTTTCTCCTTTTTGTGGCAATGGTTGGGATGGCAGTCAGCTCCGTAATGATGTCGGGGGATATTTTTAGCTTCTCGCCTTTCATCACCACACACTTTGCCCGGGCACTTCATATCTTTTCGACAGCGTGGGGATTTTTGTTTATGCTCCTTCATGTGGGGCTTCACACCCATGTGGTGTTAGATAGGCTTACAAAAAAAGCAGGTGATTCTATTTTTGGCTACTCCTATTATCTGGTTTTCACTTTGGTGTTAGCAGCAGGAATCCTATGCTTTACAAAGAGCAGCCTGTGGAGAAATATGCTGCTGCTTCCAAGGGGAAACCCGTACTTTGAATCCTTCCGGTTTTATGGGGAGTACGGCATGATTACGCTGGCATTTTGCCAGTGTACCCACCTGATCATGTGGTGTCTGCAAAAAGCGGATGGCAATAAATCTCATAATAAATAACAGATCTTCTATCTTTAAAAAATAGAGAAGGGAAGGGTGGTGGAAATGAAAAAAAGAATTATTGTTCCTTTTTGCTTTATTTTTGCAGCCACCGTCCTTATAGCCTTCCGGCAGGCAGAGACAGCCGGAAAGAATGAAATAGAAGCAGAAACACAATTGTTCGCCTTGAATACCTATATTTCCCTGACAGCCTATGGGAATGAGGCAGAGGCGGCGTTATCCGGCGCAGAGGAACAGATCAGAGAATTGGAAGATTTATGGTCTGTGACAGAGGGACAAAGTGAAATTTACAGATTAAATCATCATCAGGGAAACCGTATGACGGTAAGCAGCGAAACGGCAGACCTGATTTCCTATGCTTTGGGTATGGCAGAGCAGACGGACGGCGCTTTGGAGCCTACCATTTACCCGGTTCTCTGTGAATGGGGATTTACAACCAAAGAGCATAACGTACCGTCTGCGGAGAAAATCGAGGGGCTGTTAGAGTATGTCGGCTATGAAGCGGAGCACCATTGACAAAAGCTGACAGCTCCGATAGCCTCCAAGCAACAATCCAATCAATTTTTAGCCATAAGTGTTACAAAAAAGCTTGACCTTTACAAACTATGAAGCCGAAGGCTGAATAGTTACGTTTCAAGGTGTTCCTTTACAGAAATCCATCGTCTTTTGCATGACATCCTTTAAGATTTCTATATTTTTCATAGTATTATCACATTCGAGGGAATGGTTGCATCCCTCATATACAGTCATAGGGATGTGGCTTGCCTCTGAAAGCCGGATAACCTCATCCGTATCACTCCACGGGTCTGCTGTCCCAATAAAAGCAATAGCATGATCCGGTGCAAAAAGATAAGTCTGTGCCAAAGGCGTATACAGAATATGCCGTACAGATTTTAACCTGTACTTTTCCGCATAGGATGCTGCAATGACCGTTCCAATGCTTTTGGAGACAAAAAGAATATCATCATATTCAGGCCATGCCATATCCGCAAGTTCGGATTCAGCCTGCGAAAACAGTACCTCATATGCCTCTTTCATTTTCTCTTCATTTCCGCGGATATTTCCCGCTTTATATGTGTAACCCACATTTCTGCAATCTTGATACCCCAGTTGACGGGCAAGGCTCCGGCTGTAATACAAAAGCGGTTTGTCACAGTGGTATCCTATGCCGGGGAAGCAGACAACTAACTTTGACATAATAATTCCTTTCAATTCCTGATCGCTTTCCATTAAATAATAGCATAAACTTATTATGGCAGTCAAAATCAAATGTAGCCCTGCATGGGGTTTCTGATAGAGCTTTTCGGAATAACTCCCTACCTCTACATAAATTTTATCGTTCCAGCAGGCCGTAAATTTCGTATCTCGAAAGCATATTCTGGAGAGTGATTTTTGTCCCCATAAGCTGCTTATAGGTTGCAGTCTTGATTTTCCCCGCTGCTTTTAACTGCTCCATTTTAGTTACGGTGTCGTCATATTCCATTTGGATTGCCTGAAGCATTTTCTCAAATTTTTCTTCCCGCTCGGACATAACCTTCCTCCATTAACTTTTGATTCAACCATTATAAATCATACCATGTAAGGTTTGATGCATCCACATTTTTATCATATTTATACCCCCGCATACCGCAAGCTGTGCTTGCGGTACTGCCACCAATAAGTAGTTTGGAAGTTTACTTCCAAACTTTCTCTGTTTTGTTTATTTCTCCGCATCCCTGGAATTATGGCACGGTTCTTTATTGAGGATGTATACTTCATCATCAGGCTTTATGGCATTGTTCCAGTTGTGTATCAATACCTGATCCATTTCGTCTGAATTATGGAACGGCCGGCCGGTATGCTTTATGATTTTGTCATGGTAAAAATGGAGGTCTGCTGTAAAATATATCATTGGTTTTTCCTTCTGCTGCCTGTTGGTTTTCCGTTTGTTATGTATATAGATATATTCCAATTATATCATTGATTGGGCATCTGGTAAAAGCCTGTTCCCCAGATGAGTTTCCTCTATTATAATATACTTAGATTATCGCCACATAAAACGGCAGTATGGCAGGAAGTAGGATAATGTCCCATGCGTAGTGAAAAGGAAGAAAAATACATAGAACTTGTGAAAGATATGAGGGAGTGCCGGATATGTCAGGGGATAAAAGCCCCGGCTTACTGTGAGGACGGGGAATATCTGGTCAATGACAGCCATGGCATTGTTTCCGGGCAGGAGCCAGACATTGATAGAATATATGTGAACCGCTGGAATATGTGGCAGGGCAGCCTTGATGCGGAGATAATGGTGATCGGACTGGATTTTGGGAGGGTTACAGAAGGGAGCCTCGATCAGCCGGAGGGACACCGTTGGTGGGAGGAGGGAATATCGGGGTGGAAATCTCCGACAGATAAAAACCTGAACCGGATATTCAGTGAGGCATTCGGAGGAGAGTTTGACCTGACGAAACCGTGTGACAAACTATTTTTCACAAATGTTGCCTGCTGTTACCGCCAGAAAAAAACATCCGGTGCTTCAAACGGGGCATGGTATGCTTTCTGTGCAAGGAGATACCTTGGAAGGCTGATTCAGATTATTGAACCCCGCCTGATTGTCTGTCTGGGATTGCAGGTATTTGAATCTATGGGATATTGTGAGAATGGCAGGATTTTATGTACGGATGACAGGAAACCGGAGAGGGAAATGTCTTTACGGGAGCTGATTAATGCCAAGGATCCATACCATTTTGAACTGGAGCTTGGGAGTAAAAGGATAGAGATCGCCCTTGCCTACCATCCGGGGGCGAATATGAACCGGAATAGAAAGGATGAGAAGGATGTCCGCACAGATTGGAAGAGAATTTTTGAGTTATACATGCAGCTAAAGAACTGACGATACAGGGATAGAGGGAGCAGAGGTGGAGCATGAGAACAGCAAAGCGGACTGGCTGGATGAGGTCATTAAGCTGGAGCACCTTAAGTGTCCTTTGAAAGTTGTGATCGAATATAATTATTGTGATATGAGGGGAGAAGAGGAGATTGAGAAGCTAAATGTTACGGCAAGGTGGATGAAAGTAATTGCTGCGTATGATGCCAATTCAAAGGAGGAATTTTTGATTATCTCAGGAAACGGGGAAGCAAAAAAAGACAAGGCCATAAAATACGGCAAATTTGATTACAGGGGATATCTTTATAATTTTGGAACAGGGGAATTCTATAGAATATATCCTGAGGATGGATGTTCCCACAGCCATTTTTCCTTCTTTTTCGCAAATGTCTCGATTTCCGCCCATTCATCTGCGTTGGCCGGCACTGCAAAAAACACGATCATGATAATACTCACCAGAGGGTACCTGATATAAGACGGATGCCTGTAGTCCTTAACCGTTTTTGCATTCTCTTTAACGGCATCCATAAGGGCATCGTTACCTTCTATGAGATTGGGATGAATGTTATTTTCTTCGAATAAATCATGCAGGACCTCCGGTTTCGTTGATCTTTTTGACATAATACATACCTCTTTGAGCTAATTATTATAGAATGATTATATCAAAATAACACAAAAAGGAACAGATATTTCCTGCTCCTCTTCATTTTTATTTTATAAGTTTAACCTGATTTTAAGGATATTTAACCTAAATTTCACCTGGTGAATGTAATTGAAGATATGGAAGCTGGTGTGTTATACTTAGAAAAACAGATTTTGAATAAACGGAGGAAATTAAATGCTTGAAAATATACCGTCTCAATCAGTAATGGTGGAATTGCTTGGTCAGTCTTTGTTTGGAGTCTGGCAAGAGTTATGTCTGGCCATTGATGAAAAATACGAAATGGAACGCTCATGGAATACCGGTGGCAAAAATTGGACTTACGAGTATAAATATCGCAGAGGCGGTAAAACACTTTGCTGCCTGTATGCCAAAAGCAATTGTGTTGGCTTTATGATTATCTTTGGGAAAGAGGAAAGAGCAAAATTTGAAGATATAAGGGAGACTCTTTCTACTACCGTTTGCAGGCAGTATGATGAAGCAAAAACCTATCATGATGGGAAATGGGTAATGTTTGAACCTGCCAATACTGATGAATTCGATGATTATATGAAACTGCTTGCTATTAAGAGAAAACCGAATCGGAAATAGCAATTTATATTTGCACAAAGGGGCAAGCAAGGATGCAAAGCATCCATTTGACGAATGCCGCGGGGTTTTTGATTGGTACAGTATCGAAAGCATGGCTTACGATATGCGGGGGATAGGAATGGAAGTGAAAGAGAACCTTATACAGTTTCGTGAGACTTTTAAAGCCTCCATAGACAGGCCTGCAATGGTGGAAAATGTGGTTGCGGTAAAGGATCTGGTTACAAAATCAAACCTTCCGGCAAGCGATTATGTGATAAATCCTTATGTAGGCTGCCCTCACGGATGCAGATATTGTTACGCCTGTTTTATGAAGCGGTTCACAAATCATAAAGAGGAATGGGGGAGCTTTATTGACGTTAAGCAGTGCGATAAACCCATTAGCAAAAAGAAACTGCAGGGGAAGTCCGTCTTTCTGTCCTCTGTGACGGACTGCTATAATCCGCTTGAGGAAAAGTACAAAAGTACACGGAAGATATTGGAACAGTTAATTTTCATAGATTGCGAGCTGAGTATTTCAACGAAATCCCATCTGATTTTAAGGGATATTGACTTACTAAAGCAGTGTAAAAATTTGAAAGTTTCGGTTTCGGTCAATACATTGAATGAACGGTTTAAAAACGATATGGACCATGCCAGCAGTATCGGGAAATGGCTTGAAACACTGGAAACACTGCATGAGAACGGCATATATACCGTGTTGTTTATGTCGCCTATCTTTCCGGGAATAACGGACTATCGGGAAATAATAGAAAAAACGCATAGATATGTGGACGAATACTGGTTTGAAAATTTGAACCTGCGCGGGGGTTATAAACAGGATATTCTCAGCTACATAAAAAACGTCTTCCCACAGTTTACGGAACTGTATGATGATATCTATATAAATGGGAACATGAACTTTTGGAATGCTCTTTCAGCTGAAATTGAGGAGTATTGCGCTTTACACTCGGTAAAACATATCAACTATTTTTACCATAAGGAGTTGGTAGAAGCTAAATTAAATCAAAGGTAATCGGGCGGTACCGGCTGCCAGCGGGCGCTGTGGTTTTATTCCATATCCGGGGCGCCGAATTTGACGGAAGTAAAATCAATTTTCAGCATAAATATTTTTGCTTCTTAATCGGCAAAAGAGAAGGAAGATTTGAACGGCCGGTTGAAAAAGAACTGGTAAACTGTTAAAATCTAATGCAAAGCATGAGGTTCGGATTTCATAAAAATGCAATGGAAAATCCGGGAGAGATGATCGGACAGAGTTGGGGGATAACTAACAGCAGGCAGGGAAATTTTTTGAAAAGTCTGAGCAAGAACGAAAGGAAGTGGAGAAGATGTTATTTATATATTATCCAAAATGTTCCACATGTCAGAAAGCGAAGAAGTGGCTGGACGGACACAATTTAGAATATACGCAGCGACATATTGCGGAGAACAATCCGTCATATGAAGAATTAAAGGAATGGCATCAAAAGAGCGGCCTTGCGCTCAAAAAATTTTTCAACACAAGCGGACTCATCTATAAAGAAATGGAATTAAAAAACAAGCTTTCGCTAATGAGCGAAGAGGAGCAATTGAAACTGCTTGCCACCAATGGAATGCTTGTGAAACGCCCTATTATTGTTAGCAATGATAAAGTGCTTGTGGGCTTTAAAGAAAATGAGTGGGAAGAATTGTTATAGAAATTGCCCGGAACCCGGATTTTGGAAGAAATTAAGGAGAGACAAAGAAAATGACAATTAGAAAAGCCACTTTAACAGATGCGCAAGAGCTGGCAGGTTTGGCAGTGCGGATGTGGAAATCAAATACGATTGCAGAATTGGCAAAAGAGTTTAACGATTACATAAGCAAAGAAAGCGGCGTCTTTTTTCTTGCCACATCGGAAGAATGTGCGGTTGGATTTGCACAATGCGGATTAAGGCATGACTATGTAGAAGGGACAACTTCCAGTCCGGTGGGATATCTGGAAGGGATTTTTGTCGTGGAGGAATACAGAAAAAGAGGATTGGCTAAAGATATGCTGAAAGCCTGCCAGAAATGGGCAAAGGAACAGGGGTGCACGGAGTTTGCCAGCGATTGTGAATTGGTAAATGAAGATAGTCTAAAATTCCATTTAAAGATGGGATTTGAAGAAGCAAACAGAGTGATTTGTTTTACAAAGAAATTGATTCATTGATAGAAATGATGGCGTGGAAAAATGAAATTGCCGCGCCTGAAGGCGTGGGTTTTACATTTGGGGTAAGGTATATATAAGATACAAATTTACAATTGCAGTTGCTTAGAGAAATGATAAAAGAAGGAATAGGGTTTGTTATGAATCAATATGTAAAAAATTTAAATAGAATTGAATTTATAGTTACGCTGGCATGTACCGGGAAATGTAAGCATTGTTCCGAGGGAGATCATGCTTCTTTTTCAGAATACATTCATGCGGATGCTGCCGCAAGAGCAATTCGCCAGGTATGTCAAAATTATCAGATTAAATCATTGATGACTTTTGGCGGAGAGCCTCTGCTTTACCCGGAGGTGGTTTGCGAGATACATAGAACGGCCAAAGCGATGGGAATACAAAACAGAGATCTCATTACAAACGGCTTTTTTTCAAAGGATAAGACGCGGATTAAGGAAGTGGCGAACATGCTTGCAGATAGCGGCGTCTGTAAAATCCTTTTATCGGTTGACGCCTTTCATCAGGAGACGATACCGCTTGAGCCGGTCATTTATTTTGCAGAGTGTGTTTTAGCCGCAGGCATTTCGGTAAAACTCAGTCCGGCATGGTTAGTAAGCAGGGAGGACGATAATCCTTACAATAAAAAGACGAGAGAAATCTTAGACAAATTTACTGATTTGAAAATTCCCATTGGAGCGGGAAACGTTATTTTCCCAAGAGGAAACGCAAGTAAGTATTTGAGTGAGTACTTTGATGATACCGTAGAATATGCGAGCCCATATGACGAAAATCCATCCGATATTCGGGCAATCTGCTTTTCGCCAAATGGGGATGTGCTGAACGATAACATATATCGGAAGGATATTCTCGATATTCTGAACGAGTATCGGCCATAATATGGCAGGAACAGTTGAAAATTTTTTTGTTTTATTTTTGCAAAAATGTTTTCCCGGGCTCGCCCCATGCGCCAAGAACTTCACCGGTGTAAGAAAAGTATGTGCTGCAGGTGGTTTTAATGGGGGCAATATTCCTTAAACGTTCGCCCACGGATATTTTTTCGTCCATAAGCTCCTCGTTATAAAGTACGTTCCGCATCTTGCACAAAAATACTTCCCCTCCGTCAAGAGGAATGCTTTTTGTAACTTCCAATTCATAGTTAACGGGACTTTCCGTGAGGATGGGCACGTCCAGAACAGCCCCTTTGCCGATGTCAACATTAAAATTCATTTTGTCCCTGTCATAGCCGGATTTGTTTCCAAGGTAGTCGGCCATGGGAAGCAGTTTTTCCGTGACAAGATTTGCGGAGAAGATGTTGCCCGCTTTTATTCTGTCCTTTGTCAGCTTTTCTCCGCCTATGCACATCATTACGCCGGCTTCTCCGTCCCAACAGTAGCTAAGCCAGCAGAAAAGACCGAAATCGGGGGTCTTGTCCTCTTTATACGTGCCATATAAAAACAGTGTCTGGGGACAAAAATCATTTGTCGCCTGTCTTGATATCTTACTCATAATTACAATTCTTCCTCCTATTTGTTTTCAGGAGAGAAATGCCTGCTATGCCCGCACGATAGGTGTCCTTGTCAGCGGGCAGAGGAATTTTCCTCCTTAACGTTGTCCAGCACCCTGCGTAGATAGCTTTCAAATTCCATTATCTCCTCCGTGCTGAAATTTTTGAAATACACCTGGTGCATTTCCAGTGAAACCTTATCATATCTTTCTTTGAGCTGCCTTGCCTTTTCGGTCAGCGCAATAAGGTTTTTGCGCCTGTCTTTTGGGTCAGACAGACGGCGCAGCAACCCTGCCGCCTCCATTCTGTCAAGCATACTTGTAAGGGTAGTGTTGGCAAGTCCCGTAAGATTTGACAATTCTATGATTGAAATGTGGTCATGCTGCCAGAGAACATACAGAATCTTACCCTGAGCACCGTTAAATTCCCATATATTTTCTTTTTGCAGTATTTTGTCAAATCCCCTCCCGCCTATCTGCTTAATCTGCGTTATCAAAAAACCTGCCTGCGTTTCCATCTTTTTCCTCCTATATAAAATAGTACTATATAGGATAATATATGTCAAGCTCCTGACAGGTTATTTTAACTAAAAGAGAGTTATACCTATATTTTTATAGTAAAAGAAAAATATAAGTGGTAAGATGAACTTATGACATTAAGAGCAGGGGAGGTATGATAATGCATGATATTGAAATCAGAACGGAACGTTTATTGCTGCGCCCCCTAAAAATAGCCGACGCGGAGGATGTTTTTGAATGGGTCGGCGATGAGAGAGTGGCGAGGTATATGGTCTACACTACTTATACTGACATTGAACAGGTAAGAGAATGGATTGCCTCCGTGGAGGAGGATACAAGCACATACTATTTTGGCTTTGAACGTATTTCGGACGGAAAGCTGATTGGCAGCGGTGATATTGGATTTGATTCTCCAAAAGACAGCTGGGGATTTGGCTATAATTTCCGATATGACTGCTGGGGAATGGGATATGCCACGGAAGCGGTAAAAGCGATGATGAATTATGCACGTATAAATTGGGGGCGCGAAAATTTGCTTCCTCTCATTGCGAGCCGAATCTTGCTTCGGGAAATGTTATGAAAAAGTGCGGACTGCATTTTACGGGGTATGGAAAGTTCAGGAAATTGGACGGGAGTATGCAGATGCGTTCAATGGAATATGCGGGGGTATAAGTTTGGAAGTAAACTTCCAAACTACTTATTGGTGGCAGTACCGCAAGCACAGCTTGCGGTATGCGGGGGTATAAGAATGACAGTCAATGATAAAATTATAAATTGGATTTCTAATCGCGTTGAAAAGGATTATGCGGAGGATATAGCGCTAATTTTGTTATATGGATCTTATGTGAATGGCACGGCCAATGCAAAATCGGACGTAGACTGCTATTTCATTCCAAGGACACAGAGGGGATACCGGTTCGCAGTGGATTTCATAATTCAGGACATTGGCTATGATATTTTCCCTATGAGCTGGGAGCGAGTGGAAGGAATTGCAAACTTAAAAGAAACACTCATCCCATGCGTTGGGGATGTGAAAGTATTGTACTGTCATTCTGCGGAGGAATTAGAAAAATTTAAGTATCTACAGAAGAAGCTACAGGACAATTTAAAGGATCCTGTCCATACGAAAAAAATTGCAAAAGAAAAATTTGTACATGCCTGTAAATTGTATTCGCAGCTTAAGAATTGCAATAAGCTTATGAAAGCGCGCCTTTTGTCAGGGGGAATCATTATGGCTTTGGCGGATGCCGTGGCCATCTATAACCAGGATTATTTTCATTTTGGCCTGAAAAAACAATATGAAGATTTACATAGATTTGAAAATATTCCTGCTGATTTTATCAGGGAATATGAAGACGTAATAAAATCGGAAAATATGGAGGATATCAAAATACATTCTCATAATCTTTTAAAATCCTTTGCTGATTTTGCGGCAATAAAACCGGCCGGGGAGGAACAAAAGCAGGAAGAAAAGGCAGAAAAAGAAGCGTCAAACAAAAGCACGGATTATTACTTTTTGGCAAGATTATATGAGGAAATCAGTTCTACCTTTAACAAAATATATGTTTGTGCGGAAACCGGAAATTTTATCTTAGCATTTTTATCCGCTGTCTGCCTGCAAAATGAGTTTGAGGAAACGGCAGGGGAACAGGGGATGGTATGTTACGATATTTTGGGATCGTATAACTATAAGGATTTGGAAAAACTGACCAAGACGACCAAAAGGGTGGAGCAGGATTTTGTCCGGACAATTACGGATAGCGGAGAAAAGATAAAAAGATTTGCAGATTTTGCAGAATTTGAAAGGGCAAAGCTGTGAAAGGATTCGCCTAAGAGAAATTATGCAAAAAAGGAAACAAAAATTTTTGTAAGGAGGTTACAGATGAACAGGAATACAGAACAACATAAAATAGCGCATCTTCCAAAAGAACAGTGGAAAAATGCCCGTATACCAATGAGATATACCACAGAGGAATATTATAATGTGAAAATAGAAAAGAACGATAAGGGCGTCAGCGTACAGTTTGTAAAAACAAAATCAAAGGAACCGATTTCCCATTACCCGGAGGAATACGATTTCCCGGATAAATTGTATCAGGATCATTGGGAAAAGGCCGATGCATGGGGGATTGTAGAGGAAAAGGAAGGCGGCCGGGAGTTGGTCGCCTGTATTGAGACCTGTCCGGAAGAGTGGTCTAACAGGCTGATGGTTACGGAGCTTTGGGTGCACGAAAAACTGAGAAGAAAAGGAATTGGACATGCGTTAATGGGAATTGCAAAACAGCAGGCAGTTTCCGAACACAGACGGGCAATTATTTTAGAAACGCAGTCCTGTAATGTTCCGGCGATCAGTTTTTACCTGCAGGAGGGATTTGAGCTGATCGGCTTTGACAGCTGCTGTTATTCCAACAGGGACATCGATAGAAAAGAAGTGCGTCTGGATTTGGGATATTTTATAGGATAGTTCAATAATTATCCGGACGGGAAAATGAGTCACCTTGGCCATGAAAAGCCAAAACCAAATCAAAAAAAGCAAACGCAAAGAGAAAAATTTTAGGGAGAGTTGGATGCACATGGGACAGGGAAGAATCGTGATTATCACGGGTTGCCCGGGAACCGGAAAAACTACGGCGGCGTCAATTGCTGCGAAAACATCAGATTTGGAAAAATCGGTACATATGCATACGGATGATTTTTATCACTATCTTAGTAAAGGCGCTCTCTCTCCTCATCTGCCGGAATCTCAGGAGCAGAATTTGGTTGTGATTGAAGCCTTATTAGAAGCGGCAAAATGTTATGCGCGTGGCGGATATGATGTGATTGTAGACGGAATTATAGGGCCGTGGTTTTTAAAGCCGTGGAGAAAGGCCGCACAGAATCATTATGTGGTACATTACATTGTATTGCGGGCGAACAGGCAGGAAACCATGAAGAGGGCGGTTGGACGTTCCAAATTGGGCAGGGAAACCAATATAGAGATAGTTGAGGCAATGTGGGAGCAGTTTTGTGATCTAGGATGTTATGAACATCATGTGATAGATACGACGAATTGTTCCATCGAAGAAACCGTTGCCATGATAAAACAAAAAATCAGGGAGAAAAGGTGTCTGTTATGAGCCACACATTTTATGAAATTGGAATACTTTTTTGCCTGTTCTTTTTTGGCATGGCTGGCCGAGACGGCGGTTGCAACCATAAGGGTTAAGGATTTCAGAAACCGTGGTTTTGCCTCAGGGCTGTTTTGCTTTGTATATGGTTTTACAGGAGCATTTCTGACGGTTTTTGCAGGACCTTATAAATGATGCAATGTTCCTGTTTTTGGAAAGTATGGCGGTGGCCACTGCCGTGGAGTGGCTTACCGACAAAATGCCGGAACGGATTTATCCCAATGCCATACGGCAGTAAGGCATTGTCAGCGAGGCGACAGGGGAAATGGGTGCGTATAAGGCGCGGTCAATCTGCCGGAAATTAATGCCCCTCGATATTGTCCGGAAATGGAGCTGATGTATTCAGATAAAACAGATAATCTCCGGTATCCGTTTGACTGATATGGCAGCTCCATTCATCAAATTCATAATAGTCAGCCAGTCTGCTCCTTATTTCAGGTTCCGGCATTTGCGTTGAAAAGGTGACGCAGGATAAGCAGTCAACGTGATTACCGGTTCCCGATGTGTTCCCGGTTTCCCAATAGACGTCTATAAACTCGATATCCGGAATACTGCTTTCCAAAGCGTCCTGTAACGCCTGTGTCCGGCGTCTTGTGGCAAGATGGTTTACGCACATACCAAAGATTTCATATAGTATGAAAACGATAATGAATACAATTGGCGCAAGTAAAAGAAACAATCCGGTTTTTCTAAGCCGCTTCATGCTTTGTCCTCATAGATTCAGATTTTCAGGCCTGTATTCCCGCCGGCATTTGCCTGACGGCCGCGAAGCGGATATTTGGTGGATGTCGGGAGGTTTTTACGTCTATGAATGAATCCCCTTTTCGATGATGCCAAAGCCCAGCGGATAGGGCCCGGTGTGGACGCCGATGGTAGCACCGATCTGATAAGCGGGGATATCATTCACAGGATACCCCTTATCTCGAAGCAGGGACAGCGACTGGTCACGGAAAGCAAGCCCTTCTTCTCTGTCATAGCCATACCCGACTGCAATGCTGTAGCATTGGACTCCCAGATCGCTTTCCTTTAAATATTCCAAAAGAAGATCCTGCGCCTTTTTTAAAGTGCGCTTCCGGCCTCTGTCCACGCCGGAAGGAAAGATTTCTCCCTGCTTGAGCGTAATTACGGGACGGATATCAAGTACGCTCCCTGCAAGGGCGGCTACCCTGCCAATTCTTCCGCCGTGCTTTAAATATTCCATATTTCCCACCGTGAAAAAAATTCTCCCGGAGCTTTTTATCTGTTCCAGCCGCGTGGCCGCATCCTGATAGCGAAAACCGTGATCCCGCAAATCTACCGCTTCCAACACATACTGCCCCTGTAAAACCGTGTTAATGGTAGCGTCAATGACAGTGATTTCCGCATTGGGATATTTCTCCCGTATGAGGGAGCGGGCGTTTAGGGCTGACTGCATGGAACCGCTGAATTTCGTTGTAATGCAGATGCAGATTACCGGAATTTCCGCCTGGGCATAGGGGAGGAACGCTTCTTCATAATCACGGATAGAAGGCATGGAGGACTTGGGGTATACCCCTTTTTTGTCTACCATTTGCTGGTAAAAGTCTCGAATATCAATTTCTACATTTTCTTTCAAATAATGTTGATCATCAAAAGATACATAAAAGGGAACGATGGTTACATTCTTTTCCTGTGCCAGTTTGGGCGGCAGGTCACAGGAGCCATCACTGATAATATGAAATTCTTCTCTCATGTCAAAAACTTCCTTATACAAATATATACTATTTCTGCGCCGGGGCGGCAAGTGCCATGTAAGTTAAAGGAAAGGCGCTGTTTTGTGATATATAGAATACTACTTTTCAATGATAAATGCAATCATTTCACACACAAATATTATACGGCAAAGTTACAATAACCTTATTTGCCAGTTTTCAATACCAGATGAAACTGCGTAGGCCCATTCCGTAAGATTATGATTCAGGAATGAGGGGCGGTTTTTGCGTAGCAAAACTCGAAATGCCGCCCCGAATTTTACTATGAGCGGCCCGTGGGCCTTGAATAGTAACACTTTCCTCGATATGAAGTATTAAAATATTGAAAAAAGTATAAGACTTTTTTCCGCAAATAGGTTATGATGGAAGTAGTAAAAATACCTGTCAGGAAATGGAAACGGTTTATCTTATCCGAATTGTTTCTTACGACCGGGGATACGGAAAAAGGAGGAAAAAATAATGGATAAAAGATGGTGGAAGGAAAGTATCGTTTATCAGATTTATCCAAGAAGCTTTAAGGACAGCAATGGGGATGGAATTGGAGATTTAAACGGTATCACGGAAAAAATGGATTATTTGGAGAAACTGGGAATCAACGTTTTATGGTTATCCCCTGTTTACAAATCTCCCAATGACGATAACGGTTATGATATCAGCGATTACCAGGACATTATGGACGAGTTTGGCACTATGGAGGATTTCGATAAGATGCTGGCGTCGGCTCATGAGCATGGCATAAAGCTGGTGATGGATTTGGTGGTAAACCACACATCGGATGAACATCCATGGTTTATTGAAAGTCAGAAATCCGTGGACAATCCATACAGAGATTATTATATTTGGAGACCTGCTAAGGACGGAAAGGAGCCGAATAACTGGGGATCATGTTTTTCCGGATCCGCATGGCAGTATGATGAAAAGACAGACATGTACTATCTGCATCTGTTTTCCAAAAAACAGCCTGACTTAAACTGGGATAATCCCAAGGTGCGCCAGGAAGTGTTTGACATGATGAACTGGTGGCTGGATAAGGGAGTTGACGGATTCCGCATGGATGTAATCAGCCTGATTTCCAAAAAGCCTGATCTGCCGGACGGCCCGGCGGGAATTAACGGCTATGCCAGCTTTAACGAGCCGGCAAACGGCCCTCATGTCCATGAATATCTTCAGGAGATGAGAGAGAAGGTGCTGAACAATGCGGATACCATCACCGTAGGAGAATGCTCCGGCGTTACATTGGAGGAAGCGAAGAAGTACGCAAGAAGCGATGAAAAAGAGCTGAACATGGTATTCCAGTTTGAGCATATGCACGTAGATGCGGATGGAAGCAATAAGTGGACGGATAAAAAAATGGATTTGAGGGATTTAAAGGAAATTCTTACCAGATGGCAGAAAGGCCTTGAGGAAATCGCCTGGAACAGCCTGTTTTGGGAGAATCACGATCAGCCCCGTTCCATATCCAGATTTGGAAACGACAGCAAAGAATATCATGCCGTGTCGGCTAAAATGCTGGCTACCTGCCTCCATATGATGCAGGGAACCCCTTACGTGTACCAGGGTCAGGAACTGGGAATGACCAACGCGCCCTTTATGAGCGTGAAGGATTTCAGGGATTTGGACAGCATTAACGCTTACTATGAGCTGGTAGAGGATCAGAAGGTATTTACCTCCGAAGAAATGATGCGGTATTTAAGATGCAAGAGTCGGGATAACGCAAGAACTCCTTTCCAGTGGGATGACAGCGAAAACGCAGGCTTTACCACCGGAACCCCATGGATTATGGTAAATCCCAACTACACGGAAATTAATGCAAAAGCCCAGCTTGCGGATCCGGATTCCATTTTCTGTTATTATCAGAAGCTGATTCGGCTCAGGAAAGAAAAGGATATCATAGTATATGGAAACTACGACCTGCTCCTTCCGGATTCAAAAGAAATTTATGCTTACACCAGAACGTTAGGAGAGGAAAAGCTGCTTGTGGTCTGCAATTTCTATGAAAACGAGACGGAAATTGAAATTCCGGAGGAATTTAGAAGCGGAAGTTATCTTATCAGCAATTATGAGACAAAGCCCATTGAGGAGAAAATGACCCTCCGCCCGTACGAGAGCTTTGTAATTGAAAAATAAAAAGCCGGCAGGAGGGCCTGTTAATCAAAAAGGGGATGTCGCAAAACGGTAGATTCATACAATATATAGCAGCCATACGCTAGAAGTTTGGTATATATTGTATAGCATCCAAGTTTTGCAACAGCCCCTTTTTGATGCAGTCAGCTGATTGGCAAAGCGCGTCAGTGCGACGGGCAGGCCCGCATATGGAGACTTGCGGCTGATGCAGCATGCGGCCGCGCAGCGGGCAGGGAAGAAATCTTCCCTGCTTGCACAAAAGAGCAGAGCTTTGGATTTTAAGACGGTTCATAAAAAGGGGCGTTATTATTCGTCCCGGTCAGAGTATCCGGCGCAGGAAGGACAATATCAATGATAGTGCCTTCTCCCGGCATACTTTCGATGGTCAGTCCGTAGGAGGGGCCAAAATAGCTGCGGATTCGCTGACATACATTTCGAATGCCGATAGATCGGCGCCCATTATCATTTTTCTCATAAGCGGCATCCTCCATGCATTCTCTGCTTAGAGAAAGAAGCCGGTCCGGCTCTATTCCATTTCCATTATCAGCAATCAGAAGATGGAGTCTGTCGCCTTCTAAGTGACTTGTAATGCTGATATAGCAATCTGTTTCCCGACAGGAAAAGCCGTGTTCGATGCTGTTTTCCACAAGAGGCTGAAGGAGGAAAACGGGAAGAGGCATTTCCAAAAGTGAGGAAGGAATATTGCAGTCAAAGGTAAACTTCCCGGGGAAACGGATATTTTGGATGGTCATATACCGACTTACTTGCTGCAATTCTTCCTTTAACAGCGCTACGGGAAACCGTTCCAGATTGTAGCGGAGCAAATCTGACATGCAAAGGGAAATTGTCTCTATCTCCGGCACATTATGAATATTAGCCAAAGATTTGATGATGTTTAAGGTATTATAGAGAAAATGATGGTTTATTTGAAACTGAAGCATCTGAATCCTCATTTTCTGCTCATTGATCTGCAGCTGATAATTTTGCTGGATACTGGTGGTGAGGCGTAAACTTAAGTGATTAAAGCTGGCCACCAGTTTGCGAAGCTCCTGGTTGGAGCCGCAGGCCTGCTCGTCAATCCGTCCGCCGTCCTCCGGGTTCAGGGAATCAATCTGGCGGCACAGCCTGAAAATAGAACGGGTCAGATTGGTGGAAAGCAAAATGGCAAGAAACATCCCAAGAACCAGACACAGCATAAAAATGCGGAAATAGTTCAGGAGATTGTCACGGTAAATCTGACGGGCCATATGGTTGTCCGTAAAGTGGACAAGATGCCAGTTTGTGGTTTGGTTGACGCAGCCGTTGACCCGGTAGCGCTCATGGTCCACATAAAGCTCCCCTTCCATAATAGTGCCTTTACCTGTCAGGGATTTGTTGAAGTCCGCCAGAGCGGTAAGAAGGCCGGCATATTCCTCAGGCTCCTGCGTCAGGGCCGGGCTGGAAGAAAAGGCCAGTTCATTGTCCGCATTGTAAATCAGCAGTATATTTTCCGTGCCCTGTGCGGAGACGAGAATATTTTCTATAGGCTTAAAGTTAATTTCGCAGTAACAGACGCCAATCTCTTTATAGTTGTTTTTATCCCGCAGAATTTTAATCATGGGAAGAACCGTTTTGTCCACACCACGGCCGGAGATATTTTGAAGTGGGGCAAAATAGGTATAATTTGGCAGCTGCCTTGCAATGGGCGCCCATTTTTCAATGTTTTCGCTCATTGTTTTGGTGTGCAGCGCGGTTACCGTATTGTATTCAAAGGTATAGCCGTAACGGTTCTCAAAGATACAGGATTCCAGATTGGAGTTAAGCTGATTGGTCTGACTAAAGTAATCCCGGAAGATGGTGGAGTCCTGTGCATAAGATAAGTAGTCGTTCTGATAATTGGTGTTCATGATTCGCCTGATATCCTCGCTTAGGATAGGCATGTTTGTGACCTTGGTGGCATCCTGCAAAAGGGTGTCAAGGGTCAGATTTGCCTGGGAAGTGATGGCAGTCAGGGAGGAACTGTATTCTGAGATAACCCTGCCGGTGGAGTCGTTGACAGCAAAAAGCCCAAGTACAACGGATGGAAAGATGACCAGAGACAGGGAAGCAATAAAAATCTGTGTGCGATAGGAAAGATTGTGTGTTTTTTTCATTTTAATAACCAGGCTCCTTTCTCGACCTGCGAATTTGCTATATAAAAAATTTCATGTGATTTATCAAAAACACCAGGATACATGGTATCATATGGCATTTTTTAAAATATATTATAGGTAAGGATAAATTTATCCTCTATATTTTACGGTTATTCAGTAACTATGAAGCCGAAGGCCGAATAGTTACGATTATAGCATACGGGAAAAATAAAAAATAGGAAAAAACTAAGGAAAAGCCTATTTATTGTCAAAGTAAATTTCTATTTTTGAAAGTTAAATATCATTATAATATAACAAAGAATTAAATTCATTTAATGTCCGGCGCAGACGGAAAAGGAATGCTGTCTGCCCGGACGCTGCCTGAGATTTTGGCAATGGACAAACAATAGAAGGAGGGTGATAGAAATGAACAGGGCAGAGCGTGTGCTTTCCGTGATGAAAGGACAGGAGGCGGACTGTGTGCCGGCAGGTTTTTGGTTTCATTACAGGCCGGACTATTCCGTCCGGGAGATGATTGATGCGCATATCAGGTTATATCGCGAAACGGGGATGGATATTATTAAAATTATGCAGGATTATGCTTATCCTATTAGTGGGGAGATTACCTGTGCGGAGGATTGGTATAAGATCAGTATCAAAGGAACAGACTCGGAAGAATTTGAGAAGATGGCATCGGTGATTAAGGGAATCCGTGAGCAGGCCGGAGACGATGTGATGCTTTTCCAGACAATGTTCGGACCTTTCAAAGCGGCTTGTATGGCATTTGGGGATGAAACCTTGATGAAGTACAGCAAGGAAGCTCCAAAGGCAGTAAAGGCCGGCGTACAGATAATTGCAGATGGGCTGGAAAAATGGGCCAAAGGTTATCTGGAGGCAGGGGCTGACGGTATTTACTATTCCGCTCAATTTGGGGAAATTGGCAGATTTGAGCAAGAAGAATGGGCGGATTTGGTAAGACCTTCCGATTTACAGATATTAAATGTGGCGGAGAAAATGCCGGATAAATACAATATTTTACATATCTGTGGCGAGCCGGAATATGATTTTCGCACCCATGTGGACTGGTTTAAGGATTATCCGGCGGACTTGGTGAACTGGTCTGTGAAGGATAACGGATATGGTTTAAAGAAAGGCAGAGAGACTTTTAAGAAAGCAATCCTGGGAGGCATGAACAACAAAGGAAATGTGTTAAACGGCCCGGTGGAGGCGATTGAGGAAGAAGTGAAAGCCATACTGGATGATTTTGGAACAAAGGGGATTATGATTGGGGCCGACTGTACCATTCAGGGGCAGAATATCAGACTCGATTATATCAAAGCTGCCGTAGAGGCAGCGCACAATTATCAAAAGTAGGCAGGAAAGATAGAAAGACGAATCTTTCAATCTGAGGAGTTTGCGTCGGCGCTGCATTCGTAAACTCTGTTATATAAAAAAAGCGGCGCAGAAAAGAGGAAAAGTATGAAAAAGAAATTGGCAATGGCATTGTGTGTGGCAATGACGGTGACGGCGTTAGCAGGATGCGGCGGTAAAAGCGGCGGCGATAACACGGCGAAGACTACCGGCACAGATGCAGGGCAGCAGGAGGAAACCCAGACTGAGAATCAGGAACAGACCGAAAGCGACGACTCATCAGGAGATAAAGCGCAGGCTTCGGGGGATGTAATGACCCTTGAATTTTTCCAGCAAAAAAGCGAGGAAGGACCTCAGAAAGGTTACCAGGCAATCATTGACAAATTTAACGCGGAGAACTCGGATATTCAGATTGAGATGAATACGGTTCCGGATGCCGGTACGGTATTGACGTCCAGAATTTCTTCCGGCGATATTCCTGTAATCTTTTCCGATTACCCCACCCAGGTTCAGTTCAGACAAAAAGTGGCAAACGGTTACGTACAGGATTTGTCCGACCAGGAATTTTTAAAGAATGCCAACGAGGCAGCTCTTGAGATGACAAAGCAGGAAGACGGCGGTTACTATGCGCTTCCTTACAGCCGTAACTACATGGGCGTTTACTATAATCAGACAATTTTTGAGGAAAACGGTGTGGAAATTCCCACTACATGGGATGAATTCGTACAGGTATGCGAGACCTTAAAGGCTGCCGGCATTACGCCTATGGGCCTTATGGGCAAGGATCCCGGCCGTGTAGGCCATACTTTCCAGTGCCAGACAGTGGCATGGTCGCCTAACGGAATTGAGAACATTGCAAAGGTGGCGGCAGGAGAAGGAAAGATTGAAGGCGATGCGGAATTTAAAGCGGAATTTGAAAAAATGAAAGTTTTATTGTCCTATTCGAACGAGGATGCTCTGGCGCTTTCCGATACGCAGTGCTGGGAAAACTTTGCAAACGGCCAGTATGCAATGTGCATCACGGGCTCTTATGCAAGAGGAACAATTGCGTCTTTGAATCCTGATGCAAAGCTGGGCGTATTCCCTCTGCCCAATGATACGGAGGAAAGTACACGCGCTCTGGCCGGTATTGACGCTGCAATCTGTGTTTCCGCAAAAGCTTCCGATGAGGAAAAGGCCGCTGCATACAGATTCTTAGAATATCTGGCACAGCCGGAAAACGCGCAGCTGTTCTGCAACAGTGACGGCGCTCCTTCCTGTATCACAGGTGTGGAAAACAATGACGAAGGAATTGCACCGATGATCGAGATTTTAAATGACGGCCGTGTACATGACTGGATGGCTTCCACAATCAACAACAATATTGTGACAGACCTTTACAATGTGGTGCAGGGCTTCTGGGCGGAGCAGGATGTGGATAAGGTATTAAAGGATATGGATGCGTCCATTGCGGTGACATCCGCGGAATAGATATAAAAAAGACGAAAAGATTATCTAAGGCGTCAAAGACGCCGCCTGAGAAAATCGATATCTTGTATCAAAAATCGCTTTAAGGCGATTCTCCTGAAATGGTTTAAGTATTGTTTGGGCCGCCAAAGCGGCATATCGGGAAGTGTGAAAAGAAGTTCATACTCAAGTTAAATTTAAGGTGGCGGCGGGAGCGTAACTTCCGCCGCCGGTTCTTCCTTAAGCAAAATATGGATTGTGAAAATCCGGTTTCCTCAATTTCAGGAAAGGATGGTGTCATGAATCAGAAAAAAAAGACAAAAGGAATACACGGTAAATATGTTTATTTTGCCTTTACCATCATTCCCGTTGTGCTGTACACGTTTTTTTATGTTGTGTCGGTAATCAATGGCGTAAAATACAGTTTTACAAATTGGGATGGTATGGCGCAGGAATATGATTTTGTGGGGTTTAAAAATTATATTCAGCTTTTAAAGAATCCAAACTTCTGGAATTCTATGAAAACCACGGTAAATTACAGCGTCAGACTTGTGGTGGGGGTAATTTTAACATCGCTTCTGCTGGCAATTTCATTAAACTCTCTAAAACGGTTTAAAACCTTTGTGAAATCTGTTTTTTTCGTTCCTGCTATGATTGGCGGCGTGACCATTGCGCTTATCTGGGATCAGCTTTTTTACAGGATGGTTCCCCTTATTGGCCAGGCGCTGGGGATTGACTGGCTGTCACAGAGCCTTATGATGACCGGAAAAACAGCGCTTCCGGCAGTGGTGTTTGTGCAGACATGGCAGGCGGTTGCCATGCCCACCGTTATCTTTATCGCGGGGCTGCAGCAGATACCGGATGAGCAGTATGAGTCGGCTAAGATTGACGGGGCCAGTGCATTTCAGAGGTTCCGCTACATTACAATGCCTTATCTGCTGCCCACGGTGACGGTGGCCCTGAGCTGGCGGATGATGCTCTCCTCC
>ERZ777011.1195-NODE-1195-length-29996-cov-3.725026_pt1 | contig 29996 bp, 27 predicted proteins | sample MGYA00374964_ERZ777011 | MGnify/ENA primary metagenome ERZ777011 (study PRJEB29310, sample SAMD00008975) | mouse gut metagenome | study: EMG produced TPA metagenomics assembly of the Metagenome analysis of fecal microbiota from mouse which was promoted... | reverse complement strand
CCTATGGACGGCTGTGCCGTTCCATTACAAAGCAATGCATTTAACAATTACCTATATGTTAATTTTCTTACAATCCTGCTTTCCGACATGCCGGCAAAGACGGCAGTGCCGGCTGCGCCGGCACAAACAATCCGTGAAGAACACTATAGCCCCATCAGGGCCAGCTTGCTCACGGACAGCTCCTGGATGACCAGGCCGCAGGCTTCCTTCTCCTCCTTCGTCATTCCCGTAAGCTGTTCCACGGAAAGCTGCTTTGTCACATATTCCCTTTTTCCCCTGCCAAACGGGCCCTTCCGCTCCTCGATCACATTGACCTTCACCCGGGCCTTTAACTGTCTGTAAAGCTTGACCAGGAAACTCCCGGAGTCCAGATAATATAAATGCGTCTCAAGGGTATCTTCCCCGTCCGCTTCCGGCAGAATATACTTTTGCACCAGCAGGCGGAATTTAAACAACACCTCCTCCGCCTCCAGAAGCTCGGCAAAAGTATACCTGCTACCTACATAGAGGCGGCCGGTATCCTGCATACTGTATTTATAATCCTCATATACTGTCTGATTCATTGAATATCCTCGATTTTATATCCGCTCATCCGGCAGGCATCCTGTATCGCCTTCAGGGAAAGCCCGGACTCCCTTGCCAGCTCCTCCGGTGTCACCTTCCGATGAAGCTCTTCCGCCAGCTCCCTGGCCTTGTCCGCCACCCGGTTCACTTTATCCGCGATCCTTTGATCCGTCTTTTCGTTTGCGGCATTCTCCCGGATATAATCCTCCATAGCGTCCATCATCAGCTTTGCCAGCATTCCCGGCGCCTCGGAAGGCTTTTCCAGACTTCCCAGCATACTGACTCCCATAGCAAGGGCCAGATTGCCCTCTCCGATCAGATCCTCCAGGGACACTCCCTGGCCCGTATAAAGCCTGGCTATATCCGCCGCATCCTTCAGATAATGCTTAATCAGCTTTTGCTGCGCTTCCTCCTCTCCCGCCATGGCAGACAGGGTAAAGGCCTCGATCTCTCCCTGTCCGTAAACGGGAAGCGCCGCAATTTCATCCATGTAATCCTGCAGATAGTTTCTTTCCTCTTCCGTCAGGTACTCGTCGGGATCCGCCGGTTCCCCGATCCCCACCCGATGCTTTTCCAGATAATCAAAGACCATCTCCAGCTGCGCCTCGCTTAAATCCTGGCCGGCGAACGCCTCCCTGACCTGCTCCCTGCTGATACAGCCTCCCTGCTCCCGCGCCTTCCGGCGCACTGCTTCCAAAGTCTGCGCAAATACTATTTCCCTGTTCTGACTCATACCGCCCCCGATCCGGAAAATGTCCTTTGTTATCTTAGAAATTCTTCAGACCCTGTGTTGATGCGTAAACAAATGGTTCTGACAATATTCGTAATTCCCGTTGCATTTAGAACAAAACCGGAATTCCAGCGTGGGATCATCCTCCTCGGATCTGCCGCAGATCGCACATTTGTGCTTTGTGATCTTCGATCCTGTGTTGCGCCGGATGTCCTGTCTGTACTCCATCTTCCGCTTGACCTGCCTGGGACTTAAGTGCATATGGCTTCTGGACCGCAGCCAGAAAAGCAGGAAATTCAACAGGGACGCCGCGACTGCCGCCACCCCGAACCAATACACCGCATATTGGGATTTCCCTACCATATAATACTGCACCATCTGATACACCAGCATAAGCCCGTAGATGACTCCCAGGAACTTGACCTTGACGGGAATCACAAACATCAGCAGTACCTCCGCATTGGGGAAAGTGGCCGCATAGGCAAGGAAAATAGACATGTTGATATAGTAAGTGCTGAACAGGGCCGCCCCCATCCTGCAGGCAATGGCCGCCCCTTCCGGGCCGTATCCCAGGTAAAGCACACCCATACATACAAAGCCGGACACAATGGTCAGCAGAATCCCCAGAAAAATATATACATTATACTGCCACGTCCCCCACACCTTTTCCAGGGTAGTCCCCAGGCTTAAGTAGAACAGCAGCATGATTATCGTAAAAAAGTCAAGAGAGGAAGGCGGCGAAATGACCCAGGTCACCAGCCGCCAGACCTGTCCGTGGAGGATCGCCCAGGGGTCCAGCGTCAAATATCCCATAAAAGAAGGTGCCAGCAGGGTCAGAAGATACCCTGCCACATAGCACCCGATTAAAATATAAGTTAAATTCGGAATGGCATATTTTCCGAATTTCTTTTCCCATTTTCCCATATGACCTCAGTTCCTTTCAGCAATCGTTCTGCCCGTGCATCAAGCCGGTGCTTTCACGCATACATTGTATCATGCCCTCCCCTATAAGTAAACCAACCATTTCCAATTTTAAGAGAAAAATCAGTATTTTCATAAACATTTCATATCCTTTGTTCGTTGCTTTTTTAGCTTTCTTGTCGTATAATAGCTTCGTGTGTCGGATCATGTAACGCACACAGCCTAACCATTTTAAGTACAGTTAAAGAACCACTTACAGGAAGGACGTGTCTGAATGGAAATGACCAACAATGCTGCCGCTCTTGGCATTGACATCGGTTCCACTACAGTTAAGATTGCCATACTGGATGCACAGCATCATATTTTGTTTTCCGATTATGAGCGCCATTATGCGAATATCCGGGAAACTCTTTCCTCACTTTTAGATAAAGCCCGAAACCAGCTGGGTAACCTGACCCTCTGCCCCATGATAACCGGATCCGGGGGGCTGACCCTGGCAAACCATCTGGGTGTTCCTTTTACCCAGGAGGTAATTGCCGTCGCCACCTCCCTCAGAGAGCTTGCTCCCGGGACGGACGTTGCCATTGAGCTGGGCGGCGAGGACGCAAAAATCATCTATTTTGAAGACGGCAATGTAGAACAGCGAATGAACGGGATCTGTGCCGGCGGTACGGGCTCCTTCATTGACCAGATGGCATCCCTGGTCCAGACGGATGCTGCCGGCTTAAACGAATATGCCAAAAATTACAAATCCCTGTATGATATTGCCGCCCGCTGCGGCGTGTTTGCCAAGACGGACATTCAGCCTCTGATCAACGAGGGCGCCACCAAGGAAGATCTGGCTGCCTCCATCTTTCAGGCAGTGGTAAACCAGACCATCTCCGGCCTGGCCTGCGGTAAACCCATCAGAGGACATGTGGCGTTCCTGGGCGGCCCCCTGCACTTTCTCTCGGAGCTGAAAGCGGCTTTTATCCGCACTCTGAAGCTGGACGGAGAACACATTATTGACACGGATAATTCCCACCTCTTTGCCGCCATCGGCTCAGCGCTGAACACCGACGGCAAGGTGGTCTTCACCATGGACGAAATGGCGGCAAAGCTCTCCGGCCAGATAAAAATGGAATTTGAAGTGGAACGCATGGAGCCGCTGTTTACCGGCCAGGCTGCATATGACGAATTTCAGGAGCGCCACCGCCGCCATCATGTAAACACCGCGGACCTTGCCTCCTACAGAGGCAACGCGTTTCTGGGGATAGACGCGGGCAGCACCACCACCAAGATTGCTCTGGTAGGCCAGGACGGTTCCCTGCTTTATTCCTTTTACAGCAACAATGACGGCAGCCCCTTGAAGACGGCGATCCGCTCCTTAAAGGAAATCTACGGGCTGCTGCCGGAGGACGTGCATATTGTCCGCGCCTGCTCCACCGGCTACGGCGAAGCCCTGATGAAGGCTGCCTTCCTGCTGGACGACGGCGAAGTGGAGACCGTGGCCCATTATTATGCCGCTGCCTTCTTCAACCCTGAAGTAGACTGCATTCTGGACATCGGCGGCCAGGACATGAAGTGCATCAAGATCAAGGACCAGACCGTGGACAGCGTACAGCTCAACGAAGCCTGCTCTTCGGGCTGCGGCTCCTTTATCGAAACCTTTGCCAGATCCTTAAATTACAGCGTGCAGGACTTTGCCCGGGCCGCTCTCTTTGCGGAGCACCCCATCGACCTGGGGACACGCTGTACCGTATTTATGAATTCCAAGGTGAAACAGGCCCAGAAGGAAGGTGCCAGCGTGGCGGACATTTCCGCCGGACTGGCCTATTCCGTTATCAAAAATGCACTGTTTAAGGTTATCAAGGTATCCGATGCCTCGGAGCTGGGCCGGAATATCGTGGTACAGGGCGGAACCTTTTATAACGACGCCGTCCTGCGCAGCTTTGAAAAAATCGCGGACTGCGAGGCGATACGCCCGGACATAGCAGGAATTATGGGTGCCTTCGGCGCAGCCCTCATCGCCAGAGAACGGTATGTGGAGGGCGAGGAAAGCGAAATGCTTTCCTATCAGAAAATCTGCGACCTGCAGTATGAGACCAGCATGGCCAGATGCAAGGGCTGCACCAACAACTGCCGCCTTACCATCAGCAAATTCTCCGGCGGTCGGCAGTTCATCTCCGGCAACCGCTGCGAACGGGGAATCGGTGGACGCAAAAACGCGGGCAATGTGCCAAACCTCTTCGAATACAAGCTGCAGCGGCTCTTTTCCTATCCCTCTCTGGAACCCACCCAGGCTTCCAGAGGCACGGTAGGCATCCCCAGAGTCCTAAATATGTATGAAAATTATCCCTTCTGGCATGTCTTTTTCACCAGACTGGGATTCCGGGTGGTGCTGTCCCCCAGCTCCAACCGAAAAATTTATGAGCTGGGCATCGAATCCATCCCCAGCGAATCCGAGTGCTACCCCGCAAAGCTCGCCCACGGCCATGTGACCTGGCTGATCAGGCAGGGGGTGGACTTTATCTTCTACCCTGCGCTCTTTTATGAGAGAGACGAGGTGCCGGGAGCAAACAACCACTACAACTGCCCCATCGTCACCTCCTATTCCGAAAATATCAAGAACAATGTGGAGGAAATATCCGACGGCGGTTTCCGGCTGCGGAATCCCTTTATGTCCTTCCGGGATATTGACACCGTAACCAGTGCCCTGCTGAAGGAATTTACCGAGCTTCCCGCAAGGGAAATCCGGGCCGCCGCAGAAGCCGCATGGGAGGAACTGGACCAGGTTCGGGCGGATATTCGGAAAAAGGGGGAGGAAACCCTGAAATATCTGAAGGATACCGGCAAACGGGGCATCGTCCTGGCCGGACGCCCTTACCACCTGGATCCGGAGATCAATCACGGAATTCCGGAGCTCATCACCTCCTTTGACATGGCAGTGCTGACGGAGGACTCCGTGGCCCACTTGGGCGTCCCCGAGAGACCCCTGATCGTCTCCGATCAATGGATGTACCATTCCCGGCTCTATGCCGCCGCCAGCTATGTGAAGCACACCGAGAATCTGGATCTGATCCAGCTCAATTCCTTTGGCTGCGGCCTGGATGCCGTAACCACGGATCAGGTAAACGATATTTTGTCCGGCTCGGATAAGATCTACACCTGCCTGAAAATCGATGAAGTGAACAACCTGGGAGCGGCCAGGATACGGATCCGTTCCCTGCTCTCCGCCATCAGAGTACGGGAGAAAACACAAAAGCAGCGCACCCTGCGCTCCTCTGCCGTCAGCAAGGTGCCCTTTACCGAGGAGATGCGGAAAAAATATACCATTATCTGCCCTCAAATGTCACCCATTCATTTCCAGATCCTGGAGCCGGCCTTCAATGCCTGCGGCTACCACTTCGTAGTGCTGGACAATGACAACAAGCATTCCGTGGACATGGGCTTACGATATGTAAACAACGATGCCTGCTACCCTTCCCTGCTGGTAGTGGGACAGATCATGGAGGCCCTGCTTTCCGGCAAATACGACTTAAACAGGACTGCCATCATTATGAGCCAGACCGGCGGCGGCTGCCGGGCCACCAATTATGTGGGCTTCATCCGGCGGGCACTGCGGAAGGCAGACATGGAGCAGATTCCCGTGATCTCCCTGAATCTGGCAGGCATCGAGAGCAATCCGGGCTTCCACCTGAACGCGGACATGATGATGAGAGCCGCCATGGGGGCCCAGTTCGGCGACATCTTTATGCGCTGCGTTTACCGGATGCGCCCCTATGAGGCCACCCCCGGCAGTGTGGACGCCATGCACGAAAAGTGGCTGAAGACCGCCCGGGAATTTGTCTCCGGCAAGCATGTCAGCCTGTTCCGATTCAACCGCCTCTGCCGGGAAATGATTCGGGACTTTGACAATATCCCCATTTTGGACATCCGCAAGCCCCGGGTAGGCATTGTGGGAGAAATTCTGGTGAAATTCTCCCCTGCGGGAAACAATCACCTGGTAGAGCTGCTGGAAAGCGAGGGCGCGGAGGCCGTGGTACCTGACCTGATTGACTTCATGCTCTACTGCTTCTATAACCAGGTATACAAAGCCGAAAATCTGGGCACCAGCAAAAAATCCGCCCGCAACGCCAAACTGGGAATCTGGGCGATTGAGCATATATTACGGGGCGCCTCCGTGAAGGAATTCAAGAAGAGCAGACACTTTACGCCCCCCACTCCCATCAAGGAGATTGCCGGATTCGCGGAGCCCATCGTCTCCATCGGCAACCAGACAGGGGAAGGCTGGTTCCTCACCGGCGAAATGGTAGAGCTGATCCACGACGGTGTACCCAATATCGTATGTACCCAGCCCTTCGGCTGTCTGCCCAACCACGTGGTGGGCAAGGGTGTTATCAAAGCCCTGCGGAAGACCTATCCCGCCTCCAACATTGTGGCCATTGACTATGACCCCGGTGCCAGCGAGGTGAACCAATTGAACAGGATCAAGCTGATGCTTTCCACCGCGGTCAGAAACCTGAAATCAAAGACCCCGCCGCAAACGGCGGAGCATCAAGCCTGAAACGCCCAAAAAAGAACCTCTATCGGGCCGCCGCCCAACAGGGGTTCTTTTTCAATCCGGTACTGTATTCCTTTTCACGATGCAGCTTCCGCCCGCTCTTCCAGATACTGCTGCAGTACTGCTGCCACTTCCTCCGGCTGCAGCCCGGAGTCTTCAATCAACTCGCTGACTGTCTCCAGCTCCTTGATCCGCTTTTCCTGATACAGCTCCTCCAATTCCCGCTTCTCTGATTCCACCCGGGTCATCAGCGCATCAATCAGCTCTTCCTTGGCAGCAATCTTTTCCTCCAGTGTCTTCCGTTGTCCTCTTGCCATAGTGGTCTCCTTTCCTCATGAACCTCATAATCAAAGTTCCGTTATTCTATTATATGGACAAGATGGAAAAATATTCATATTTTTTACCGGGTCTCGATATACTGCTGGATTGCCAGATTATTTTCCGACAGGCGGCAGCCCAGAATATATTCCCCGCTTCCTTTCTTACAACGCATAATATAAGCCTGCACCCTGCGGGCCTTGGGAACGGGAAGCTCCGGGATGGTGACGGTTATCATTTTCTTTTCTGCGGATGCAAAAACCGGGTCCGTAGCGGTAAATGCCATTCCGTTGGCGCTGATATCCAGCATTTTCCCGCGATAGGTTTTCGGATTGCCCTCGATGACGACCTCGCAGGAGCAATGAATGTCCAGACGGGGGTTTTTCTTCCGTGTCATTACCTTCGGGTTGGCATTTGCCGACACCCGATAATAAGTACCCCCGCCCTCTGCAGATGCAGAAACCGCCACATCGGTCCACAGGTAGAGCACGTTCCCCAAGATCATCTGCAATTGAAAGCGCCCGCCGGCATCCGCCCCCTGGGGAATGGTCTTGGGACTCACGTCTATCACCGCCTCCGTCCCCTGCTGGCGCACCACCTGCCCGTAATATTCCCGGTCCGGCGCTCCGTCCCTGTCCAGCGTGATAATGGAAACCCTGCTGCCCGGCTTGGCATCCTGAATTCCCATAAAGCCGCTTTCCCCCAGCTTCACTACCAGATTACCCACGGAAGCCTCGATTTTACCCACATTGGCAGTAGTCTGCTCATATTTCTTCAGCATACTCTTGGCATTGTCGGACGCGTTTTCCACGTAATTGCTCATCACCGACATAGCCTCGGACATCTGCTGCATATTTTCCACCATGCTCCGGTTGGACTGCTCCACCTCCTTCACGGCACTGTCAATCATGGAAATGCTGCTGTTGAGCTGTCGGGAATCCTCCGAAATGCCGACCACACTGGTGTCCACCTCCGTGATTTTCTCCAGGTTCAGCTGAATAAGCTGAATTACCTTCTCAATGGCTTCCGTCATCCTCTCGGAAGTCTGCTCCAGACGGTTCAGCGCGTTCATAATACGGGTGGAGGAATTCTGAGTCTCGTCACTGAGCTTGCGGATCTCGTCTGCCACTACCGCAAAGCCCCGGCCGGCAGCTCCTGCTCTGGCGGCTTCAATGGACGCGTTCAGGGAAAGCAGGTTCGTCTGGGAGGTAATATCCTCGATGGAGACCGTCTCCTCCTTTACTCTGGCAAACTCCTCCGAAAATTCTGCCACAATGCGGCTGACATCCCCTGACAGCCCGGCCATGGTATGGGTAGAATTCACCACCTCCGCCAGCTCCCTGGAGCTTGTCCCGGCATGATTATTGGTTTCATTCACCAGCAGCACCATCTGGGAAATCATGGAGGCAATGTTTTCCACCTGCTTCTGAATATCGCCTGTCATATGTATGGAAGATTCTGTTTTCCCGGACAAGACGGAATTCTGTTCTGTCAGCTCCTGCATATTCCCCACCACGGTGTTGGCGCTGTGCTTGTTCTCGTCGGCAAGATCCCTCACAATCGTCACCCCGTCCACAATCTCCGTACTGGCGGATTTTACCTGTTCCACCGTGGAAAAAATAACATCCGCATCCCTGCCCTGCCCGGCCTCCTGCTGCGCCTTGTTCTTCCGGGAAAATAAATTTTTCATGTGTATACCTCCAAATACCTGTCTCCCGGCATTCCGGGTGGGTTGTCCTGGAGACAGGTACTGTTTTGCATATCATTATACATGATTATAAAACAATATACAAGAAAATCAGGTTGATTTGCGCCATTTGTTCCGCCACCTGCTCCTGTGTGACGCCACGTTTCCCCGAAGCTTCCTGATATTCGTTCCGATAACGCTCATGGCTTTAAGTCCGCCTGAGAAGCACTCAAGCTGGAGTTGAGAATCCTCAGGACCTCTTCCATGCAGGCACCGCACGTTCTGATGACTTCCGCAATCTCTGCCCGCTTCTTTTTATCCTGGAGTGTCACCAGCGTAACCCGGAAGCCGCCGCCCATGGCTTCCAGATCTTTGCCGTTATCATCATTCCACATCCGGCCCGTCCGGCCGTATAAATTCTCTACCTTCTCCAGCCAGCCCATATCAGGATTCAGCTCTCTTGCCCTCTCCAAAAAGCGATGGCTGCAGCTGCCGTTGGTGGCAAGAACACAGACATAATTGGTATAATCCCCCCACAGGTCAAATTCTTCTGCCGTCACGCCGTCAAACCTGCCGTTTTCCAAATCCTCTGCCCATGCCCCAAAGGCTTGTGCCCCAAAACAGAACAGATCCGTCCTGACCGCAAAGTGCCGGGGAATGTCTGCAATGGCGTTGCGGTAGATTCCTGCAAGAGACGGGGACTCCTTTTTATCGCCCACAAATACCCATCCCCCCTGGCCGCCTGCGTCCCGGGACCAGCAGACAGTCTTTTGAAGCGCCTCCTCCAAGGTCAGACGTCCCGGCTGGTCGCTGTTGCCTGAAATGTAGAGCAGTCTTCTCCCATACTCCTCATATCCCACGTAGACTCCGGTCAGCTGTCCCCAGGCAATGACCGGTATCCCCCTGTCAAGATACGTTACCAGCTCCTGCAGGTACATTTCCGCATTCTGCTCCAGCTCCTGCCCGGATACAAAGGCAGCTTCGTATCCACATTTGGCAAAGGTATCCCTGACAAATTGTTTGGGAGCCCTGTCCATTTCAAAGCTCGACAGCGCATCGCCCGAATACGTCTTCGTACAATACTGCTGCGTGAACAGGTCGCCGGTCACTCCCGCAAAAAACCAATAATCATAGTCTTTTTCTCCCAGGCATTCCATTACATACCCGGCACACCCGTTGAACCAGTAATTTTCGCCATATTCATCGGTAACCAGACGGTGAATCACTGAAATGCTGTTGCTCTCCTGCCCTGCCTCCATTTATAGCATCTCCCCTCTCTGCATTCTCTCTGCACTCTTCCCGCACCATTCCCGCACTCTTCCTGCACCCTCCTGCGCTCTTCCTGCACCCTCCTGCACTCTTCCCGCACCATTCCTGCACTCTTCCCGCACCATTCCCGCGCTCTTCCTGCACCATTCCCGCACTTTCCGGTTTTGGCACATACCCCTGGCAGACTCTAAGAAAACGCTGATGAAATCATCACTTCCTTAAGAGCCTCCGGCGGATGCGCACGGATTTGCAGGGGTTTTTGCTGCTTCGCAACGCAGAAGCAAGTCGGCTTGCGGGAAACGCTTTCATCAGCGTTTCCCTAATAAATTATACATGTACTGCTGACAGCACACAAGAAAATTTCAAAAGTCAGCATAATGAGGATACTCTCCATCTCAAACATCCCCGAAAGATCAACGGCTGCTTGACCGGCAAACAACGTATTGATAATTGATTATTTATGGGATCCTTTGCTATACTGTAAGCACACCGTTAAACTGAGAATGAAGGAGGTCAGGTATGCAAATCATGCTTGGGGAAAAAATCAAGGAACTGCGTAAGCGCGACAGAAGGAAACAGGAGGATCTTGCGGTGGCTCTCGGCGTCACCAAGCAGGCTGTCTCCCGTTGGGAATCAAACGGCGGATATCCCGATATAGAAATGCTTCCGGCAATCGCAAATTACTTTCATATCACGATAGACGAGCTTTTCGGATACGACAGCGACAGACTGACCAAACTGCAGTCATATATAGATCAGGCAGAACAAATGCAGAAACACGGAGATACTGTGGGGCTCATTGAATTTCTCAGAAATGCAATTTCAGAGTTTCCGGCAGAATGGCAGCTTCAGTACCGTCTTGCAAATGCCCTGGTATCCATGGGGTATCAAAAAAGTGAACCAAATAAAATAACGACCAAAGGAAACGACTTTATTCAGTACAACACGGAGTATAATGCCCACAATGAATGCTGGAAAGAAGCAATAGCTTTGTTTGAAGAAGTATTAAAAAAGGAAATTGACAATGAGCACCGCACATCGGCAATCTTCTCCCTCATGTGGCTCTATTCCTGGATAGGCGATCAGGAAAATGCGGAAAGGACAGCACTTTCCCAGTCGCCCGTAAGTATCAGCAGAGAGGTACTTCTTGCAGATACGACTATAGACGAAAAATCTGAAAGATACCGCGGAGAAGCAATCCTTGGCCTGCTGCATGAATTAAACAAGGTACTTAGAACCGCTGTTATGTCAAAGCATTCGCTCTCTCATTCGCAGGCGGGACTTGAAACGCTGCTTGCAGTCGCCCGGCTATATGAAAGCATATTTGACGATGGAAACTGCGGAATTTTTCATAACGACATGTGTATGCTTTATCTGCACTGCTCTTCCATAGCCGTTCATCTGAATGAGTCCGGACGCGCTTTGAATTATTACGAGACCGCACTGGATCATTTCCTTGAATTGAAACAAATACAAGAACTCCGGCTCACGGCACCGTTAGTCAATCAAGCAATGGATTACAGACCAAGTATTGTTAAGCTGGATCGTGAATGGTTTGAAGAGCATATGCAGTCCTTACCTGTAGAATGTACGGATGCAGTCAAAAGCAATCCAAAGTACGCCGCCATTTTCACCCAATAAAGCAACGGCCCCGGTCAAATGCCAAAAAAGGGCTTGGGAGGGTCGTAACCTCCAAGCCCTGCATATTCCCCTGCTTCCCCCTGCTCGGACCTCTCCCTTAACTTCCCCAATGCTTTCTTCTCGGTCCGGCCCACATACTCTCCTGTCAGGACAGGGCTAAAATCTTTCACAAATTCGCATGACGTATTAAAGATATTTCGTCAATTCCTCAACCAACTCATATACTCTTGTGGCAGGACATCTTTTCGATGGTGCTTCATCATTATAGGACTCATATTGCCGCTTTGCTCTCTGAATTGCGTCATCTGTTTTATCTTTAAATAAATCATACATATTTTCAAGAGTCTTTTCATAACCACATTTTTGCTTTAAAATCTGCTGATACTGTTTGCGTCCAATATTTACTGCCAATTCTTGAAAGTGCAAGACGAACCATAATTCAATACACTCATTTGACCATGCCACTTTGTATTGCCTGCTTTCTTTCCTCTTTTCCGCACTATATTGTGTATTATCGAAATTGTCTAAAGGAAAATCATCTTTGTCGTACATAAGCCAAACAACTTCTGCCTGAGGAAAGTCTTTCTCAACCTGTGTTCTTGCAAATTTTAGCAAACCCTTCGTATTTCTACCCGTACCTCTTACAAATACCCTTGGACCAGAAGAAAACTCATAATACTTCGAATTGATGGCATCGGCAAATCCCTTAATATAATAAGGTTCTGTCTTTGTTCCTTCACTGACAATATACATATATGGAGGCAAATCATCAAGTAATTCCTTTTCTTTCTTATACATTTTTGCATTAATCTTTTCTTGATTTTTCTTTTGATCACTCACTTTCAATGGTTTAAGACTCATTTTCAGCCTCCCAATTTAAAATTTTTCTTATATATGGGTCGGCTCCATAACGTCCTTCCAAGTATTGTTTTCCATATGCCTCATCACTTCTGGGTATTTGTCCATTCTCTTTTTTAAAAGACACTAAAGAATAGAGTTTTGATGCATTTTGGGGATTTAATGCGCAAAACCAAATTTCATCTCTCCGATAGACTTCAGGAGACATTGTAGTTATATCATGAGATGTAAGTAAAAGCTGAGCTCCCCTTCTGTTACTTTTGGTATCCGTAAACAGTTCGATAATATATTGTAATAACTTTGGATGTAGTTTAGCATCTAATTCATCAGCGATCAATAAATTCCCATTTTTTAAACATTCCATAATTTTGGCCAGACAACTAAATAATTTTCTTGTGCCGCTTGATTCCTCTTCATAAGGTATTTCATAAATTAAACCTTTTTCTAATATATGTTTTACATATATACCAACTATTTTTCCATCTAAGTCTTTTTCTTCACGTATATCACAAATATTAATGTCCATTTTCTGCATCATTTCAAACATTTTCATTCTTTCTCTTTTTGTCTTTGGAAGAACAATTTTTCTTTCTTTTTGTGGATCATCATAATCCAGAAAATTCATATCCAAAAACCATGAAATAACATCATCTACCGGCTCAATATCATAATTAATAGCCACATGGACAAGAAGTGGCATAGAACCTCTAATTTTTTCAACCGGAATATCCTCTAATTCTTCCCCTAATACACACTCACTTACTGTTCGTTCAAAAATAATATCCGTATCTTTTTCGCCTATTATTAAACGATAGAGATTTTCCTCAATGATTTGGTTGTGCAAATATGAAAATTGATATTTATATTGTTTCCCTTTTGTTCTAAACATAATATCAAAACTAATGGGAATATCCTTATATTTAGGATCAAACATATGATATTTTTCTCTGGTTTCCCCCTCTGAAAATCTTTTGATGATTGATTCAAATTCTGTATTATTCTGTATTTGAGACATGATAAATGGACGTATCAACAATATGCTCAAATATCTCATAGCCTCCAGAACAGTAGATTTTCCCCCTCCATTTGGTCCGTAAATCGCAATTACCGGCAAAAATCTTTCACCATCAATTTTATCTTTTATGATGCTCTTCTCGTGATCCTTAATGGATTCTGCAGCAAAGTCAAGAAAGGCTTCTTTTTTAAATGATTTATAATTTGAAAATGAAAATTGAATTAACATGAATCTTCTCCCCAATAAATGTGTTTTTCTCTCGTTCCTTAATAAATATATCCATATTATCATACAAATAACCCTGTATCAATATATAAAATGAGTTTTTTTCTCGGGCATATTATATTTGCTAATTTTGTGACGTAAAAAGAGAGATAAAGCAAGAATAACTGTCTTACAGTTTTCTGCACATTATCCCTCTTTTCGCGCTATCCCGCTTTTCTTATCTCACCCCTGCTCGAACTTCTCCCTTAACTTCCCCAGCGCCTTCTTCTCAATCCGGCTCACATAGCTGCGGGAAATTCCCAGCGTCGCCCCGATTTCATTCTGGGTCGCCTCCCGCTTGCCGTTCAGCCCGTAACGCATCACCAGTATCTGCCTCTCTCTTGGCGTCAGCGTCTCATCCATCAGTACAAAAAGCCTCCTGATATTTCCGGCCAGTTCCATGCTGTCCAGAAGGTCCGGCTGCTGCTGCTCGATCACGTCCACCAGGTGGATCTCGTTGCCTTCCTTGTCCTGACCGATGGATTCAAAGAGCGAAACCTCCCTGGAGGTCTTGCGCCTGCCGCGCAGCAGCATCAGCAGCTCGTTGTCAATGCACCGGCAGGCGTAGGTCGCCAGCCTGCCTTTCCTGTCGTCAAAACTGTCCACCGCCTTAATCAGTCCGATACAGCCGATGGAAATCAATTCTTCCATGTCTTCTCCCGAATTCTGATACTTTTTTGCAATATGGGCAACCAGTCTCAGATTCCGCTCTATCAAAATATCCTTTGCCTGCTTCGCCTGTTCCGCAGACCCCTCCCGCAGCAGACGGATATATTCCGCTTCTTCTCCCTGGGTAAGTGGTTTTTGAAAGGTTTTCAAAACAGCCCCCTGCGGATTACTCTTAACAATAGTCTATGTATCTGGGACATTACAAGTGCATTTCCCACTATAACAAAAACTGTGCCATCACGTAATTGGCCAGGTCCAGCCCCCTTTCCGTGAGGGCGAGACGCTGTCCGTTCCCGCATTCCCGCCATTCCAGGAGGCCGTCTGCCGTATTCCTGCGGATGACCTCCCCGTATACAAAATCCATCTCCTCTCCGAAACAGTCCGAAAATTCCTCAGCCGAGACTCCCTCCGTCATACGGAGGCCCAGAAACAGGAATTCCTCCATCTGCTCCCCCGGGCTTAAGCTTTGTACCTCCTCCCGGCAGCCCGCCGGGTTCCGCAGGTAAGCCTGCAGATCACTCCCGTTTTTAAAACGCACAGTATCCACCAGGGATGCGGCACCGATGCCGAATCCCAGGTAATCCCTCCTGCTCCAGTAACCGCAGTTATGCCTGCACTCATAACCCGGCCGGGCATAATTGGAAATTTCATAACGCCGGTAACCCGCCTGCCCCAGAACCCTTTTGGCGGCCCTGTACATTTCCCTGTCCGCATCCTCGTCCGGCAGCACCAGCCTGCCCCGGGCAATCTGCTCCATAAGCGGTGTTCCTTCCTCCGGAATCAGGCTGTAGGCGGAAATATGTGCCGGCGCCGGCCTCAGTGCAAGAACGCTTTCCAGGGTATGAAGAAAGCTTTCACAGGTCTGCCCCGGCAGGGCGCTCATGACATCCACATTCAGATTCTTAAATCCGGCCTCTGCTGCTGCCTGCCAGGCCTCCCGGAACTGCTCCCAGGTATGGATCCTGCCCACTGTCTCCAGCTCCCTGTCATCCGCGGACTGTAAACCGATGCTGAGACGATTCACGCCTGCCCTGCGGTAGACCTCAAGCTTTCTGCGGTCCACCGTGCCCGGATTGACCTCCACCGTGATCTCCGCGTCTTCCGCAAGCGCAAACTGTTCCTTCACCGTCTGTAACAGACCGGCAAGCTGTTCTGCCTCCACAGTGGAAGGCGTCCCCCCGCCGAAAAATAAGGATGTCACCGCTCTGCCTTTGCATTCCGGCGCCCGCTCCAGCACCTCCTGCTGCAGAGCCGCCATGTAAGCCGTTTTCGTCCCCTCGTCGGCAGGAGCTGAGAGGAAGTCACAGTAATAGCACTTTCTCACGCAAAAGGGAATATGAAAATATAACTCCATATCATTTGTCATCTAATTTCAGCACGCTCATAAATGCCTTCTGGGGGATTACCACATTACCGATCTGGCGCATTCGCTTCTTACCCTCCTTCTGTTTTTCCAGAAGCTTTTTCTTACGGGTAATGTCACCGCCGTAGCACTTTGCCAGCACATCCTTGCGCAGGGCCTTCACCGTCTCCCGGGCAATGACCTTCCCTCCCACCGCCGCCTGAATGGGAATCTCAAACAAATGCCTGGGAATCTCCTCCTTCAGCTTCTCGCACATCTTCCGGCCCCGCTCATAAGCGGAATCCCCATGCACAATGAAGGAAAGGGCGTCCACCTCCTCCCGGTTAATCAGTATATCCAGCTTTACCAGCCTGGCAGGCTCGTATCCCTTAATGTCATAGTCAAAGGAAGCATATCCCCTGGAACGGGATTTCAGGGCATCAAAGAAGTCATAAATGATCTCGTTCAGGGGCAGCTCGTATTTCAGCAGTGCCCTGGTTCCCTCAATATACTCCATGCTGAGATACTTTCCCCGCCTCTCCTGGCACAGCTCCATGATGGAGCCGATAAATTCGCTGGTCACCATGATCTCCGCATTGACGATAGGCTCCTCCATATGCTCGATCTCGGAAGGGTCCGGCAGGTTGGAGGGATTGGTCAGCTCCAGTACCTCGCCGTTGGTCTTATACACCTTGTAGACCACGCCCGGGGCCGTAGTCACCAGATCCAGATTATATTCCCGTTCCAGCCTCTCCTGAATCACATCCAGATGCAGCAGCCCCAGGAAACCGCAGCGGAATCCGAATCCCAGCGCCACGGAAGTCTCGGGCTCATAATTTAAGGAGGCGTCGTTCAGCTGCAGCTTTTCCAGCGCATCCCGCAGATCCGGATACTTTGAGCCGTCCGCGGGATACATGCCGCAGTACACCATGGACAAAGCCTTGCGATACCCCGGCAGGGGTTCCCCGCAGGGACGGTTGTCATCCGTCACCGTATCCCCCACCGCCGTATCCTTCACATTCTTAATGGAGGCGGTAATGTAACCCACCATCCCCGCCGAAAGCTCCTCACAGGGAATGAACTGGCCGGCACCGAAGTAGCCCACTTCCACTACTTCCTCCTTCGCCCCGGTAGCCATCATGCGGATCACCGTACCCCTTTTCACGGTTCCCTCCATGATCCGGCAGAATATAATCACACCCTTGTATGGGTCGTACAGGGAGTCAAAAATCAATGCCTTCAAAGGAGCCTCCGGATCGCCCTTGGGCGCCGGGATCTTCTTTACCACCTGCTCCAGCACGTCCTCAATGCCGATTCCGTTTTTGGCGGAAATCAGCGGAGCGTCCTGGGCTTCAATGCCGATTACATCCTCGATTTCCTCAATGACCCTCTGAGGCTCCGCGCTGGGCAGGTCAATCTTGTTAATCACCGGAAAGACCTCCAGGTCATGATCCAGGGCCAGATAAACATTTGCCAGGGTCTGGGCCTCGATCCCCTGGGCAGCGTCCACCACCAGTATGGCCCCGTCACAGGCCGCCAGGGACCGGCTCACCTCATAGTTAAAATCCACATGTCCCGGGGTATCAATCAGATTAAAAATATACTCCCTGCCGTCTTTGGCCTGATATACCGTACGCACCGACTGGGCCTTGATGGTGATGCCCCGCTCCCGCTCCAGCTCCATATTGTCCAATATCTGATCCTGCATTTCCCTGCCGGTCAGAAGTCCTGTCTTTTCTATAATACGGTCCGCCAATGTGGATTTGCCGTGATCTATGTGTGCCACAATGCAAAAATTGCGTATGCTGCTCTGATCTGTCGCCATTTGTATTTCCTCGTTTCCCGGACCGCCCTTCCGTCCCGCAGCCCGTTTTTCCCATGGGCCTATCATATCACATGCAAACCGCGGTTGTCCAGTCCGGTCTTCACGTGCCGGACAGCACCAGATCCAGAATATGTGCCAGAGGATCACAGGCATTCAGCGCTTCCTCCAGGGTATTGTTCTGTGCGCCGAGCTCCACCAGCAAATATCTCTCCTTCAGGTGCATATTGTAACGGTAACCCTTCAGATAAATCTTCCTGGTCAGGCCGGGATAATACTCCATTGCCTTCTTCTGCATCTGAAAGGAAAACGCCAGATTACCATCCAGGTTCTCATTGGCAAGGTACGTGATATTCCCCGTCTTTTTGGTTCTGGAAAGACCGTTGAAAAACATAAACCTGGCGGTGGATCTGCCATCCAGGTCCGTCACCAGCCTGGTCTCCTCCGGCATCTCGTCCCTATGTAAGTCGATTACTACCTGTATGGAAGGATTTTCCTCCAGGATCTGCTCTATCTCCGGCAGTGCCCGGGAATACGCCTGATTACGATCCGTGTCATATTCCGCGGTATGGTGCAGCACACGGTATCCGTAAATGTCCGTCAAAATCTGTGCCAGCCTGTCTCCCACCCCCACGATGGTGGTGGATCTGTCCCCTTCCACGGAATCCGTGAATCCCTCCCTGGAATGGGTATGAAAAATCAGGATCTGGGGGCCTTCCCCCTCCCCGGATATAGACATATCCCTGGACAAAAGTTTTTCCACGTTGAAATGCTCGCTGCCGGCAACGGTAGTGGAGTCTACGATATAAAAGCGCTTCAGCAGAGTTTCATAATCCTCCAGACTCCCCAGGTCCACCTGCTCCTGCTGCCCATGAGGGACAAAACCGGCACTTTCCTGCCTCCCCAGCGCCGCTTCATTTTCCGCCTTCAGCAGCTCCTCCCATGACGGCTCCGGCTCTGCCGGCTTCTCTTCCGCAGGCTGGGATTCCTCCGCTTCCTCCTCAGGGAACACCTCCTCCGCCTCCGCCAGCAGGATTTCCTTCAGCGATACTTCTCCCTGTTCATCCTCTCCCAGATGATCCAGTACATATCCATAGAGCGGAAACAGACTGTCAATCTGCTCCTGCAGAAGCCAGAAGGTTTCATGCTCACCGGATCTCTCATACAGAATGCAGGGCATAAACATGTCGTACAGGCTTTTCTCTGCCGCTTCTCCGATTTCCTGCAGCACTCCGTCCCACACCGTGCCCTTTTCCCTGCTCCGGGCCGTGCTTTCGACCGTGGTTTCCGACTCCGTCACCCTGCCGTTACATCCCGCTGTCACACCCTGCAGTATCAGAAACAACAGTGCAATTGCAGCGGCCTTCACCGCCACCGAACGCCCCGGGCTGCCTTTTCCCTTCCTCAAACGCCCTGCAGTGCCTTTTCCCTTCATCGAATGCCCTGTAGTATCTTTCGCATATGCCACCGGCCACTTCCCTCGCAGCACTTTTTCATACAAGTATATGTCCCACGGGGCGGAGCTATTCAGGCAATCCCTCTTGACATCCTCAGCTCATTTTCATTTCCATGGCAATATTTATGCCCTCCGAAACCGTATAACTGATTCGCTTGATGACCGCGTCAATGTCCTTCCCCGTCATATACATATTATTCAGCTCCGGGAAGGGCGGCTGCTGCCTGCTCATATATTTCACCGCATCCACGCCTTCTTCGCCCTCCAGCATCTTTTCCATGGCATCCATGACGATGGTGGCGGAATCCACTACCGTGGGAATGCCCACGGCGATCACCGGAACCCCCAGGCTCTCCCGGGTCAGGGCATTCCGGTGGTTGCCCACCCCCGAACCCGGCTGGATTCCCGTATTGGTAATCTGTATCGTGCGGTTCAGGCGTTTCGTGCTTCTGGCGGCAAGGGCATCCACCACAATCAACACATCCGGCCCGGTCTCCTGCACCACCCCCTTGACAATTTCCGCGGTCTCCATTCCCGTCCTCGCCATGACCCCAGGCTCCAGGGCACTGAGAGAGTTCATTTTACTGCAGTTGTAGGCCGCCTTGCCGTATTCCTTCACGATATGGCGGGTAATGCACAGATTGTCCACCGTCTGGGGTCCCAGGGCATCGGCGGTCACCTCCCGGTTTCCCAGGCCCACCACCATCACGTTGAGTTCCCGGTCATCCTGGGGCAGAAGCTTTAACAGCTCCTCCGCCAGGCACTTTGAAATCTCCCGGTGATAATCCTCGTCCGGCTCCACCATGGCAGGCGCCTCCATGGTGACATAAATTCCCATGGGCTTCCCCATGGCTTTTGCGGCGTTCTTTGTGTCAATGGTAACCTTTGTCACCCGCACGTCCTCTTCCTCACGGTAGTATTCCTCCACCTGCACGCCCCGAAGCTCACTCTCCGCTTCGCTGATACTCTCCCTGGCCTCCAGCGCCAGATCCGTCCTCATCTGAAAAAATCCCATGATACTTCTCCCGTTGATAGGTTTTTTCCTATTTTTTGCGAAAAAAGCCAGGAATATGTATTATTTTTTTATTGTGATCTCCGACGATTCCTCTTTCTCCCCCGCAGGAGATCCGCATACCAGAACACAATCTCCCCAATATGGGCCAGCTCGCCCTCCTTACCTGTCTGCCGCCAGATCTCCTTATATGCCATAAACCACCTCTCCAGCCGCGCCGCCAGCTCAAAAGCACAGGCCTCATCCGTCACTCTCCCATCCGCGGATTGCAAAAGGACCAGCCCCACATTGTTCCAGACGTCCATGCCCTCTGCCGTCAGCTCCAGCTCCTGCATCAGGCCTCTTTCCCTGCTGTCCATGCAGACTGCCGTGCGCTTCAGCTCCCGGCGCAGGTCTCCCAGCTTCTCCGCTGCCCGGCCTGCCTTTGTAATATCCTCCCGCCTGGCCTTCAGCAGCTCGTTTAAATCCGATTCCTCCCCCGGCTCTCCCAGCACTACATATTCATAAAGCATCACCGCATCATACCAGCCAAAGCTGCTGCAGTCCCCAAGCTCTTTCATCAGCCCTGTCAGCCGTCCGCTGGCGTCCCGGTATTCCAGTACGGAAATCTGGCGGTTCAGCTCTTCCTCCGGGATCTCCTCCCCGTTCCAGGAAAAGGCCGCACCGTAAATCAACCCCGGAACGGAATGCGCCGGATGGTTAATATGCCCGTAATCTCCCCAGTCCGTATTCAGGATCCCCACCGCATGATATTTTCTGGCATAGCCGCACATTCTGGTAATATTCCGATAGCTGTCGCCAATCCGGTTCATCCATTGATTCCAGCCGCTTACTCCCGGACAGAGATACTGGGGCACCCCTGCCTGGGCCATCCTGCAGCTCTCCTCCTCCCGCTGGTCCGGCGCGTATCCCCAGGTAAGGCAGACGGTTCCCTCCGGCAGCTCCCTTGCCAGCGCAGGCTCCCCGGCAATCACGTCTCCCCAGAACAGGGGCTTTTTCCCCCGCTCCTGAAGAAAGGAACACAGCTCCTTCAGATACTCCACATAGATACGGTGAATTCCCCTTTCCTCCGCCAGCTTTGCCGATCTTCCCTTCCCCAGGTCAAAGGTCTCGTCCGCGCACAGGTTGAAGCGGTCAGAGTGAAAAAGCGCCATATATTCTTCCAGCATTTCCTTTATAAACGGCAGCGTCCGGTCATCCGAAACATTCACCGTATGATGCCGCATCCGGTCCAGGAAGGAAAAAGGCCGGGCGGAAGCATCCGGCAGTTCGCACAGATCCTCATGGCTCTTGGTGGAAAGCAGCATGTAAAGGTGTCCGAAGCTGGCCAGGGAAGGAACCAGCTCGATATGTCTCTCCCTGCAGTAATCGTCCAGATCCAGGATTTCTTCTGCGGTCAGAGGAGTGGTGTCACGCCACATTTCCGAAAGGTCCCGGAAAAGATAGGTATGCTCCACATACAATTGTAATTCGTTTATCTTATATCTGCACAGCCTGTCCGCCACACGCTTCAGCTCCTCCGGCTTCAGCACACGTCCCCTGGTCTGGTCCAGATAATATCCCCGCCGGTCAGTCTCCGGGAAGTCCCGCACCGTCACCCCGGGAAGCAACGCCCCTTTCTGCTCCACCATCTGGCACAATGTCTGCACGCCGTACAGGAGGCCTGCCCCGCCTCCCCCCAGCACACGGATTCCTTCCGCCTGCACCATAAGCCGGTACTCCTGCTCCTGCAGGCCGTGCTCCAGCGCCAGCCCAATATCCCCTCTGCGGCACCTGCCCCTTACAACAGGCACCTCCAGGCCGGCCCACTGTCGGATACAGTCCCGCAGCTGTCTGGCCGGCAGCTGCTCCACACCCTCTTCACAGACAATGTATGTGCCGAACGCACATGCAAAGCAATCCTCCCTGTAAATAATCTCCCGCGGTTTCGGTATCAGTATCATTGCTATCCCTCCCAGCTTCTTCTTTTCTATAGACATTTTACTTTGCGCTTTCACCCACACCGTAACCACCTGATACGGCCTTCCGGTTAACGTCACCCTGTTTCCATCCACCTGTACTTCGTTGCTGCCTTCGCCCATGCCGGGCAGACAAAACACGGCTGGTTCTGCACCCGGTAACCAACCGTGTCATTTATATCTTTTCGTATACTACAAAAATATAACGCCTAAACTGCTAATTGCACAGCATCCTCTTCCAATTCATACCATGCCGGATTTTAACAGATATTTTAATGAATTTGGTATGACGCTCTTTTTCACCACTTCCTCATTTTTTGCAAAATATTCCCTGCTTACAGCTTTTATCCCCTCATCAACACTCTCTGCTATAGAACAGGGCTGCAGCTCCTTTCTATCCGTTTCGTATTCGCATTGAATATATCGGTTACTGTTTATTCCGTTGATTAACGTCAAATCAAAAAGAAGATTTGCCCTTTTCACCTGTAATTCCTGCCCTATTTCCTGAAGATAACCAAGAGGGTTCTCATAGGATGTCGCAATAATCAGGTAGTCATATAGCTCATTTTTCAGTTTGATTACTTCAAAGCTTCCACTCATGACAAACCTCCTTTTATAATCACTGGAATAATGTTACGTATGATGATTCTATCAGGTTTATAACTGAATTGACAATATCATCGGCCTCATGCTTATCTTCAGTTAGTGCTGTTGCAGCTAATTTTTGCTCCGCATGAAATTTTACATGTCTGGTTTTCGTTAAATATTCATATAATGTTTCCAACTCTTTTTGGAACACATCATCCCCAATTTTTGCTGCAATGTCCGGAGATAATGTTCCTTGATTAAATATACCCCCAAAATTGTGTCCAATCTCGATGTTTTTTAAACCAAACAAATACTTGATATACCCTTCCAATGCTTTCAATGCAGGAAAAGCATAACACGAATAATCCTCCAATTCAAGATTAACTTTTCTCAAAGATACGGAAGGAGACAGTAGTTTGAGAATCATCTCATCTAAATGTCCGTATGCTCTTGGCATAAGCATTTCCATATCATTTCTTACTTCACTTGTTTTTATGTCAATATTATGAAAGCTATTGATGCTGTCTACAATGTCATCTACGGATATGTCCCTGCAATATGACAAAAACGAAATGGCCTCGCCATATAAATATGCCGGCTTCCCCTGTAACGTCAGTGTCCCCGTTTCATATACATTAATGGTCAGTCTATCTCCGATTTTACTGGTAAATATGTATTTCCTGTGTACAGGTATTGTGACTAATACATATTCTTCCACAGATACTTCTTCCAAAGATGTCAAATAACCAATTAGCTTTTCCGTCCATTCATCAGATAATTTTTTAATGGCATATGTCTTTCCCAGTGCGGTACTTGAAAATTCGCACTGTTCTTCCAATAATACTTTTATTTGCGATGAAATCTCCGTATTTTTCCCGTTGGAGTAATGGTAGTCGTTCCGTCGTTATTGAAAAACAAGTCAATCGCTGCTGTCTTTCCGTCTGCAGTCATTACACATCTCTGCGCTGCACCCACAGGTGTAAGGTCGCTGGCTGTAAAATCAGTCCAGTGTTTACAGCCAATGTCCCTGATTAACTCCACAATCTTTTCTCTGTCAATAAATACCCCTTTTTTTGCCATCTTCCCGTCCTCCTTGTAAATAACTTTATTTTATCATATTGTAATAAAGTATTTTGATTTTATCATCAGGTCCAGTCAATGTCAATTATCTTCTTTAAAATATGTATATCATATGACTAAAAAAAATAGCAAAGCTTATAGTTTCATCTTATTTCAAAAAATATCCGAATAATTAAATGAAAAATCCAGAAATATATTGACAAACCGTCCATTATTGACTAAACTACTATCGTATGTTTGCATTAGTCTTCCGTGTCTGGCTAAGGCGAAACAGCTTATAAAAAACAAGATTGTATACAAATTGGAGGTGTAACGACTTGGCTAACATTAAATCCGCGAAAAAGAGAATTCTGGTGAACCGCACCAAGGCCGATAGAAACAAGGCCATCAGATCCGGTGTCAAGACAGCAATCAAGAAGGTGTTTGCCGCTGTGGAAGCCGGTGATAAGGCTGCTGCCCAGGCAGCGCTGGCAAATGCTACCAAGACCATTGAAATGGCCGGCAGCAAGGGTGTTTATCACAAGAACAATGTTGCTCACAAGGTTTCCCGTATCAGCAAGGCTGTAAACAGCATGGCGTAATCCAAAACGCCGTATGCCGCAAGAGGTGTCTGCTGCACCTGTCGCGTAATACATGTCAAAGCCCTCTGAGTTCTCAACCCAGGAACTCAGAGGGCTTTTTATGTCCTTGTTTTCAGTGTCTGTGGCCTCCGCCGCCGTGGCTGGCGCCGCTCCTGCTGGTGTGATGTCCGCCGCCCCCCGAAGAACGGCCGCCGCTGCTTCCGCTGCTGGTCTCAATCTTTCTTTTCACCACGTTCTTGCGGATAAAATCATCTCTCTGATCATGCAACTCAGGCTTGCCGCCGGCAACATAAGCGTTGACCGCCGTAGTATCCCGGGCCCTGTTCTTCCCTAAATGGGACGCGGCATACGCTCCCGCAATGATGAGGGAAACCACAAACGCCCCCAGGTAATAAGCGCCTCCCAGCCTCACACCGCCGCCGTCCAGATAGCTGCATACCTTGTCAATATAGCGCATGTATGCCCGGCAGGGATCGCTGTCATAATAGTCGTCTACTGCATACAGGACACTCTCCACCGCCCTGACGCTGAGGGCATCCTCTACCTTTCCACTGGTGGAAAGCCATTCCCCCCTCTGCCCAGGATAACGATTGTCAATGAGGATGGAACCGTCTCCTTCAAAATCCTTGTTATAACCGTAACCGTTTTCATCCCAGAAATCGTCGGCTATATCCGTCATATTCCTCTCCCAGTCCGTTGACCTGCAGCCATGCTCCAGGGCCTCCTGCCCCTCCACAGGCCGGCTGAAAGTATAAATCACAAAATCCGCCCTGTACCGGGCCTCCTTTTCCGCAATATACCTCCGCAGCTTCTCTTCCTCCGCATCCGTCAGAATACCCGCCTCGTCATATACCCGCTCCTTCGGTGCAGAGCTGTTGGCACGTCCTGCCCTGTCCCTGCCGGCATAGATGATCCCCGCCGCCAGCGTTATCACGACTGCAGCCGCCACAAGAATAAACCAGACGCGAAAATGGCGAAGATACTGTTTTACTGCGTCCTCTCTGTAATTATCGCTCATTTTCCCTCCATTACCCCAGAAACTTTAACAACAACGGCACCATATACAACAGCACTGCCACACACCCCCACAGAGTCCCCGTGTAGGCCCACACCTTCTTTTTGGAAACGGGAACTTCCCCCACAATCTTACCGGTCTGCCCGTTGACATAGAAGGGATACTCCTGGTCCTTATATGTATACAGATACTTCCACACAGGCAGCAATCCGAAGCAGGAGCTGCTGTCCCTCACGTTACTCCCCTGATTGACAACACGCACGGAATGATACCCCGCATAGCTCTGCTTCAGCATCACCGCCGCGTCCTCATCCATCTTTTTCCTCGCCCGGGCCTCCACCGCCTCTGCGGGCATATTATACTTTTCCGCGTAAAACCCGGACATGAATTCCGGATTAAAGTCAACGAGCTGCCCGTAATTATAGGGCTCCATTAAGTCCATCACATCATCCGGCATCGCCTCCGAGGCATCCACGGGAATCTTGTCAAAATGAATATCCATATCCCTGTTGACTGCATAATAAGAGGTCTCCGTATACTGGGTATTTCCGCTGGTCCAGGTGCGCACCTTGGTTCCCTCCCCCTGGAAAAAACAATGGGTATCATAATTATACAGCCAGTACGGGACATACATTCCCTGCATACCGTTCAATCTGGTCTCTGACAGAAAATCCGTGGGTGCAAACAGGTTTCGCTTGAATTTTTCCCGGATAGACTGCTTACAGCTCTCCTTGCCCATCTGGAAAGGCAGGATCAGCCTTGGCAGATACTCACCCTCTACCCTTTCGTTCAGAATCAGGTAGCTGTCACAGTACGGACACTGTGTGGCCGAGGTATGCTTTTCCACCGTAATCTCACCGCCGCAGTTAGGACAGACGGACATCTCCGGAGAAGACCCGTTGGAAAGCTCCTGGCTCTTTTCACTTTCACAGAACGGACAGAACATGGTATGCTTTTCCGGACTGTACACCACGTTACCGCCGCAGTTCTTACACCTGAAGTACATTGTTTATCCCCTCTCATAAATTTATTCTGCATCCAGAATAACACATTCCGGCCATTTGCGCCAGTATATCTTATGCCGGCAGAAAATCCGCCGGATGCAGGACCTTCCAAACAACAGGGGACGATAAAAGCAGCCGCGGGCATGGTGAAAGCGGTACGGGCAGCCCCATACCGCTTTTATCCGTTATCCGCTATCCTGTTGCCTGTAGCTGATAATGATTGATGGTGTTGTAATCAATAATTCACGATCTTCCCGAAATCCGCTTTCAGGGAAGCACCCCCTACCAGTCCGCCGTCAATATCCGGCTGTGCAAACAGCTCGGCTGCATTTCCCGCATTTACGGAACCGCCGTACTGAATACGTACCGCCGCTGCCGTAGCATCATCATACATCTCCGCGATGCAGTCCCTGATGCCCTTACAGACCTCCTGCGCCTGCTCCGTGGTCGCTGTCTTGCCGGTACCGATAGCCCAGATCGGCTCGTAAGCGATCACCAGCTCCTTCACCTGATCCGCAGTGACATCCACCAGGTCGGACTTAATCTGCAGGCGGATCCAATCCATGGTAACTCCCATTTCCCTTTGCTCCAGAGACTCACCACAGCAAAGGATGGGGGTCAGGCCTGCCTCAAAGGCTTTCTTCACCTTCTTGTTAAGCAGGGCATCCTCCTCCTTGAAATAATCCCTTCTCTCGGAATGGCCGATGATAACATATTTTACTCCCGCATCCTTCAGCATAGCCGCAGAAATCTCGCCGGTGTATGCCCCCTTTTCTTCAAAGTACATATTTTCGGCGCCAACCTCTACATTTGTCCCCTTTACTGCTTCCACAACGGGTACAATGTCAATGGCGGGAACGCAGTATACCACATCCACATCGTCATTTTTTACAAGCTCTTTCAACTCAGCACACAGCTTTACGGCTTCACTGGGTGTCATATTCATCTTCCAGTTGCCTGCTATGATCTTTCTTCTTGCCATTTCTTCCTTTTCCCTTCTTTAATAGACTCAATGTTATGCCCACCAGAAGCAAAACCGCTCCCACCACGCTCAAGGCCTGCATGGGCTTCCTGTAAAAACCGGCCGCCAGACAGCTTCCCGCACCCATGCCCACAGTATAGACCACTGGCACCCGTGCGTTCAGGGGATAGTCCGCGTTTTCGCGGGCAAACACCCTCTGATAATCCGTTCCGTCCCATTCATGGTAATAGCGGATGACGGTGTGCCCGCTTCCCGCGCGCACTACCTCGCCTTCCGTAACTGCCGCTACTCCGGCAATGGTCACAGACCTTTTTCCCGAGACCTCCAACGCTTCCGCCGTCCGCCAGCAAACAGTAAAATACAGCATATAAACAGTACATATGAAACAGATTACAAAACCGGCAGTCTGCAATACCTTACTTACCATGACTTTTCCCATCACCAGCGGCTCATGTTCCGCTCTGCCTTATCCGTGTACGCCTTCTTTAACTCCTCCGCCGTTATTCCATAGCACAGAAGCACATCATTGTAATACATCAGGACGTCAGCCATCTCTTCCACAAGGCAGGCACGGAGTCCGGCGTCCCGGACAGCCTTCTCACCGCCGTTCTTCTTTACAATATCAATGACCTCGCCGATCTCACCGATCATCCACAACAGCTTGTTTTTGCCGGCCTGCGGGCCAATCGGCTCCCACTTATCCCGATACCGTTCCTGCAGTTTCCCCTGTAACTCCAACATCTCGTTTATGGAAAAATCCTCCATAAGCTACTCCTTGTCTGCCGCCGCCCACGGCGTGGCAAAATCCATCCGGAAGAATGCCTTCGGCATTCTTCCAGGCGGGATTTAGAAAATCTTTGGCAGCTTTCCTTGCTGACTTAGATTTTCTTCACGCCTTGTCGTCTGCTGCCGCCACGCCGGGAAGCACCTTGCCTTCCAGGAATTCCAGGGACGCGCCGCCGCCGGTGGAAATGTGGCTCATCTTGTCTCCGAAGCCCAGCTGGTTCACCGCTGCCGCAGAATCACCGCCGCCGATAATGGTAGTTGCATCGGTCTCAGCCAAAGCCTTCGCTACGGCAATCGTACCTGCCGCCAGGGTGGGATTCTCAAACACGCCCATAGGCCCGTTCCATACCACGGTCTTTGCCGACTTCACAGCATCTGCAAAAAGAGCCTGGGTCTTAGGCCCAATATCCAGACCCTCCATATCTGCAGGAATCTTGTCGGAATCCACATAGGATACCTCTACAGGCCCGTCAATAGGATCCGGGAAACCTGCCGCAATGGTAGTATCAATGGGAAGCAGCAGCTTCTTGCCCAGCTTCTGCGCCTTATCCATCATCTCCTTACAATAGTCGATCTTCTCATCATCCACCAGGGAATTCCCCACTTCCATGCCCTGTGCCTTTAAGAAGGTGTATGCCATGCCGCCGCCGATAATCAGGGTATCGCACTTCTCCAGCAGATTGGAGATCACGTTCAGCTTATCTGCCACTTTCGCGCCGCCTAAGATTGCCACAAAAGGCCTTACGGGATTTTCCACTGCATTACCCAGGAAATTGATCTCCTTCTGCATCAGGTAGCCTACCACGTTCTCGCCGCCCTTGGCCGTAATGAACTTGGTCACACCTTCCACGGAAGCATGTGCCCTGTGGGAGGAACCAAAGGCATCACACACATACAGGTCCGCAAGATCAGCCAACTCTTTGGAAAATTCCTCTCCGTTCTTGGTCTCTTCCTTGCCGCGGAAACGGGTATTCTGCAGCAGGACCACATCCCCCTCCTGCATTGCTTCTACCGCCTTAGTAGCAGCCTCGCCGGTCACATTATAATCCGCTACAAATACAACCTCCTTGCCCAGCTTCTCTGACAGCCTCTTTGCCACAGGAGCCAGGGACTCCTTCTCATTGGGCCCTTCCTTTACCTTGCCCAGGTGGGAGCAGAGAATTACCTTGCCGCCGTCCTTAATCAGCTTCTGGATCGTGGGCAGTGCTGCCACAATTCTGGTCTCATCGGTAATCTCACCGTTCTTTAAGGGCACATTAAAATCACATCTTACCAGTACGCGCTTACCCTTTGCATTGATGTCATCAACGGATTTCTTATTTAATCCCATTTTTCAAACCTCCAATTTCCATTTTTAATAATTTTCTTGATTCCGCTCCGCGGAATCTCATATCCCAAGGCCGGCAAGCCGGCCTGTGAACAGTTAGAACTCCTCTCACGCTAAACAGGGCCCGGTCCAACGACCGGACCCCAAAGGTCTAGCACTTCCTTATTCTCAGCCAAGCTCGCTGAAATACTTAATGGTACGAACCATCTGAGAGGTATAGCTGTTCTCGTTGTCATACCAGGAAACAACCTGTACCTGAGTATTGCCGTCCTCCATGGGAGCTACCATGGTCTGGGTTGCATCAAACAGGGAACCGTAGGTCATGCCGATTACGTCAGAGGATACGATCTCGTCTGTATTGTATCCGTAAGACTCGGTCTGAGCAGCCTTCATTGCATCGTTAATCTGCTCCTTGGTAACCTTGCCCTTTACCACTGCTACCAGAATGGTGGTAGAACCGGTAGGGGTAGGTACACGCTGAGCGGAACCGATCAGCTTGCCGTTCAGCTCCGGGATAACCAGGCCGATAGCCTTAGCGGCACCGGTGGAATTAGGCACAATGTT
>ERZ777011.1193-NODE-1193-length-30008-cov-16.049511_pt1 | contig 30008 bp, 27 predicted proteins | sample MGYA00374964_ERZ777011 | MGnify/ENA primary metagenome ERZ777011 (study PRJEB29310, sample SAMD00008975) | mouse gut metagenome | study: EMG produced TPA metagenomics assembly of the Metagenome analysis of fecal microbiota from mouse which was promoted... | reverse complement strand
CACCTGCCGATTTATATGCACAGACATATCAGACCTACCTGCGTAACTGTGCATCCAATCGAAACACAATTACTTCTAAGTACGTCTGTAATACATGTACATATTATGCATTGTAAAATGTAAGTTCTGCATTTTCATGTTCTCCTAAACTTTTAATTCCCTTCACCGCCGCTTTTGTTAGCATTATATCAAACATCAAAACGGCAGTCAAATAATATTTTCATCATTTCACCGCCGTTTTGTTTTAGTTTGCCGCCTGCTATAAATTACAATGCATTCGTCTTTTTGGCAAAAGTCGTCAAACCATTGAAATGTAGATTTGCTGGCTTTCGGCTTTTTTCTTCTTGCATTACTTAATTTCGTTTTTACGTTTTGTAAGTAATCTATACTGTATGCCTAAGCATACACAGATAGAAAAACCACCCCTAAACTTTGACCGAAGCAGCAGGGTGGATTTTCTATTCACCATTAGGTCAACCCACCTTGTGAGCGGTTGTTCCTTTTTCATGTCTATAATGCAACATATCATGATGGGGAATGCAAGAATAAATTGCCCTTTTATCTGCGAACTACCTTCCTCATGCCGCACCCGCAATGCTCGTGCGGAATCCGCTTAAAACCTGCCCTTTCATAAAATGTCTCTTTACCCTTTTCCGAGATTAACTGTATACTGGAGCGCCCGCCGACAGGCGTTTCTTTTTCAACGTATTCCAGAAGCATATTGAGAATGCTGCTGCCAATTCCTCTTTTTTGAAAAGCAGGACACACTATAATGTCGGTAATCAGATAATACATTCCGTCGCCTGTCAGTCTTCCCATGCCGACAGTCTGATTATCACAAACAGCAATTACGGTATATAAACTGTTTTGGAGAGCCTTTTTCGTCTGCTCCTCAGAAAAATTTATCCAGCCAACGCTTTCCCTTAAACCGATATAATCTTCATAGGTTAGAAAATCTTCCTTATATTCCATATATTTTAACTCCCTCGAAAATATGACACTTTATATCATTCTCAAAAAATACTCATCATTCCCTTCAAAGACTCCAGTCCTTTTGAATCCATGCTTTTCATAAAACATAGCTGCTCTGGTATTTTCTTTATGGCAACCCAAAGCAATGGGTCTTTTTCCAAAATCTTGATATACTTCATGGATAGCCCTTTCAAGTATTTCTCCGCCAAAGCCCTTTGACCTGTAAGATTTATCAATCACAAATCCCATCAATCTATAAAATGGTTTATTTTTCATTTCAATGGGGTCAGTATCCCAAGGAATTGCTTCTCCGAGCAGTAAAATACCAATACATTTTCCATTGATTTTAACAAGAAATGTATGTCCTATGCATTTATGTTCAACCCCGTAATCCGTTATCTCCATTAGCGTTTCCACACTATCAACCCAGCTTTTGGGAATATCATCTCTTTGGATTTCTTGGGCATTCTGAAAATTTGAATGTGTCAGTTCTTCTAATGATATACCCATTTTACTTCATCTCCTCCGGCAACTCGACAAATTTTATTTTATAATTTGATTATAAAATCTTTATCTGCCATTTACAATGTATATTTTTAAGGCATTTCCCATTGAGTATATAATTCCGAAAACCGTTACAGATTTGCTAAAGTTCCGCAATAAGCTCCGCATATATTTTTCGGATATCCGCAAAAACAAGATACTCGTGCCCATGAAAAACAAGCTTTAAGATGTCCTGTGCGTTTTTGCAGATATCCTTTTCTAAACCTGCCGCTATTGTTACCGGCTTTTTCGTGTTAGGGTCAATATATACATTATTTATGTATCTTTCGGTAATCGGAAACATATTTTGAATGAGAAAAGCCTTTTCTTTTCCCATTACCATGCCAAATCGGATGGTATTGCATCTGGGTGAGGCAATTCCTCTGTTTTTCTGCATTTCCAGTTTATGTTCTACTATTTTACGAAATTTGGTTACTTGGGAAGAAATCGGTACGCACCATAGAATATCCGGATTTTGAATGTCAGAAAAGGTATAGAAGCAAGGACGGTTATGACTACCCTCCTTATTTTGCATCAGCCGCTTGTCCGAATCATGTCTTTCGTAAAAATCATCTGTAATAAAAAAGAATCTTCCTCTTCTAATAAATACATTACCTCCTTATCTGAGAATGAAAGCCCCGCAAAACAGCGGAGCCTTCAAAATTTGAACCCGGTTATTTATTTCGGCTCCGCTTCCGGTAAGCGGAGATACATTTGAACCCGGTTATTTATTTCGGCTCCGCTTCCGGTAAGCGGAGATACATTTGAGGTATTGCTACCCTGTGCTATTATTTTATGAATTTATTGAAAATATGTCAAGAAGTTTATGGAATTTTCACTTTTAACCTTTCCACGCTATTCCGACAGATATAGCTGTATCCTCTCGTTCACAATATCCATCACCTGCTCTGCCGTTTTGGTACCTGCCTGATATGCCCCGGCTTCCTCCAAAAGGATATCCTGTACGATGCCCGTTTTGTTCCCATAGGGTCTGGCGCTTCGCAGCACCTGCCACATGGCTTCATACTGTCCGGGAGTAAGCGTCAGGATATTTTCTTCTTCCGCTTCCCCTGCCCTTGTGCAAAGGGAATCGTACAATGCGTCCATCGCATCGTTTAGTACCGGGTATCCGGGCGCAGTGCCTCCCTCCAATATGGCATCTGCAAGGCCCGCCTGCTGATTTTCGGACAACAGATAATCTATAAATTCCATTGCGCCTTCCACGGAACTGCAATTGCTGCTTATTTCCAGAACATTCCCAATCAGGCAATGCCCCCCTGTATGGTTTTCCGTCGGGAATCCAATGTAGACCTCCCTTCCCTGCAAACATTCTGACATATACTGCACAATGTCCGGGGTTACAAAGTAAAGGATTCCTGTCAAGCTCTCACCCTTAGCCACCTGCTCAAAACTGCCCTCCGATATATTTGCGTCCTTCGCGGAATATTTAGCGGCAAATTCCAACAATCGGCATCCTGCTTCACTGTCTAAGCGGCTGATACGGTTTTCCCAGTCAATAAAGGCTGTATTTTCCGTAAGGATTCCCAGATAAAAGTAGGTGTTGCCCACGTCTGCCTGTTCAAAGAAAGTATCCGCGCCGCTTTCCTCCATGCACTGCATGGCTTCCTCCAGATTCCATTCCTGCCTGTCTCCCACCACATTCCTGTCCGCCACCAGCGTCATGACATTAAAGGCGTAAGGGATTCCGTAATAGTTGTCCCCGGCTTTTCCCAACTGTTCTGCCGCAGGAAAAAACTTTCCCCTGTACGCTGCGTAATAATCCGTCAGGTCAAGAAGGATTCCTTTTTCCGCCCCCACGCGGGTTTCCAGCACATCGCTTCCCATAATGTCCGGTCCGTTTCCTGCGCTCAGTTCAGCCTGTATCCTGTTTCGGTAATCGTCCGCCGTTTCCTGCTGCGGGCGTGTACGGAGCACAATTTCATACTCCTTGCTTTGTCTGTTAAAATCTATAACTGCCTCTTTTAAATACGGAGATGCATACTGCACCGCCAGTTCCAATTGCAGTTTTCCCCCTGCCGCCTGCTCCTCTTTTTGCACTTCGGCAAACCAGTACCCGCCGTTTCCATACGCCATCAAAAGCAAAAGCGTTCCATCCTCCCTGACGGACATGGCCATCCTTCTGATAGGCGCTCCCATATGCTCATCACCAAAGCTGTAGATTTCCTGATGGCTCTGCTCTTCCATGGAGAACCGGTAGATTCCCAGCCGGTTACAGAGATATCCTTCCGTTTCCCCCGAAAACGCCACGCAGCCTCCGTTCCCGTCCAGATAGAAATTATCTTCCCCATTGCCACTGCCGTTTATGTTATCCCGCACCGCGAATGCAGGCGTTTCCCCGTCTGCCGTCCATATACGGAAACCGCCGTTTTCCACCATAAGCCCCACTTCCGTCATGGACCACGACTCTGCGTCCGCCCCGCAAAAATAGAATTGATTGGAAAAGGGATTTTCTGCCGCCAGAAAAACAAGTCCCCCTGTCTTTTCCAGCGCCGTTTCCTGCTTCTTCCCGTTTTCATCATAGCAAAGGACAATTTCTTCGTTCAGGAAAAACAAACCCTTCTCCCCGCCGTCAAACCATACGGGGCAATTGCCTTCGAAAATCGTTTCCCATTCCGTACCCGCCGTCAGCTCCTTTGCCGTAAAACCCTCTGCCCCATTCCAGCTTCCTATATAATCGCAGTCCGTCCCTTTTATCAGCATCTTAATATTCCCGCCCGCTTCCATATAGGCGTCCTGCACATAGCTTCCCGGCTGTTTTACATATTCCTCCATGGTAAAGGTTACATTCGTCCACTCCTCATAGGGCGGCTTCAATACCTGCACGCAGTAATTTACTTCCTCATAGCTTCCCTCGCCTGCATTGGGATATATCTCCAGAAAACGGTAAATATCTTCTCCGGATAATGTTTCCAAAAGGACCGTCTTTTCTCCGCCCTCCGGAAGGAGTTCACCCAGCACAGCTTCAGGAACAGCAATTTCCTTCAAAGCATACGACGCTTCCGTATCCGGATTCTGTATATCATCCCCTGAACCCGTGGGAACCACAACTACATCTTGCGCGCCTTCGTTTCCGGTTGTCCCGTTTCCTGCACAGGCGCCGAATATCAGGGAACACACAATTCCCAGAGCCAAAATTTTCTTCCGCATAATCCACCTCGTTCTGTAATATTTTTATAATTTTATTATAAAATACTTTTCTTACAAAAAAGGAGGAATAAATTTAAATATTTCTTACAATTATCTGCTATTGCAGACGCCAAAGCAGGGATTCGCCTATGGTATTTTCAGGCATTTTAATGCAAAAATTCTCTGCTATCGTTGCCCCTATCACAGCAAAGCTGGAAGTTTCGGGAATTTCTCCCGCCCCTTTCATAGATTTGGAATATGCCAGAAACGGAACCTTTTCCCTTGTATGGTCGCTGCCGGTATAAGTGGGGTCGTTCCCATGGTCTGCAGTGATAATCAGCAAATCGTCCTCTCTTAAGGCTTCCAGCAAAGTTCCTAAGTTCCTGTCAAATTTTTCAATTTCCCCCGCATATCCTTCCGGGTCTCTCCTATGTCCCCACAGAGCATCAAAATCCACCAGATTCACAAAACAAAGTCCATGGAAATCCTTTCCTGTCGTCTCGATGGTCTGCAGCATCCCATGCACGGAACTTTTAGATTTAAGGGACGCCGTAATGCCTTCCCCATTAAAAATATCATATACCTTTCCGATGGAAATAACGTCCAAACCGGCATCCTGCAGAGCATTCAGCGCCGTTCTTCCGTAAGGCTTTAGCGCATAGTCGTGGCGGTTGCTGGTACGCAAAAACTCTCCTTTCTTTTTTCCCACATAGGGCCTCGCTATAACGCGCCCCACCTTCCACTCATCTTTCATGGTGAGCTCCCTTGCAATTTCGCAGCAGCGGTACAGTTCTTTAAGACCAAAGGTTTCTTCGTTTCCGCAAATTTGCATTACGGAATCCGCAGAAGTATACACTATCATATGTCCTGTGGCAATTTCCTCTTCTCCCAGCTCCTCCAGAATCTCTGTACCGCTGGCGCTCTTATTGCCTATTATAGTTTTTCCGGTTCTTTTTTCCAATTCTTCAATCAGTTCCGGCGGAAACCCTGTTTCCGTGAATGTCTTAAAGGGCTTCGTCACATGCAGGCCCATCATTTCCCAATGCCCCGTCATGGTATCCTTTCCCAGACTTTGTTCATGCATTTTTGCAAAATAGGAGAGCGGTCTTTCTACCGGTGCCACCTGCCTTAAAGGCAGAAGATTTGCAATTCCAAGCTTTTGCAGGTTGGGTATCTCAAACGTATCCACCGATTCCGATATATGAAGCAGCGTATTGACCCCAACATCTCCAAAATCCGCTGAATCCGGCATGGCGCCTACTCCCAGTGAATCCATGACAATGACAAAAATCCGATTATACCGTTTCATCTTCTTTTTCCTTTCATTCTTCCTTTGCCAAATCTCTCAACAGGGACATACATTTTTCCGGCTCCCGGGCATTCAGCCCGATAACGGGAATCCGTCCTGCAAATCCTCTCTCTTTTAATCCCTGCTCCAGCACATCCATCAGAACGCCCCTTTTTTGCACCATACATGCGCTGTCCAGGGTTTCCTGCAAATCCTCCCGTCCGCCAAAGCTTCCGCCCCATTTACCGACCCCGGTGTAATCCACCCCGCAGCTGGGGCTTCCGTCAATGCCTAAGACCCCCAATATACAAAATCTTTCTCCGTGGGACAGATATTCCTCTATCTCCAGATAGATTGGCTCAAGCAGCCGGCGGCAATGCTCCCTAAAAAAAGGATTGTCAAACTGTGTGCTGACATGTCCCCATCGGCGCGCGCCGTAAAGGGTAAATTCAGGACAAGGAAGCTGGATAATCTGCACGCCCTTTAAAACGGCTTCCTGCAGAAACCTGCGGCGAAGCGCCTCCTCGGCCTCCATTTCATCCTTGTCGTACAATACCACCTTAGACGCCGTATTCAGCACACAATGGGAAACAAACAAAATATTCTGCATACTTCCTCCTTCCTTCAACCTGCATTTTTATCTTTCCTGAGATAGTAAAAACTCATTACGGCGCCCAGCAGGTAAACCGCAAATGCTAACCCAAACATCACCGAGTATGAAAAATGGCTTGCTATCGCCGCACCGCCAAATGCAACCGCGATGTAAAGAGGCGCGCACAGAAAGCTTATGGTCGCGCTGTAAATCGGGACATACCGGCCATGGGAATATACCACACTCGCCGTACTGGTGGCAATCGCTATTCCGTTTGTGGCAAACGCAATAAATATATACATCAGTATTGCCATCTGCCATGTCGTTACCACAATGGCAAGCAGGGCAGCCAGCACACCGAAGGAACAAGAACAAACCAGGATGGCAACCGGCCCGAACTTATCGCCGATTCTTCCGGCCGCCAGCGCGCTTATCATCTTTGCAACCAAAAAAATGGTTGCCAGAATGCCGGCAAACCCTGCCGGAGCCCCTTCTTTTGCCGCAGCCGTAATGATATAATAGGGTATGGCAAACTCCGCCGCCCCCAGTATCAACCTAATCACCACAAAATGCCTGAACTTTCCGTTTTCTTTTAAAATTCTCATGCTGATTGGAAATACACCCTTTAGTGTGATTTTCTCCGGTTTCCTGTCATCCGTAACCTCTTTTAAGCCTACGCTGACAACCAGCGTAGCAATCAAGGCGGCAATCAGAGCAACCAGGAACGTCATGCGGTAATCTTTGGGAAAGTCGTACTTTTCCAGACACTTGGTAAAAATCAAGGCGCCGACAACGCCGCTTGCCGCCCCCACCAGATTGTAAGCGCCGTAAAAAGTTCCGACATTTTTATGAATGCTTACGGATACCATCTGGGAAAAAAGCGGCATGGACATCCCATTGCTCAGAGCATACAGCGCCAGCGATACAAAAAATACCGCTAAAGCAAGTTGATTGCTCGAGCTTACGGCATAAGTGGAAATAAAAATCAAAAAAATGCCAATCCGCTGTAAAAAACAAATACCGATACTGACCCACTTCGGACTCTTCGCATTTACGCCTAACGGACAGGCAAAAACATATACCCCATAGGAAAGTCCATAATAAAGCACGGAAATCATGGCAATGTGAATCGCCTTATCCGAAAGGTTTTCCACATATACCGGCAGCACGCTTTCTGCCGAAAACATGGCCAGCGCCGCACAAAAGAAAAAAGATTCCAGGCATAAAGTAATAAAATTTCGCAGGTAATATTTTTCCTTCTTAGCATGAATCTGTTCTTCGGTAAATTGCATTTTTTGTTCTTCTTTTGGATTCATGATTGTATCGTTCCTTTCCGCAAAACAGGAACATCAGGCGCCGCCCAACGTTCCTGCTTTTTCAGGTTTTTCTAAAGTTACTAAATAATATTTGTCAAAAACGGTGTGATGACGGAAAACGCAACGCCAAGCTTATACATGACGGCTGTCACAGCCAGCAGAATCCCAACCGCTTTCACCACTGCGTCCAAAGGCGTTTTCTCAATTTCGCGGTAAACGGTTTTTTTGCATTTAGAGTTAAAACCTTTTGTATCCATGGCAATGGCCTGGTCCTGCACCTTTACGACGGAATTTGCCACCACCGGTATCATAATAGGGATAAAAGCTTTAAACCGCTGAATCAAATTCCCTTCTGTGTTTAAACCCCGGGCGCGCTGCGCGTCCTTAATCTGCTCCATGTCCTTGCCAAGCAGCGTAATGACCTGAAACGAATCGATAAAGGTAAACACAAACCGATAAGGAATTCCGACTTTACACATAACAACCGCCAAATCCGCCATGTCCATGGTGATAAACAGCAAAAACAAGGAAGCAAGCAGCGGTGCAACCCTCATATAATAGCGTGTTGCAAAAGCAAAGCCCTTCGCGTAATACCTGATGCCGAAAACCCGGAACAGCACGGGGTCGTTCGCCTTGTCAATGACCGGCGCTATATTGCCATGCAGCGCATACATGGAAATAAAAAGGACTATCATGGTAACTAAAACCACCTTAAACAAGGTAAACTGCTTTTCCTTGATAATCATGATAATGCTGACGGCCAGTATGGCTAATGACAGATAAAGGTTTTTAAATAAAATGTTCGCCAGAATCAGTCCCAACGCCAGCCAAAGCTTGCTGCCCGGATTTATTTTTTTCATGAAAGTAGATTTGTCGCGTTCTTGCAGCATATTGCACCCCTCTTATCTCAAACTATACTGTTTCTTCCTTCTTTTCCAGTTTCTTTTCCTTACTTCCGTTAAGTTTGCGCATGTTCTCCGGCAGCTTGCGCAGGATAATCCATGCAATTACGCACGCAATGCCTTTATCCAGCAGGTTTGCAGGGATTCTTGCCACAAACGCAGCGCTTGCAAGGTCTGTTCCAAACGCCCTCATTCCGGCAATCAGAAGATTCGTCCCTGCGTTGCCGTCGACGCCGCCATACACCACCATCGCAATCGGCGTTCCAAGCAGCGCGTTCCAGAGAGATACTGATACAATTGCAACCGCAACATGCCATACCTTAGAGAACTTTTTGTATCGGGCCATATAGCCGACAATCAGACCGGAACCCAAATTGCAGAGTCCAAACAAAGACGCCATTATGTTTCCGCTTATCAGGGAAGATATGATATTGTAAAGAATACCCGATGCGGCGCCTATCCAGGGCCCCATGATTGCCGCCACCACAATTGTACCTATGGAATCAAGATAAATCGGCAGTGACAGGCTCGAAGCGATTTGCCCGCCTACATAGTTAATCGCCACGCCCAATGGTATCATAATTGCGATGTATGTGCCGCGAAGCCTTCCTTTTGATGAATCTACTGAATTCATTGCCATAATGTTACCCTCCTTGTTTTGTATTATATTTTTCTATAAATTCTTTTACAGATAACGCAACGGAGCCCTTGCTCCCCCGCTGTTTGGACAAATACAAGTCCAACTGGGAAATCTGGGGCGGCTCTACCTGCGCAAATTTCAGCACCTCCTCATTGGTAAAAATCTCCCCCGGAGCACCGTCATCCTGTATCTGCCCGTCCGCCATTACAATTATACGGCTGGAGTTTTCGGCTACATAATCCATATCGTGTGAAATCATAATTACGGTATGTCCTATCTCGTGCATCATCCTGATAATTTTGGACAGCATTTGCCGTCCCACCTCGTCCAGCCCGCCCGTAGGTTCATCAAGAACCAACACTGCCGGACGGAATACCAGCACGGAGGCTATTGTTACTATCTTTTTCGAGGTGTAATCCAAAGTCATCGGATGCTTCTCCAGAATCCCCTTCAGGTTCATCAAATCCGCCACTTCCGCGATGCTTTCTTCCATTTCCTTTTCCGTAAATCCCATATTCTTTGGGCCTACTTCCAGTTCTTCGCGAACCGTGGAACAAAATATCTGGTGATTGGGATTTTGAAATACATAACCGCAGCGCTTTGACATTTCCCCCACGGACTTTCCGGCTGTGTCCTCTCCCAACAGTTTCACAGAACCGGATGTGGGTCGCAGCAGGCCGTTAAAGTGACGGACAAGCGTTGTCTTTCCGCTGCCGTTCTGTCCTACTATGGAAACTATATCGCCCTGATATATTTTTAAACCGACGCCCTTCAATGCCATAACATTGCCTTTAGGATACGTATGCACAAGATTTTCTGTCTGAATTACCACTTCGCTCATCCCTATGCCTCCCTTCCGTCAGTTTGTCCAAAAACTTTTTTGGCCTCTTCCAGCTTTACCGGAATCGTTTCTAATTTCCATTTGTCCTTCAGCGCAAGCGCGGCGTCCGTCACCTGTGGAATCCTCACAAAATGCCCGTTCAGCTTATTCTTATCAGTAAATACTTTGGAAGGCGTATCATAATCCACCATTTCCCCGTCATGAAGCACCAAAACCCTGTCTACAGAATCGGCAATCTTCTCAATATTGTGGTCAACCATGATAATGGTCTTTCCGTTTTGATGAAGTTCTGATACCAGACGGAATACCTCGTCCCTCCCGATAGGGTCAAGCTGGGAGGTTGTCTCGTCCAAAATAATTACTCGCGGCTGAAGCGCCAGGATACAAGCCACCGCAAGCCGCTGCTGCTGTCCGCCGCTTAACCGATACGGGGAACGTCCCAGCATGTTTTCAAGGCTGCACGCCTTCGCAGCAAAAGCGACCCTTTCCCGCATCAGTTCTCTTTTGTATCCGAAATTGCACATGGCAAACGCAATTTCATCTTCCACAGTCTGCTGCGTAAACTGACTTTCCGCATCCTGGAAAACGATTCCGACAATATCCGTAACGCCGATTCCTTTCATGTCGTTCATGCTCTTGCCGTCGATAACGATTTCCCCGTCCCACGAACCGCCGGAGACAAACGGAAGGATTCCTACCATGGATTTGCACAATGTGGACTTTCCCGCACGGTTGCAGCCGATAATGCCCACAAATTCGCCTTCTTCAATCGCAAAAGAAATATTCTTTAACACCAGTTCGTCGCTGCCTTCATATTTGTAGCTATAATCCTTAAACTCAATGATTGGTTTCATGTTCGGTTCCCTCTAGTGTTTTTTTGCATCTTCTTTTATCAGTATTCTCACCGCATCGCAGGCTGTTTGGATGGTTTCCTCCATATTGCCCCAGTTCATAATTGCAGAAGCTCGCTTCCTGCGAATTGACGCAATCACAAACAGCGCTGCACATTCCATCTCCGAGCAGGCCACGTTTCCTCTCTGCCATGCCTGCCAACGCTTTTTTAACCTCGCCGCCACCGGTGAACTGTCCGGGTCAACCTCCCCGAAAAACGAGTCCTTGGAGTGGCTGATACCTTCCAGATAGTTTCCGTTTCTGTTCCATGCAGCTTTCGCAAGAGCGGCAACCACCCTGCGGTCAGCCACAGCCGGATAACCTTCCGGCACATAATGAAGGGTCGTTCCCTCATCACGAACCGCCGCCGTCACAATCACCCCGTCGTATTTTTCCGAATCCGTCTCATCCTTTACCGGTCCTGCCGTCCCGATACGGATAAAGGTATCGGCGCCGACTTTAATCAGCTCCTCCACCGCAATAGCAGTGGAAGGACACCCCATGCCTGTCGACGTCACGGAAACTTTCACGCCATCCAGGGTTCCGGTCCATGTTTTATGCTCCCTGTTATGTGCAACCAACACAGCGTCATCCAAAAAGCCTGCAATCAAATCCGTCCGAAAAGGGTCTCCCGGTAAAAACACATAGCGTCCCACTTCACCTGGGGCTACCTGCGTATGATATTGTCTTCCCTGTTCTACATTTCCCATATTTTTCCTCCGCAACAATACACCGTTTTTTATCTGTTCCCATCCACGGAAATCAGTCTTCGCAAGGCTCCGCACGCCACTTCTACCGTCTTTCTCATATCCGTATAGGACATGATAGAACCTGCACGGCATTTTCGGATAGAAGATATCACAAAAATAGCAGCCGATTCCATCTCTGAAGTCATCACATTGCCCCGGCGCCATGCTTCCCAGCGTTCTTTTAAGCGGGATTCCGCCGGCATCTTTTCCGGCTCATGCTGTCCGAAAAAAGAATCCTTAGACTGGGTGATGCCTTCTGCGTAGTGGTAACCCAAGTCTGCTGCCGATTCCACAAGGGCTTCCACAATATGACGGTCTGCAACAGCCGGATACTCAATGGGGATGTAATGAACCGTCGTCCCCTCGTCGCGGACAGCCGCGGTATTGATAACGCCGTCCAAGGTTTCGTCAAACGCCGCGTCGCAAACACGCCCCGCCGTTCCCACCCGGATAAAAGTGTCGGCTCCAATTTTAATCAGTTCCTCCAATGCAATGGCTGCCGACGGACATCCCATACCCGTGGACGTCACGGAAACCTTTACGCCGTCCAAAGTTCCGGTCCAGGTCTTGTGTTCCCTGTTGTGCGCAACCAGTTTTGCATCGTCAAAATAGCTGGCAATCAAATCTGTCCTAAAGGGGTCGCCCGGCAGCAATACATACCTCCCTACATCCCCCGGCGCCAACTGTGTGTGATACTGTCTTCCATCTTCCGTTACTAATCCCATCTTCCCTCTCCTTTCACTATTTCTGCTTATTTGCTATTCAGCGCTGAAATGGCGCTGCTGCATCCAATTCTTGCACACCCATGCTCTATATAAGCTTCCATGGCTTCCCTGGTACGAATCCCGCCGGACGCTTTCATCTTCACCCCGGAGCCGATATACTTTTTAAACAAATCAATATCCTCAACCGTCGCCCCGCCGGTTCCGAAGCCCGTGGATGTCTTGATGTAATCCGCCCCTCCGTCTGTGACGCATTTGCAGACTTTTACTTTTTCCTCCCCTGCAAGATAACATGTTTCGACAATGACTTTTAATACCTTATCTCCTACCGTGCCTTTTAACAGCCTGATTTCTTCCGTCACCTTGTCAAAATCACCGTTCTTTACATCTGTGAGGTTAATTACCATGTCAATTTCAGAAGCGCCGGCTTCTAAAGCCTGCTTCGCTTCAAATACTTTGCTTTCCAAAGTTTGATACCCCAACGGAAAACCTATGACCGTGCAAATGCTTAACTCCGGAAACGCTTTATGCGCCCTCCCTACATAACATGGCGGAATGCAGACGGAAGCCATCTTGTACGTCACGGCCTCCCTGCACAGTTTTTCAATTTCCGGCCACGAGGCAAAGGCGGAAAGCTTTGTATGGTCTACCTTCTGAAAAATCTCCCCTGCATTCATATATTTTCCCTCCTGTATTCTCTTTTTCTATCTCTAAGAGTTTAATTTAATTCTATTTGCTTTTTTCACATTTGTCAAGTAAATTATGTTATAATTTAAACATTTTCCAAAATATTCCTTTTTTATTATCTCTTTTTATCAATATACAGTTATTTTATTCACATATGCTAAATACCATGTTATAAATGTTATAATTTTATCAAATTATAAGTTTGACAAATTACATTGCATGGAATAAACTATAAATGTTAATATGTATATAGGAGAATGCCAAATGGGAAAACGCGAAATCCGTCTTGAAAGATTCATAGGTATTTTAGAAAACAGAAAATTTCTTTCCATCAACGAAATGGCGCAAGCGTTAGGCGTTTCAAACATGACCGTACGGCGTGATTTTGATATTTTAAACCAACGTGATTTGGTGATTATGAAAAACGGCATCCTTATGCTCAACAATGAACACGACTTTCAGCCAATCCGAAAAATATATAATCTTGACAAAGAAATGCAAATAAAAAATGCGGTCAAAACCTCCATCGGACGTTTCGCCGCATCCCTCATCCGCCCCAAAGACTGCGTTATCGTGGATACCGGTTCAACCACCGAATCCATCATTCCCAACCTTGGAGCAGATATTCAGATAAGTATATTGTGTTATAACTTAAACATTTTATTGCCGGCATTGCAGAACCCCAATATCCATGTTTCCTTTTCCAGCGGTCATTACCATCCCAAAACCCAAATGTTTGAATCACCGCAGGGAATCGACTTCATTCATTCCATCAGAGCTAACAAAGTATTTGTTTCCGCCGCCGGCGTACATGAAAACTTAGGGATAACCTGTACCAATTCTTACGAAGTGCCAACCAAGCAGGCCATCCTGCAATCTGCCGCAGAGCATATCCTGGTCGCGGACTCCAGCAAATTCGGTAAGGTTCATGCAGCCTACTTCTGCGACCTTTCGCAAATAGACGTTGTCGTGACCGACAAAGGCATCTCCGATGAATGGATTGCCATTTTACAGGAAAAAGGGATTACACTCCACATCGTTTAACCACTTCTGTTATCATATCCTGCTTCATGCTTTGATTCATGCCAGCGCACCCGCGATGTCCTCCCGCATATCGATAACTGCCGCACGGGCGGCGTCCGCATAGCCCTCCTCGCCGTATGACGCATACTTTTCCTGCTTGTAGGCGGCTATGATTCCCCTTGAGGAACTGATGATGGCTCCAAGCCCGTCCTCGTTAAAGAAATGCGCCAAATCAGCGCCTTTTCCTCCCTGCGCCCCGTATCCGGGTACCAGGATAAAGGTTTTAGGCATTACCTTCCGCAAAAGCTTTCCCTGCTCGGGATAGGTGGCGCCCACCACTGCGCCGACATAGCTGTAGGATGCGCCCATGCACTCCTCACCCCACAGGGCTACCTTTTCCCCGACAAGCTCATACAGGGGCTTCCCGTCAATCAGCCTGTCCTGAAACTCACCGCTGCTGGGATTGGAGGTCTTTACCAGTACAAAAATGCCCCTCTTTTCTTCCTTGCAGACCTTGATAAAAGGAGCTACGCCGTCTGAACCGAGGTAGGGATTGACTGTCACAAAGTCCTCGTCAAAACCATAGTAAGCATTGCTTCCCACTTTTACTTTTCCGAGATGACCCACCGCATATGCCTCGGAAGTGGAGCCGATGTCGCCGCGCTTGACGTCGCCGATGACTACCAGTCCTTTTTCCTTACAGTAAGCAACCGTCCTGGCAAACGCCTTCATCCCTTCCAGCCCGAACTGCTCATACATGGCAACCTGGGGCTTTACGGCGGGAATCAAATCACACACCGCGTCCACGAGTCCCTTGTTGTACTGCCAGACGGCCTCTGCCGCCCCGGCAAGGGTTTCGCCGTATTCGGCAAACGCTTTCTTTTGTATGTGTCCGGGAATATAGGACAGCATCGGGTCCAGCCCCACCACAATGGGTGCATTTGTCTTTTTTATCTTTTCTATCAGGACATCTATCATACTGTCACCATGCTTTCCGCATACTTTCTGATATTGGAGGCATTCACATATTTTTTATGGGTATCGCCGTTTACCACCACAAGGGTCGGCGCCTGCATGACGCCATAGCGCCCTGCCAGTTCCATGTTTTCCTCCGCGTCAATGACTACATACTTTTCACCTTTTAAGTATTCCTTCGCCAGCTTACAGTTGGGGCAGGTTTTGGTGGTGAAAAGATATTTTACGTCCTCCGGCGTTTCCACTTCCACGTCGTCGCCATAGCTTGACAGCGTAACCACTGCGCCTACCGGGCGTTTCAGCACGGAATTTGCAATATCATACTCCGTACGGTTTGCATACTCCTGCAGCTTGCCGTCGTTCCAGTTCTGCACCGGCCTGTAATACCCCGTAATCCTGCTGTAAACCTCCGTCTTTTTGCCACAGTGCGGACACACCTTCACTTCCCCTGCAAGATAGCCATGCTCCTTACAGATGGAGTAAGTCGGGGACAGGGTGTAATAAGGCAGTTTATAATTTTCCGCAATGGTCTTTACCAGACTTGCGGCCGCCTTCCAGTCGGGAAGCTTTTCTCCCAAAAAGGCATGGAACACCGTTCCCGAAGTGTAAAGGGTCTGCAGCTCGTCCTGTATATCCAGCGCGTCAAAAATATCGGCGGTAAAGTCTACCGGCAGATGGGAGGAATTGGTGTAATAAGGCGTATCCCCCGGATTGCCTGCCGTCTTGATGGCGGGCCAGCGTTTCTTGTCATGCTTTGCCAGACGGTACGTGGTGCTTTCCGCAGGCGTCGCCTCCAGATTGTATAAATCGCCGTACTGCTCCTGATAATCGGACAGTCTGTTCCGCATATGGTTTAAGACTTCTTTGGTAAATTCCTGCGTCTTTTTATCCGTCATGTCCGCCCTCAGCCAGTTGGCATTGAGCCCCACCTCGTTCATGCCGATTAAGCCGATGGTGGAAAAATGGTTGTCGAAAGTGCCCAAATAGCGTTTCGTATAAGGATAAAGTCCCTCATCCAAAAGCTTTGTAATGACGCCCCTCTTTATCTTTAAGGAACGCGCCGCAATATCCATCATCCGGTTCAGCCTTGCATAAAACTCATCCTTGCTTGCGGAGAGATAGGCAATGCGGGGCATGTTGATTGTCACAACGCCCACGCTTCCGGTACTCTCGCCGGAGCCGAAGAAACCGCCCGTCTTCTTGCGCAGTTCACGCAAATCAAGGCGCAGGCGGCAACACATGCTGCGCACATCGGAGGGCTGCATATCCGAATTGATGTAGTTGGAAAAATACGGCGTGCCATACTTGGCCGTCATTTCAAACAGCAGCCTGTTATTTTCGTTGTCAGACCAATCAAAATCATTGGTGATGGAATAGGTCGGAATGGGATACTGGAATCCGCGTCCGTTGGAATCCCCTTCAATCATGGTTTCAATAAAGGCTTTATTCACCATGTCCATCTCTTTTTTACAATCCTTATATTTGAAATCCATTTCCACGCCGCCCACAATGGCAGGAAGTTCCGCCAAATCATCCGGCACTGTCCAGTCCAGCGTAATGTTGGAAAACGGAGCCTGCGTACCCCAGCGGCTGGGTGTATTGACGCCGTATATAAAAGCCTCGATGCACTTTTTCACCTCGGAATAACTCAGGTTGTCTACTTTTACAAAGGGGGCAAGGTAGGTATCAAATGAGGAAAATGCCTGCGCTCCCGCCCATTCATTCTGCATAATGCCCAGAAAGTTTACCATCTGGTTGCAGAGCACGGACAGATGCTTTGCGGGTGCGGACGTTATCTTGCCGGTAATCCCGCCTAAGCCCTCTTTGATAAGCTGCTTCAAGGACCACCCCGCACAGTAGCCCGTCAACATGGACAAGTCGTGGATATGGATATCCGCATTGCGGTGCGCGTCCGCAATCTCCTGGTCATATATTTCAGACAGCCAGTAATTGGCCGTAACCGCTCCGGAATTGCTCAGGATAAGACCGCCCACGGAATAGGTAACGGTGGAATTTTCCTTGACGCGCCAGTCCTCCACCTTTACGTAGCTGTTCACAACGTCCTTATAGTCCAAAATGGTGGATTTCATGGTACGCATTTTTTCGCGCTGTTTGCGGTACAAAATGTAAGCCTTCGCCACTTCCTCGTAGCCTGCCTGTCCCAGTACCTTCTCCACGCTGTCCTGAATATCCTCCACCGAAACGGCGCCATCCTTCACCTTCCCCTGAAAGTCTGCGGACACCCGAAGCGCCAGCAAATCCACAATGTCGTTGCTGTACTGCATCTGTGTGGCCGTAAATGCCTTCATAATGGCGTCATTGATTTTTGTCAGGGTAAAATCTACCCTCTCCCCATCTCTTTTGATTACCTGAAACAACAAAAGTCCCTCCCTTTCAAAACGTTACATCCAGTGTAACACCTCATATGGGGAAAGTCAACGAAAAACACAAGATATAGTATGTCAACTTTTTCACAATCGCAAAATGTGTAATTCATGCAGCGCCCTTGTCGCCGCAACATACATGAGTTTCGCCGTTTTGGGGCCTTCTATCTCTTCTGTCTGCGGCGGATTCCACAAAAGCGCCACGTCAAACTCCAGCCCCTTTGTCATGGACACGGGAAGGATGTCCACATCCTCCAGCCATTTTTCCACCCATGCTTTTTCCGCTTCGTCACGGCAGATAACCGCTATGCTTCCATAGCCGTTTTCTTTTGCCCCCGTGATAATTTCCTGCGCCTTTTCATACATGGCTTTCTCTTCCGAAACTTTGTACTCCTGCACAGGAATGCCGTGGCGGATAACAGGCTCAATGCGATACCGCCCGTAAGAGGCCTTTTCCAATATTTTTCCGGCATACTCTGAAATCTCGATGGTATTGCGGTAGCTTTTGGAGAGCAGCCTGAACACATCCTTCTCCCCTGTGAGGAACCATTTTCTCATATCCTCCCAGTCGTTCATCCCCGTTTCGTAATGGATATTCTGGGACACGTCTCCCATCACGGTAAAGTAGCAGGCAGGCAGTACCTTTTTCAGCACATAGAACAGGGCAATGCCAAAATCCTGCGCCTCGTCAATAAATATCTGTCCAAACTCTTCGTCTTCCTTTTTCTGCTTCACCCGGTAATAGATTAGCGCCAGCGCCGCCACGTCGTATATGTCATACTCTCCTGCCGCAGCCCTCCCTGCATGTGCCGAAAGGTCTATGCTTCCCAGAAAACTTTGTTCATACCCGGTAAGAAAGTCACCGTACAAGTCATAAATACTTTCTTTCACTTCCTTATTTTTGTAATACGCTTTGTACTCCCTGCACTTTTTCAGGAAATATTCTTTTTCCCCGTCGGGGGAAAGAAATTTTATTCTCGTTTTTACCCGCTCATCCAGGGTGGAAAGAAGCCTGTAAATGCTGTATTCCGGATTTTCCGCCAAAAGGCGCCCTATCCCCGTCCCCGTCAGGATGGTGCCGAGCTCGCCGTCTTTCAGGTCTTTTGCCTCTATAGCGCTTTCCCGCAGGTGCAGAAGATACAGCTCCAAATGGAGCATAAAATCCATCCGGCTTCTTACGGCGGCGTCCGGCAGCAGTTCCGCCACTTTTTTCTTTTTCGTCCAGTCCTTTTTTAAAAGATGGGTCAGCATCACATCCATGCGTTTCTGCTTCACATCCGGCACATCCAGCTCCGGCAGGCCGCTGGTGATATAGGACAGCAGCAAATCGCTGCCGCCGATAATACAAAACTCATTGGAGGTAAACCTGTCCTTGTAATTATACAAAATGTAAGAAATCCTGTGCATGGCAACCGTCGTCTTGCCGCTTCCCGCAACGCCCTGCACCAAAATATTTTTAAAAGGGGACTCCCTTATGATTTCGTTCTGCTCCTTCTGTATGGTGGCAATAATGTCCCCCAAAACCGCTTCCTTGTTTTTGGAAAGATACTGCACCAACAGGGCGTCATTGGAGGCAACGTCGCTGTCGTACCATCCCACAAGCTTTCCGTCCTGTATATCATAGGTTCTCTTTTCGTGTAAGTCTATCGGCAGTTCCTCCCCGTCCGGCAGCATATAACTGCCTCTTCCCAGTTCGTTTTCATAATATACGCTGGAAATGGGCGCCCGCCAGTCCGCGATGACCACCTCGGTTTTGTCCCTGAAGATACCGTTTTTCCCGATATATACCTTTGCTTCCTTTTCCGTTTCCACGTCCAGATAGGCAATCCTGCCGAAATAGGGATTGTCATACGCGGCGCGGTTTTTCCGAAGCTGGTTTGCGGCATGCTCCTCCAGACTGGCGCTGGTCATCATCTGGTTATATAGTTCCACGTCGCCGCCCTGCATGGCTTTAAACAATGCCTGGGTTTTGGCATGGCGGGCCTCGTATTCCTCCTCATACTTTTTGATGTTGCCTTGAATGAGGGTGCGGCATTCGTCAAAGTAGCGCTGTTCGCATTCGTGGTCTTTTTTCATTTTTTCCTCCTGTTATATCGCGTCACAAAGTGGCGTTGCAAAGTTGCGTCGCAAAGTTGCCGCCCTTGAGGAAATCCATATCCTCGTCACCGCGCTCTCGCTCTTAAAAAACATAGCGGACACTAAGCTCGAAAATACCTCGCTAAGTGCCGATGTTTTTCAACGGGTTCCTTAGGATATGGATTTCCTCAAGGGCTGGGTTACCCGCTGACTACACATAAATGGATGCTGTATAAGAGAAGTATAGCGAAAAAATGAAAAAATACTAGACTTTTATTTTCAAGTGTGATATAGTGCATATTGTAGGTGTGCCTGAAATTCTTGTTTGAATTTCAGGCACATTCTTTTCGTTATTGTGATATTATAATACTTATAAATTCGGATTCGTATGGGGGAATCTCTTGTAACTGCTGCAAGGAAAACTGTGCAAAAGAAATTCGGCAAACGACTTTTGCACCATGGAAATGAGACTCTAAAATCGTGGAAGCCTTTGCTGAACACGATTTTTGTATTATGAGGCTCATTGGAATGTCCGGTGCAACGGAGTGCGCCGAATATCTTTTGCGCAGTTTTCCGACTACGTTCTCAATATGCGCTTCCCCACAAGAACCCCCCTCACCTTGTCGAAAGAAATTCATACTCCCTCTTTGCTGTTTCATCATCCGGGTACATTTGTATATAATTATTGAGCAGAATGGCTGCCTGGGTATATTCGCCCAGATATTCGTACGCAATGATTTCATTAAACTGCAGGGTCTGCTGCATACCGTTTCCTTCTATCTGCATGGCATTCTGGAAAGCGGCGAGGGCCTGGGCGTAATCTTCCTGATTCATGTAGCAGAGGCCAAGCTGATTGTAAATTTCCGCATTGCCTTCATTTTTTGCAAGATAGCTGCTGTATACATTGGTGATGGCATAGTTGTAATCCCCTGTCGCTTCATAGGACAGTCCCAGATACAGGTAAGCGTCCGCAGTGCCGCTGGCTTTTGCCTCTTCCAAAAGTACCTGCGCCTGCTCATAATTACCCAGATAATACTGGATACAGCCTTTATCAAAAGCACTCATTTTATCGGAACGGGTCAGCGCCTCCTCCAGATAGTTCTGCCCTGCTTCCTTGTATCCGTCTGCCTGAAGGACTTTATAAATCTGGATGATACGGCTGTAATCGGCGGGCTCCAGTTCCACGGCTTTATCAAAATCTTCTTTCGCTTCCTGATACCTTCCCTGGGAAAGCCTTGCGCAGCCCCTGAGATAATAGGCGTCCGTTTCCCCGGGTTTCAGCGCCAGAATGGCGTCGTAGACTTTTTCCGCCTCCGCATATTTTCCTGATTTCTGGTAAGCGGCAGCCAGATAGTAATTGACATCATAGTCCATACTGTTTATCAGACCGTTGCTGTAAGAAAGGCATAACAGCAGATTCTCCGCTGCCGCATCATAATCGGTAAGCCCTATGTAGGCAATCCCCATTCCCCTTGCTATCAGTCGTTCATCTTCTCCGTTTGTGCGTGCCGTTTCAAAGGACGCAAGCGCCGCGCTGTACTCCATGTCGGCGATATGCTGCATTCCTTCCTCCAGCGCCGTCGTACCTGCTTTGCTGCCGCATCCTGAAAGGAGCAGGGATACTGCTGCCAAGAGAAACCCTGTTTTAATTGTAAATTCTTTTTTATTCATTCTCTTCCCCCAGCCATCTGGAAAGCACACGGTTAATGACTTCCGGTTCCAGCGGCTTTGCTATGTGTTCATTCATTCCTGCCTCCGTGGCGGCCCGCACATCTTCCGCATAAGCATTTGCCGTCATGGCAATAATGGGAACGGAAAGCGCATCCGGTCTTTCAAGACCGCGTATGGCCCTCGTCGCTTCATATCCGTTCAATACAGGCATCATGATATCCATAAATATCAGCTGGAAAGTATGGGGCGCAGATTCCTTAAAGAGTTCCAACGCTTCTTTACCGTTGACGGCAAGCGTTACCTCCAGCCCGTTTTCCTCCAGCATATACTGTGCAATTTCCTGATTCAGCGCGTTGTCTTCCACAAGCAGGACTTTCTTTCCGCAGACCGCCGCCAAATGTTCTTCCTTTTCTTCTTTCTGTTCTTCCGGCGGGGATGCGATTTCAAGCGGCAGCACCACTGTAAAGATACTGCCTTGATTCAATTCACTTTTTACCTCAATGCTTCCTCCCATTTTATCCACCAGATTTTTGGTAATGGTCATGCCAAGTCCGCTTCCCTGGTAATTTGTTCTGGCGCCGCCCTCCTCCTGGGTAAACGGCTCGTAAATATGCTTCAGGTACTCCTGTCCCATGCCGATTCCCGTATCGGCAATTTCAAAGCATATCTGCGCCAACCCGTTTTCTTCGGAAACCTCATGACAGTTAAACCGGATTTTTCCCATAGGCTTATTGTATTTAACAGCGTTTCCCGCAATGTTTATTAAAATCTGCTTAATGTGCAGGGGGCTTCCCACAAAATAGGCATGCGGCAGCTTTCCCGACTCTCCAAAATCCGTTATCAGGGTTATATTTCTGTCCGCTGCCTGTCCTCCAACGATGGACGCACAGTTATCTAACAGTTCCTTTAACCCAAAAACTTCCCTCGCAAACTCTACCTTTCCCCGTTCCAGCTTACTGATATCCAATACATCATTAATCAGGGACAACAGATGTTTTGCGGACATTTTAATCTTTTCCCGGCAGTCCGCCTGCCTTTCCAAATCTTCGGGATTTTTTTCCGCAATATTTAACATGCCCATGATACCGTTTATGGGAGTGCGTATGTCATGGGACATATGGGACAAAAACTCTGTCTTTGCAAGATTTGCCCTTTCTGCCTCCCGGATGGCAAACTGCAATTCTCCATTCTTTTTTTCAAGCAGAAGATATGACCTTTTCCGCATATGAAGCACGGTGCCTCCGAAGACCAAAAACACCAGCAGCAAAATGCCGAATACGGCAATTACATTCCTGCTTTGATAGAGATAATCCCGCAGTTCATAGCTGTTATAGGAAATGTTCATATACTGGTTGATGATGTCTTCCTTTTCAACCTCTGATATCAGCCCCAGCGCCCTGTTCATCACGCTGAACATAACAGAATCCGCATCCCTGCATGCAGCCAGGGTGGTTCCTGACTGGTATCTGTGGTTATCCCATTCAATCAGGTCGGAAAACCTTTCGTTTTTTGACTGGTAATTATACTCTATAGTGTTGAGAATCGTGATATCCGCCTCGTCTTTTACCAAAGCCTGCAGACAGTCTTTTGCGCTGTCACGGTAAATCACCTCTGCCTCCATATCAAGATTATCCGCCCAGTAAGCACGGCCGTTTGTCAGAACCATAGTAACTTCTTCATCTGACAAAATATAATCATTTTTAGATACAATTACCGCATTATACTCCATAAAGGGATTGGTAAGCAAAATGTTTTCATCACGCGCCAGATTCATGTTGTTGGCGCCCACATAAAAATCAATCTCCCCGGCTGTCAGCAATTCCTTCCAATACTCGCTCCGTTCCAACGGGCAAAACTCAATAGTCATCCCGCTCCGCTCTGCAATGGTCTTTAATATCTGGACATAGATTCCGTCATAATCCCCCTCCTCATTGATATAGGCCAACGGTCTTGTATCCTTATAAAAACCAATCCTTATCTTTTCTCCCCTGTCAATAAACTGCTGTTCTTCAGCGGCAAAACGTTCCCAGCGTCCCCCGTAATAGTGGGTTATCAATTCCTGTTGAAACGCAGGGGCATTCATTTTTAACTTTTCGATACCAAAGTTCAGTTCATCCAGCAGGGCTTCATTGCCCTTCCAGGTTATGTAATAAAAAGGCGCATAGGCAAATTTACCGACCAGGAACTGTCCCGCCCCTACTTCCGTCAAGGTATGGACTGCGACATCGATTTCACCGGACGCAAGCGCTTCTTCCATTTCCTGCGTCGTGTTATATTCTTTCAGCCGGGGATTATCAATGCCGTTTCTGGACAGATACTCTAAAAATTCCGCTTTCCGTATATAACTTTCCACGACACCGAAATTCATATCCCGCATCGAATCAAAATCTTCATAAGCAAGACTGCTGTCCTTTGTCACAAACAGGCAGCCGAAAGTATACCCACTGGAAAGGGCGGCAAAATCATAAAGTTCGGCCCTCTCTGCAGAAAACTGCGCTGAGCCCACCAAATCCACTTCTTTTGCTTCCAGTTTTGCAAGGGCGTCATTCCAGCTGTCACAATCCACATAGACAATGTCCCATCCGGTATATTTGCACAGTTCCTCCAGATAAGCCACATCCATGCCCCCATACCCTTCCTCCCCGGAATAGGTATGGAAACCTTCCATCGGAAAAAATGCCACCCTTACCGTACGGGACTCCAGCGCCCGTGCAGTCATAGGAAAACCTGTTATCAGAAGAATCATTGCAAAAAATATGATAAACAAACCCCGTATTCTTTTTTTCCAATATGATTTCCTCATAAACCTCTCCTTATGGCACCTTTCCTATCTTTTACGGGATAAAAAAATCTGCCGATTCCATTATACAGCAATCGGCAGATTTTTAAAACAATTTTATTGACAGTATCCGTTTACTGCTCCCTGAAAGTTCCACATGCGGTTTCCCTGCAGTCGCACGCGCCGCAGCCTTTAATATCGACATGGTCGGCCATACATTTATAGTCCTCGTTATAAATGCATTTTGTCGCCTCACAGTCAATGCTGATGGTCCGGCTGGGATGGAAAATGGAACTGGTATAAGCATCGCCCTTTCTCTGGGCAAAGCTTTCACAGCAGGTGTCATCTTTTTTGTGCGCCTGGTCACCGCCCACACAGATATCACCTTTACAGCAGTAACACTGGTCATTATAGGTACAATTTTCAACACTGCAACACAATTCAGCCATATCAAGTCCTCCTTATGAATGATTTTCAAACTTAGTATGGCTGTAAAGGGCAGACTTTATACATAATATAGGCGGAATGCTGTTTACTTCTTTTCTTCCGGCTGGACTTCTTTGCGGATAGCCTTGGTACGGATTTCCTCAGAAATATTTTTGATAAAATCATCCAAATTTTTCTGACCCTCATCACCAAGGAAACGGCTTCTGACGGATACCACATTTTCCTCTTCTTCCTTTTGCCCCACCACCAGCATGTAAGGAACTTTTGCAAGCCTTGTTTCCCGGATTTTAAAACCAATTTTTTCAGAGCGGTTATCCACCGTAACCAGAATGCCGTTCTGTTTCAGCTTATCAGCCACTTTTTTCGCATAGTCCGCATACTTTTCGGAAATGGGGAGCACACGCACCTGCTCCGGACAAAGCCAGGTAGGAAACTTGCCTTCATACTTTTCAATCAACCATGCAAGGGTTCTCTCATAACAGCCCATGGAAGTCCTGTGTATGATAAAGGGACGCACCTTGTCGCCGTTCTGGTCAATATAGTACATGTCAAACTGCTCTGCCAGAAGGGCATCCCACTGGATGGTAATCATGGTATCCTCTTTGCCGTACACGTTCTTTGCATTGATGTCCACTTTTGGTCCGTAGAAAGCTGCTTCTCCCACATCCTCCACAAACGGAAGTTCCAGTTCTGTCAGGATGTCACGGATATGCTGCTCCGTCTCATTCCAGACTTCAGGTTCCCCGATGTACTTTTCTTTGTTTTCAGGGTCCCTCTTGGACAGATGCCAGGTAATGTCATCCAAAAGCCCAAGCGTTCCCATCACATACTTGGCAAGCGCAATACAGCCCTTGAACTCTTCCACCATCTGGTCAGGGCGGACAATCAGATGCCCTTCGCTGATGGTAAACTGACGAACCCTTGTCAGCCCGTGCATTTCCCCTGAATCCTCGTTTCTAAAAAGTGTGGAGGTCTCGCCGTAGCGTATGGGCAAATCACGGTAGGAATGCTGCGCCGCCTTATATACATAGTACTGGAATGGGCAGGTCATGGGACGCAGGGCAAACACTTCTTTGTCCCTCTCCTCATCCCCCAGCACAAACATGCCCTCTTTATAGTGGTCCCAGTGACCTGAGATTTTGTACAAATCGCTCTTTGCCATAAGCGGGGTTTTGGTTCTCACATATCCCCATTCATTGTCTTCCAAATCTTCTATCCACCTTTGCAGGGTCTGGACAATCTTCGTTCCCTTAGGCATCAGCAGCGGCAGTCCCTGTCCAATCACATCCACCGTGGTAAACAGCTCCATTTCACGTCCCAGCTTATTGTGGTCCCTGTTTTTGATGTTTTCCAGATAAACCAGGTACTCCTCCAATTCCTCTTTTTTGTTAAACGCAGTGCCGTAGATTCTCTGGAGCATGGCATTCTCCGACTTGCCTCTCCAGTATGCGCCCGATGAAGAAGTCAACTTAAATGCCTTGATGCCCTTGGTACTCATCAGGTGGGGGCCTGCGCACAAGTCCACAAATTCACCCTGGCTGTAGAAGGAAATTACCGCATCCTCCGGCAAATCACGAATCAGTTCCACCTTGTATGGCTCGTTCTTCTCCTCCATGAACTGAATGGCTTCTTCTCTGGGGAGCGTAAACTTTTCCAGCTTATTTCCTTCCTTGATGATTTTCTTCATCTCCGCTTCCAGCTTATCCAAATCTTCCCTTGAAAAAGGCTCATGTTCAAAATCATAGTAAAAACCGGTGTCAATGGAGGGACCGATGGCAAGCTTAGCCTCCGGGAACAGTCTCTTGACCGCTTCCGCAAGCACATGGGAGCAGGTATGGCGCACCGTACGCAGCCCCTCTTTATCATTTGCAGTCAAAATATTCAATTCACAGTCTTCATCCACCAGAGTCCGCAAATCCTCTGCCTTACCATTGATTTCCACTGCGCATGCCGCCCTTGCAAGCCCTTCGCTGATATCAAGCGCAATGTCGTAAGCGCTTTTTGCCTGTTCATACTCTCTTACGGAACCATCCTTTAACGTAATCTTCATTTCTATCATCCTTCCTCTCAATAATTTATTCTAATCATTCGTCTTTGCCGTTACCATCCCCGTCATCCTCAGCGACATCATGATTATTGTAATTTCCGCAGTTGCAGCCAATGGAGACGCCCCTTGTCCACGGCGCCGTAAAAAGCCCGTACACCACGCCTGCCAGAAAGCAGATGCCTCCTGCCAGCCACAATTCCCTCTTGCTTATAATCGTTTCTCCACAAAATAAATTCTTTACATTTTCTTTCCAATTTTTCATATTTTCCTCCATTCCGAAGCGCTTTTGCGCTTTTCTCCTTTCTTTTTTCGTCAAAACAAAAAATCCCTTACATTACCTAAGTAATGCAAGGGACGTGTTAACGCGGTTCCACCCTGCTTGCCCTGTAAAAAACACAGGACCGCTCATTTTACCTGTAACGCCGGCAGGCGGACCTTATTGGGGCCACTCAGAGGTGGTGGGGGATGCGCAAACATACAGGCGCTTTCAGCACCGGACTTCCGGGCGCCTTTCTCTGCTATTTTACTGCATCCTCTATTCTCTTCAACGTGTTTGCCATCTGTTGCCTGTAAAACTGGCTTTATTATAATTCGTATTTTAATCCATTTCTATCCGGCTGTAAAGTACTTTGCCGAAATTTCTTCCACAGCCATTTTATTCCATATCGTTTAACAGAGTATCCTCTATAATACGCGCTGCCCGCGCAACCAGCCTGCTGCAGGGCCGTTTTGCGTAATATTCCGCAGTTCTCTCCGAAGGCGCTGCGCTTGCTTCCCTGCCCACGATGCCGAGCAGTTCCCTGCAAAGCATACTGCCGCTTTCTTCTTTAAACCTGTCCGCCATCTGCCTTGTTTTTTCATAGACGCGCTGTTTTGCCGCCTGGTCTTTGGCATCGGCATTGCCCTCTTTCATGCCGAGCAGCATGGACATGGCGCAGACGGTGCCGCAAACCTCGCGCATACGGCCTATGCCGGCTCCCATGGGACAAGCCAGCTTTAAAGCCGCCTCTTTTTCCATCCCAAACAAGTCTGCATATGTGGCAAATACGGACTGCGCACAATTATATCCCGATTCAAACAATGCCACCGCATCCGAAACCCTGCTCTCCATACGCTACCCCCATGCCGCCACTCCGTGGCGGCTCAAATCCGGATGAGAAATGCCGTATTTCAGGCATTTCTCAAGCGTGAGACATAGAAGTTCTCCGCGAAGCAGCCTTTGCTGCGAGCGAAAACTGCCAAAGGCGGTTAGAACTTCTTTCCACGCTATTTCCCACAGCACTTTTTATATTTTTTACCGCTTCCGCAGGGACAGGGGTCATTGGGGTAAACCCGGGGCGCTTTGCGGATGGTGGTGGAATCCTTTTGCTCTTTATAAAGGGCCTTTCTGGTATCCTCGTCAAAAATATCCTTCCACGCCTCCAGCTTATACAGCCAGTCCGCCTGTGCCGCCACCATGTTTTTATATAACAGTTCCTTGTCAAAGCCGAGGTTTACCACCGTATCTTCTTCCATCTCTTCAATGGGATTCGGCTCCTTTAAGCTGTCGTTGATACCATCCAGAAAACCTGTCATACTCATGATGCTGACATGGTATTTCTCCGCCAGTTCCTTTACAGTACCCTTCACCACGGTATCGGGATTTTTCAGAAGTTCCGCGTAGATATTGGTTTCCTCCTGAAAATAATCCATCCACAGTTTTTCAAGCACCTTCTTATCTTCCGTCTGGGAATATGCTATTTCTTTCCATTGGTCTAATAATGCCATAATTCATACCATCCTTATTGCTTTTGTTAGAATACCCCGTAAGTATAATACAAAATGGGGATAAAAACAAGTGTGGAAACTCTAAACCCAAAATATTGACATGAAAACCAAGATATGCTAATTTATGTAAAATTATCTGCATTTAGAAAATCAGAATGACTCAATACAAATAAAACTATTGTGAATAACAAAATTGGGAGGATTTTGTATATGCCAAATCAATATAAAGTAATTGATGAAAAGAACTGGAATCGGGCAATGCATTGTATGGTTTTCAGAAACAGTATTGAACCGGCGTTTTGTGTAACTTATGAAGCGGATATCACAAATTTTAAGAAATATATAAAGAGACGGGGAGTTTCTTTCACACTGGCAATGGTATATGCGGTCTGTAAATGCGCAAATGAAATAGAAGCATTTCGCTATCGTTTTGTTGACGGACAGGTTGTTTTGTTTGACAGGATAGATACCGCATTCACTTATCTTAACCCGGAAACTGAATTGTTTAAGGTAGTCAATGTTCCTATGATGGATGATATGATAGAATACTGCGAACTGGCAGCAAAAACAGCAAGGGAACAGAAGGAATATTTTACAGGCCCGTTAGGAAACGACGTGTTCCAATGTTCTCCGATGCCATGGTTATCTTACTCACACATTTCCCATACCAATTCCGGAAATAAAGATAATGCAACCCCTCTTTTTGATTGGGGAAAGTATTATGAAAAAGATGGCAAAACCGTAATTCCGATATCAGTACAGGCACACCATTCTTTTGTTGACGGCATACATATCGGGCAGTTTGCGGATAAACTACAAAAATTTTTTGACAAATTCTGAATCAAAGTTTGAGGAGAGGCTAATGGATAGAAAGTACGCAGAAAAATTGATGGAAGAAGCAAAAAAGCTTAATGACGGGGCATGGATAGCACATTCCTGTCATGTAGCCAGTCTGGCTGAAAAAATAGCATTTGAAGCAGGCATGGATAGCAACAAAGCATATATTTTAGGATTGCTCCATGATATAGGCAGAAGAAGCGGCAGTATGCAGGCCCGGCACGCGATAGAAGGTTTTCAATTCCTAACGAAAATAGGATTTGCTGAAGGGGCAAGAATTTGCATGACACATACATTTCAATACCAGGATATTGAGGCTATTTATGATTTCTGGGATTGTAATGATGAGGAAAAAAAGTTTGCAGCAGAATATTTAATCAAAGTAACCTATAATGATTACGATAAACTGATACAATTGTGTGATGCTTTATCCTTAGCAAACGGCTATTGCTATGCCGAAAGAAAGATGGTAAGCAGTGTACTCAAATTTGGTTTTAAAGAAACCACGATACCTAAATGGAAAGCAATACTTGAATTAAAAGAATACTTCGATAAGAAAATAAATGGAGATGTGTATTTGCTTTTTTAAATGGTAAATATTTTTGCTATACCGGGGAACTGCCTGTAAAGGCGGCTCCCCGATTTTCGGGACTATGAAAAAAAGTCTGTAAATAAGGTAATCAATTTTAGAACTTCTATGATAATGACAGGC
>ERZ777011.1191-NODE-1191-length-30107-cov-13.821010_pt1 | contig 30107 bp, 31 predicted proteins | sample MGYA00374964_ERZ777011 | MGnify/ENA primary metagenome ERZ777011 (study PRJEB29310, sample SAMD00008975) | mouse gut metagenome | study: EMG produced TPA metagenomics assembly of the Metagenome analysis of fecal microbiota from mouse which was promoted... | reverse complement strand
CCACTATAGCAGATATACATTATTTACACAAGAACTTTCAATACACTATACTAGTAGATGCAATGAGGCAAGATTATCTCCCTCAATGAGAAAATTCATCTGTCCGCCATTGTCAATGAAAAGATCTTTATCCTCGGTTAGTACTGGCGTATGTGTATTCAACACCTCGTCAATTTCTTCATGGTGTTCCTCAAATACAAGACCGTATTTCTTGCCTTTCACATCTTTTTCAAGTTCGGAAAGATAGACCAAAAGATTTCCCGTATTCTCATCCTGCGGAGCAGCAGCAATATAGTTGCGAATCTCTTTGATTTTAGCAAGCAAATCTTCACGCTTTTGTTTTGATATATTTGTACTCATTCCTGCCCCTCCGTATTTTTCTGCTCCTTTGGCACAATATTAGCCATCGTATTTAACAAAGTATTATATGCTTGCTGTGATGCCGATTGCTCTTGCCATTGCTTAATCATTCCATTTGGAACATATGGGTTTTGAATTGTTTCCCAAGTAACCTTGTCCTTATATCCTAAAGATTTCGCCATTGTTTCCAGCAATTTGTATTGTGCATTTTGGATTTTTTTAAGTTGTGCTTCGTCCGGGTTTTGAACACAATACTTGTCATATAAATCTTTCCAAGCATCACGAACTGTTTTATCGTCTACAAACACAATATCAATTATATTAAGACAATGTACGCCTTCCTGCGTCCATCCATATATTCGTGAGGTCATAAGTGTCTTAAAAATCTGCATTTTATCTTTTCTTATTTCCGCTCTGTTTTGTAAGTGCTGTCCAATCAAGACAGCAGCTATGGGAATTACAATTATTGCGATTAAATTCAATATATCTTTACATTCCATTTCCCTTTCTCCTTTATATCCACTTGCTATTAGTGGCAGACCATTTTTCAGTAAATTCTTTGCCTACGACCGCCGCTGTAAACGGTTTTGTCAAGAAGACTTTTAGTGTTTTCAGTATGGTACTGTAATCATCCGTTTTTGTTTCGATTTTACGGACAAAAGCTTTCCATTTCTTCTGCATTGCAACATCGTCATCAAAGCCCATAACCTGTTCAAATTGCTCTGCCGTGAAATTGTGTTCACGGTTCACAAAGGTTTTTCTGAGTGCTTCGGTCAGCACTTTACCGTCAAAATCAAACTTATTGGCAAGATAAAAAATATCGTAATAGTCTTTCATACGACTGGAAAACTCCATCAAACTGAGGATTGCGTCAATTTTCTCAGCTACAGTCGTTTCAATGGAATAAGTATTCACTATCGGTGCAACAAAATCATCAAGCTGAGTGGGAATTTTCCTTTTTTCTTGCTTTGGCACAATGACATCGCCAACACCAAAATCAATGCCAAACGGTGTGCACGTATTTTTAATACGAGCAACCATTGATGCTCCGATGCCTGCATACTTCTTCGCAACGGCAATAGGCGCAACATCTTTTATCTCAAAGGTCACAAAATCATTACCCGTCTGAACCGCAATAATTTCTTCAAGAATACCCTTTAGCTGTTCAGGTGTATTAGGTATTTCCCGAAGCAAAAAATCCACATCAACCGTTACTCGGCTATCAAAGTCAGTAAGCGAATAGATGAACAAACCGCCTTTCAGCACAAGGTTTTCAGCATACTTTGACTTTTCCAAATGGCGTAGAAATTCTTCTTGACAGAAGAGTTGCAGGCAAAGCTGATAGCTTCTTCCACTTTCTTTTGCCTTGTTTTTGAGGCGTGCCAGCACGGACGCAGCTATATCAGCCATTAAGCAGCACCTCCATTACATTCATAACCTTTGTATAAAGCTTCATTTCCTTTGCGTATTTAGACAAATTTGCAAGGTTCTTTTTTTCATCAGCAGCATAGGCATTGACAGCCTTATTAAAAATTTCGTTGTCAAGTTTTGTACGGTACTTAAAACAATCGCATACTGTTCGTTCACGGTCATACACAGGCAATATTATACCGTTAAAATTGCTTGTGGACTTACCTATCTCTAAAAATTCCTTTTGAATATAGTAAGCTTTCATCGGAAATTCTTCAGTGTTCTTTACAGTGCGGGAAGCTGTTCTTGGCACAGCAATCGACCATTCACGGGGAGAAAAATCACTATATCCATAGTGAAACAAAGCGGACTCCACACAAATAACCCCTTGCGGAAGAAGCTCCCGTATGAGCTGTTCTTCTGTAATACTTTTACTTTGGGGGAGCTGATAAAATCCTCTGCGAATTCTTTCAATGACTCCTTCTTTACAAAAAGCCGCTACTTCGTATTTATTTATCCCGTTAACGGCAAAATCTGAAGTTTTTGCAATTCCGCCGTTATTTTCAATTACCGTTTTTAAAATTTCTTTTTTACCCAAGCAAGCACCAACTTCCCGCATACAAAAAATAAATAATGTACACAATTATTATACCATACAGTTTAAAAATAGCAACAACTATATGCAGACATTATTCCAAACTTGTACGTCAAAAGTACTTTGCAGCATAATAAAACTTCCTTATCTGGCGTTGCCAAATGCGGCACCTTCTTTTAATTTCTGATTGTTTCAATAATATTTTGTTTTTTTAACGCTCTCACTGAAATCCGCACGGTCGTCAACATCACCAAAAAGGATAACAGAATCGTTATCACGACCGCCGCCCAGGGCATCTGAAAGGGGATCGGGAACAGCATTTTGACGCAGCGTGCCATCAAAAGAACGATCGCCGTACCGATCGGCAGTCCGACAACCAGTGCTTTCCCCGCGCAGAGGACGCTTTCCACGGTAAGCATCTTCCGTACCGATTCGGAGGGCATTCCCACGCTCTGTAATACCGCAAACTCTCTGGCCCTTGATTTGATCTGAAAGCTGACCGTGCTGATTACATTCAACACACCGATCAATCCCAGCAAAAACACAAAGGCATAGAGGAAAACTGCGGCAAGTATAATGGCGATATTCATGATTCTTGCAAAGTCCTGCGCACCAAACACCCTGCTGGTATAACCCGCCTCGCCGTAGTCCAGACCGTTTTGCGGGAAATAGCCTTCCAGCACATCTTTGGCATATGCCATGAAGCCGTCCTCGTCCGCAGGGTTCGCCAGCCAGTTATAGCCACGCACCGTCATCCCTGTGGAAGGCACGATCAGGCGGATGGGATTGGTATTCGGATACAGTAACTGCTTGGGAATCTCCTCCAGAGTCAGCACACTGTCAATCTGTACCGTATCCCGGCTTCCGTCCGCCTTTTCCAATTCCAGCGTAGTGACCGCCTCTGTCAGGGGAACGATATGCCGCTCGGTCCCGTTATCATTATAATGATAATCGTTTAACAAAATCGTCCCGCCGTAGGCAATGCCCGCCTGCTCGCACAGTTCGCCGTAATGCTTCTCATCGAGAATGATCCTCTCCACTTCCAGAACGGTTTCCACTTGTCCCTCATCGACAGCTATCGCCTGCCGCATTTCTTCCGTAAGGTCCTGCTCGCCAAGCAGGGCGACATAGGTCGTATAATCCTGCCCATCCCCATAAATATCCGTTCCCTCGTATTCCCTGAGCTTCGCCGTGATCTCCTCCGCCGTCTCGGCTGTAATGGGAAACGCACATTCCTGCTGCCTGCGGCCCGTCTTAGGATTGACGGTATTCTTAAAATTTGAGGTATAATCCGCAATCACGGAATATCCGTAATCCATCGTGATATAATCCTGGATGCCGCCTGCAATTTCCTGCAATCCGCTCAGCGTGATAAAGAGCATGATACTGATGGAAAATGCCGTGACTGCCGAGTGCATACGCTTGCGATAAGAGGACACGTTCTTACGCGCCAGCTGATACTCGACCTTCCCTTTTGCGTCGATCGTGATCCGGGTACGCTTATATCCCGAGGTATCCGTCTCGCCGCCGTTTCGCAGACAATCTAAGGCCGAGATGCGCATCGCCTTCCTTGCGGGCAGCATGGCGGCAAACAGGGCCGTCCCCAGAGAAATCACGGTGGAAACAAGCAGGGCTATCGGTGAAAAGACAAAGGAAAGCGCAAAGTTGACCTGCCGCATCATCGAACGCACCAGCACATTCAATTCTTCCATATAAAGATTTACGATCCCGATGCCGAGAAAACTGAGCAGATAGCCCGCTAGAACGCCAAGGGGAATTGCAACAGCGCACAGCAGCACGCACTCATACATGATCGTCTGATAGATCTGCTTTTTGGTGGCGCCCACACATTTTAAGGTGCCAAACTGTGAGATCCGTTCATTGGCGCTCAAGCGGAACGCATTGGAGATCACGATCACGGACATGGCAATGATCAGTGCCGCCAGAAATACAGCCGGTACAAGCAGTATCATCATATAAGCGCCGCCGTACAAGCCGTAATCTTTGCCGAGAAAATTCACAAGCATCGCCCTGCCGCTGGCCACGAAATTCACAACTGCCGTCAGCAAAGCGGCGGAGAGTGCAATCGCCGCGGCTGTGATAACGCTCCTGCCCTTCTTTCTTTTCAACTGCTTACAGGCAAATGAGAATAAGATGTTCATGCGCGCATCACCTCATCTCTGATGATCTTCCCATCGCTGATGGTCAGGATCCTGTCCGCCTGCAGCGCAATCTTTTCATCATGTGTGATCAGGATCAGCGTCTGATTTTCCTTGCGGTTGGCTGCCGTCAAAAGCTCCATGATCTCCCTGCCCGCCTTGCTGTCCAAATTTCCCGTGGGCTCGTCGGCTAACAGAAATGCGGGGTCATTGATGAGCGCCCTGCCCACGGACACTCTCTGCTGCTGCCCGCCGGAAAGTTCTCCCGGAAGATGATCTCTGCGATGTGACAGTCCTGTCATTTCTACGATCTTTGCCAGCTTCTGCGCATCGGGCTTTCGGTTATCCAGCAGACAGGGCAGCATGATATTCTCATCCACCGTCAGATTGGGAATCAGGTTATAGAACTGATAGACTATGCCGATATTCCTGCGCCGAAAGATCGCCAGCTCGCTCTCGCTCATCTCAAAAATGGGCTCGCCGTCGACGATCACACTTCCCGACGTAGGCGAGTCGATCCCGCCCATCAAATTCATAAGCGTGGATTTCCCGGAACCCGACGCTCCCACGATGGCGACAAACTCGCCCTTTTTGACCTGAAAACTGACGTGATCCAAAGCCGTCACCTGATTATCGCCGCTGCCATAGATCTTTGTCAGCTCCTTTACTTCTAAAACTTTCATATGCCACCTCTTTCCGGAGCGTTTACGCGACGGCGCGATGCAAATCTCAAATTTGCATCTGCGATCCCGAGTTTGTGGCTCCTGTACAAACTCGCGATTGAAAAATCAGCACATCAGTGTGATTTTTCAATCTGCCTCTCTTTTCTTATCTCATCCCTTACTATAAGTAAGAAAAGTGACTCTCAGGTGACTATTTGTAAAATTTTAAGAAAAATGTTGCGCCGACTCCGTTTCCGCCGGGCATCACCTCGATATCTCCGTTTTGCGCACGCATGATGGAGAGTGCAAGCGGCAGTCCGATCCCGTAACCGTCTTCTTTCTGCGAGTTTTCAAATTTGCGGAACAGGCGGGATAGCTGCTCCTTTTTCAGGCCCTCACCCGCATCTGTGACGGATATCCAGTCATAGAGCGGATTTTCGCCGCAGTCTACTAAAATCTCGCTGTTTTCAGGGGAACATTCCGAAGCGTTTTTCAACAGGTTGATGAGCGCTTCCGCCGTCCACTTTCGGTCACAGGACAGCGATAAATCGTTTGCCGGACGCACTGACTGATTTCTGATATCCAATAGGATTTCCACCGATTTGCGCGCCTCGCGCAAAAGGTCGCTGACCGAAATCTTTTCCTTTTTAAAATGCGCGGCGGAGGCGTCCAGCTTCGCCATCTTTAAAAGGGCAGTGACCAGCCACTCCATGTGACGGACTTCCTTCTTAATATGAAGAAAAAATTCCTGCCGTTTCTCTTCGGGGGCATCCGTCATTAACTCTGTCATCAGCAGCACCGAGGAGATCGGCGTTTTTAACTGATGAGAGATATCGGATAAATATTCCGCCAAATGCTCGTTTTTTTTGGCAAGGACCTTTTTCCGCTCCTGCTCGGCGTGCGCCAGGATATAAATATCATTTTTTAAGATGCTGAGTGCGCCTTCCTTATGATCGCGCGGGTCAAAGGGCTGTCCGTCAAGCGCCATGCGGATCCCCTCGGAAAGCGACTGCAGTTCTTTTTTACTGATCCACACGATAACCGATCCCCCTGACTGTCGTAATGTTGACGGCATCTCCCAATTTCTCACGCAAACGTCTGACATATACGGTCAGCGTATTGTCCTCGACAAAATTGCCGCTGATATCCCAGATACGCTCCAGGATCTGCTCCCTTTTCAGGAGAATGGAGTGATTTTGCGCAAACATCAGCAGCAGCCGATATTCCAGCGCCGTCAGATCGATTTCCCGGTCATCGATATAGACTTTGCCTGCCTCCACATCAATGACCGCCTCCCCGATGCGGATTCGGCCGCCGCTTCCCGCATCCTCATGCAGCGCCTTTTTGATCCGCGCCATCAGTTCCCGCATGCGAAAGGGCTTGGTAAGATAATCGGCTGCGCCGTCCTCAAGCGAGCGCACGATCTCGTCCTCGTCATCCACGACCGTCAGATAAATGAGCGGGGTCTGCCGAGGTCCCAGCGCCGCTGCGATCTCCCTGCCCGTGCCATCGGGAAGCTGCATATCAAGCAGCGCCAGATCGAACCGCCGCGCGTCCGTTTCCGCAAGCGCCGCCGTGACAGTCTTACACGACGTCACGCGATATCCTTCCTTTTCCAAAGCATAGGTCAGCCCTGATGATAAAGACACATCGTCTTCTACTAATAAAATATCCGCCATAACATCTCCTGAATTTCTTTTCATTCTATCAAAAGACGGCATGGCCCGCAAGCCACACCGTCTCTGAAAACATTTTGATTTTATCCTGTCCGAGTCTTACGCGAAGGGATTCTCCGTCGGGTAAGGCAGGCTCTTAGGCTGGTTGTAACCGATCTCGCTCACATCCACGCCGATGTACTTGAATACTTCATACAGAGCCTTGCCGTAGTGACCGAACGCAACCGCGCCGTGGTGCGGGTAATTCTTCTCTATCAGCACGTGACGGTAGAATCTGCCCATCTCGGGGATAGCGAATACGCCGATACCGCCGAAGGATCTGGTCGCCACGGGAAGAACTTCGCCCTCTGCCACGTATGCACGCAGGATGTTGTCAGCAGTGCTCTGCAGACGGTAGAAGGTGATGTCGCCGGGAACGATGTCGCCCTCAAGCGTACCCTGCGTCACTTCCTCAGGCAGGGATCTTGCCATGATCATCTGGTACTCCATGCTGCACTTGGACAACTTCTTGGAGCAGGTATTGCCGCAGTGGAAGCCCATGAAGGTATCAGTGAACTTGTAGTCGAACTTGCCCTCGATTGACTCTTTGTACATATCCTTCGGCACGGAATTGTTGATGTCGAGCAGGGTCACGATGTCGTCGCTGACCGCCTCACCGATGAACTCGCTCAGGCAGCCGTAGATATCCACTTCACAGGATACCGGGATGCCTCTGCCGGTCAGACGGCTGTTGACAAAGCAGGGTACGAAACCGAACTGCGTCTGGAATGCCGGCCAGCACTTACCTGCGATCGCCACATACTCACGGTAGCCCTTATGCTCCTCGATCCAGTCGAGCAGGGTCAGCTCGTACTGAGCAAGCTTAGGCAGGATCTCAGGCTTGTTGTTGCCTGCGCCAAGCTCTGCTTCCATATCCTTTACCACCTCAGGAATACGGGAATCGCCCGCGTGCTTGTTAAATGCCTCGAACAGGTCGAGCTCAGAGTTCTCCTCGATCTCAACGCCCAGGTTGTAGAGCTGCTTGATGGGTGCGTTGCAGGCAAGGAAGTTGAGCGGTCTGGGACCGAAGGATATGATCTTTAAGCTGGAAAGCGCTGCGATCGCGCGTGCGATCGGCACAAACTCGTGGATCATATCTGCGCAGTCGTCTGCGTCGCCCACAGGATACTCGGGAATATAAGCTCTAACGTTTCTGAGCTTTAAGTTGTAGCTGGCATTGAGCATACCGCAGTATGCGTCGCCACGCCCCTGGATCAGGTCGCCCTGAGACTCCTCAGCGGCAGCCACAAACATCTTGGGACCCTCAAAATGCTTTGCAAGCAGGGTCTCGGAAATCTCCGGGCCAAAGTTGCCAAGGTATACGCAGAGTGCGTTACAGCCGTTGTCCTTGATGTCCTTTAACGCGTTGACCATGTCGATCTCGCTCTCGATGATGCAGACAGGGCACTCATAAATATCAGCTGCGTCATATTTTTTCTCGTAAGCCTCCACCAGAGCCTTTCTCCTGTTGACTGCCAGAGATGCCGGGAAACAGTCACGGCTCACTGCCACGATACCAATTTTTACTTTGGGTAAATTGTTCATATCTTATATTCTCCTTTCATTTAAACCGGGGCTGCCGGTATGTGATACAAGTTATTGTGATACGGAGAATGCCTCTTTTGGCATTCTCCCAAGCGAGATTTAGTGCTTCTTGGCGTCCCGTCCAATGGCGGGACATCTTTAGAAGCACTTCTCGCTTAGTTATTCGCGGATATCCAGATTCTTTCCTACCAGTCCGATATGCGCGCCTTCGTCGAGGCCGCCCTCCGCATGACCGATCAGCCACTTGTTCTGCGCGGTGATCAGGGAATCTTCCCAGCCCTCATGCTTTTCCTCCAGCGGATAGTTGGTGCCCGCCGGAAGCACGATGCCTACCTTGAAGCCGCCCTCATTGGCGCTGCAGGGCGCATAGTGCAGAGTCGTCGCGTAGAGTTCCACCGCCGTGCCTGCTTCCACCAGATAAGCCTCCATCTTTGCGGTCTCATACTTGAAATCGTCAGTGATATCCTGCTGCATCCCCACGATCAGCACCGCGTCCGTAGCTGCCACATTGATCTCAGAACTTCTGTGGTACTCGATCGCATTCAGCTTATAGTTATGACCGTTGCAGTAGCCCACCTCGATCGGCAGCTCGCCGTAGGTCCTGCGCTGTAACGCTTTCGCCGCCGTCGTCTCCTCCAGCGCCTTGATGGAAGGCTCGTAAGCTACCCCGTCAGGCAGCGGCGTTTCCTTTTTAATCGCCTCCACCAAATCAGTGAAATCGATCCCCTGCACGACCCTGCCATACTTACGAAATGACGGGTCTGTCACTTTTTTGATCTCCATACCGTAAACTCCTTTCCCTATGTGATTTCGCACTTCTTACGCTGTCAATGAATCTTCTTAAATAATTCTTTGCAAGCCGGATAAATCTGCTTAAACTGCTGATATCTCTTTTCGTATTTCTCGACCAGAGCGGGTTCCGGCTCCACCGTATCCACGATCTTTACGATCTTGGATGCCGCCTCCTCGACGCTTGCATACTCGCCGCAGGCCACCGCCGCCAGCATTGCGCCGCCCATAGCGGGACCTTCTTCGCTCTCGATCACGTCCACTTTCAGATTCATGATATTGGCAATCATCCGCTTCCACAGCGGGCTCTTGGCGCCGCCGCCGCAAATCTTCGTGCGCTCGATATGGATGCCCAGAGACCTCGCTACCTCCAGGGAATCGCGCAGGGCAAAGGCCACACCCTCCAGCACTGCCTGCGTCATATCCGCCCTTGTGCTGTCCATGGTCATGCCGATAAAGGTGCCTCTTGCGTCGGGATCGTTGTGCGGAGAACGCTCGCCCATCAAATAAGGCAGGAAGTATACATGATTCTCGCCCAGCTTATCGTCGGTGATCGCCTTCTGCTCGTCGGCATACTTTTCCGTGCCGATGATATCGTCCATCCACCATTTATTACAGGATGCCGCGCTGAGCATGCAGCCCATCAGATGATAGTGCCCGTCCGCATGAGCAAAGGCATGAAGGGCATTGAATTTATCCACTCCGAATTTATTGGAAGAAATAAAGATGGTGCCGCTGGTACCCAGGGAGATATTGCACATACCGTCTCCCACGGTGCCCGTGCCCACAGCCGCCGCCGCATTGTCGCCACCGCCCGCAGCTACCTTTACATTCTCGGGAATGCCAAGCTCTTTGGCAATTTCAGGAAGCACCGTTCCCACGGTCTCGTAACTTTCGTAGATCTTCGCCAGCTGTTCTTCTTTTACGCCGCAGATCTCGCACATTTCCTTTGACCAGCAGCGGTTCTTTACATCAAACAGAAGCATTCCCGAAGCATCGGAAACGTCTGTGCAGTGCACGCCTGTCAGTTTATAAGCAATGTAGTCCTTGGGGAGCATGATCTTTTTGATCCTGGCAAAATTCTCAGGCTCCTTATTCTTTACCCACAGCACCTTCGGCGCGGTAAAGCCGGTGAAGGAGATATTCGCCGTATATGCGGACAGCTTATCCTTGCCGATCACGTTATTTAAGTAATCGCATTCCTCCGTGGTCCTGCCGTCATTCCAAAGGATCGCCGGACGGATCACTTCGTCCTTTTCATCCAAAATGACAAGTCCGTGCATCTGCCCACCAAAGCTGATGCCTGCTACCTGGCTCTTATCCACACCTGCGATCAGTTCCTTGATGCCGGCGATTGCTTGCTCGTACCAGTCCTCCGGCTTCTGTTCAGACCAGCCCGGATGCGGAAAATATAACGGATACTCCTTCGATACAATGTTGACAATTTTTCCGCTTCCTTCCATCAAAAGAAGCTTGACTGCGCTGGTACCCAGATCCACTCCAATATACAGCATAGTAACCCTCCCAACTTTTCCGACAATTTTCCCGTGCCCGTGCACGATTCTTCTATTTCCATGATAAGCCGTCCCACCGATAAAAGCAATACCGTATATTTTTTTCGGTACTTTATACAAAATACGGCGGAACGCATTGTCTATTTCCACTTGATATGCTAAAGTGAAAGCGCGAGACAACAAACCAAGAAAAGGAAATCCCGCTATGGCAACCATCAAAGAAATCGCCGCTATGGCAGGCGTATCAAGGGGTACGGTAGACCGTGTTTTAAATCACCGCGGCGATGTGAATCCCCAGACAGAAGAAAAGATCATGCAGATCATACGTGCCCTCGATTATAAGCCAAACAAAGCGGGCATCGTCCTTGCTGCCCAGAAGAAAAATCTGAAACTGGGTGTTGTTCTTCTTGGTGCAGGCACTCCTTTCTTCGACGATGTCCTGATGGGCGTGCACGAAAAGGCCACAGAGCTCGCAGGCTATAACTGCAGCGTTCTCATCAGGCAGACGGAATACAGCCTAAAACAGCAGCTTGACGCCATAGACGCCCTGCTTGCGGAAGGCATAGGCGGTCTGGCCATCTCTCCCTATAACGACAACAGCGTGCGCGAAAAAATCGACTCTCTCTGTGCTGCGGGGATTCCCGTGGTCACCTTAAATACCGATATCGAAAATTCCAGCCGCCTGGCTTATGTCGGCAGTCACTTTTACCGTTCCGGTGAAGCGGCCGGCGGTTTGATGCGTCTGATGACAAAGGGTACGGTGCGCGTGGGCATCGTCTCCGGCTCGAGGAATATTCTCTGCCATACCGAACGGATCGCAGGATTTGCTCATATCATCGAAGCATCCCCCGATATCCGCATCGTGGATACCGTCAACAACAACGATGACGATCATGTCAGCTTTGAACTGACCCAAAAACTCCTTGCAGACCACCCCGAAATCAACGCCTTTTATTTTACCGCAGGCGGCGTATACGGCGGCTGTCAGGCAATCGAATCTTCGGAACGCAAAAATGACATATGTGTCATAACAAACGATCTGGTTCCCACGACGAGGGAATACCTGCAAAAGGGGCTGATTGCCGCCACCATCTGCCAGCAGCCTTTTCAACAGGGTTTTCTCCCCCTCTCCATCCTCTTTTCCTATTTGGCGACCGGGGAATCGCCCGCAGCGGAAAACAATTATGTGGATGTGGATATTCGGATCCGGGAAAATCTGCTGCCTTAGCCACCGATTATAAAAAACCATTCTATACAAAAACCTGCCATTTTGATATACTGGCAATAGAAACGGCATACAGTAATCGGCAATCCGACACGATGTGAAAGATGTATGGCTCGGATCAAAACAGGAACCAAAATCTGACATTTGAAAGGATCAGTGTGAATCATATGAACAGGAAAAAAGCAGTCGTCTCCCTCGGACATGAGGCGCTTGGTTATACAACATTGGAACAGTGGGACGCCGTCAAAGTGACCGCCAAAGCTCTGGCGGATCTGGTGGAAGCCGACTACCAGCTAACCATCACCCACTCAAACGGTCCTCAGGTCAGCATGATCCACAAAGCCATGACGGAGCTTAGAAGGGTCTATATTGACTACACCCCCGCACCTATGTGCGTTTGTTCCGCCATGAGTCAGGGGTATGTGGGATACGACATTCAGAATGCGCTCCGCGCCGAGCTTTTGGGCCGCGGTATCGTAAAAACCGTCAGCACCATTTTGACGCAGGTCACCGTAGATCCTTACGACGAGGCCTTTTATGAGCCCACCAAAGCAATTGGGCGCTATATGTCCGCCGAGGATGCTCAAATCGAGATCAAGAAAGGAAACTATGTACAGGAAGAACCCGGCAAAGGCTTCCGCCGTGTGGTAGCGGCGCCCCATCCGATCGAGATCGTGGAGATCGATGCCATCCGCGCGCTGGCCAAGGCCGACCAGGTAGTCATCGCCTGCGGCGGCGGCGGTATTCCCGTGATCGAACAGAATCACGTCCTAAAGGGCGCTTCCGCCGTGATCGAGAAGGATTCCATCGCCGGAAAGCTGGCGGCAGAGCTGTGCTCCGACGAATTGATCATCCTCACCGGCGTTCCCTGCGTATACAAACAATTCGGGCAGCCCGGGCAGGAAGCCATTACCTCCCTCACCATAGGGCAGGCAAAAGAGCTTTGCGCGCAGGGCGAATTCGGGGAGGGCACCATGCTCCCGAAGATCGAGGCTGCCATCACTTATCTGGAGGCGAATCCGCAGGGAAAGGTGTTGATTACTTCGCTGGGGGATGTGAAGGAGGCGCTGAAAGGGAGGAGCGGGACGGTGATTACGGTATAAGAAATAGGGCGGGCTTTGTGGGATGTGATGGGACGGGCTTTGTGGCATCCTGCCGTCACGAAGCAAAACTCGTGCAGAATATGCTCACGCATTTCTGCCCTCAGACAGTTGCTTCGTAACTTGCAGGTATGCCAGCAAAACCCGTCAGATAGATGCAGACCATATTTAGAAGTCTGCTGCACAACTCACTGGTATGCCAACAAAGTCCGTCGGATGGATATTGACTGCATACAGAAGTCCGTTATGTAACTCACTGGTTTGTCAGCAAAACCCGTCGAATCGATATTGATCATGAGTTTCGTATGTGAGCAACTGTAATCAGGAGCGCACCGATTAGGATACAGAAATCGGAAATGTTGAAAACGATGCGGCTGATGCGGGGATTCTTGACGGGAAAGCTGACATAATCGACAACGTATTTTCGGACAAGGCGGTCATAGGTGTTGCTATAAGCGCCGCCGAGGAGAATGGCCAATCCTGCCTTTAGGGTAGAATTGCCCCGGAAAGTAAATGTGGAGAGAAAGACCACTGTCATAAAGAGTGTCAAAAACAGGGAAAGGCCGGCTATCATTCCCTGTTTTTTTTCGCCCAGATCAAGGAAGGCGCCTTTGTTGTGATATCTTTTGAGCAGAAGCCTGCCGTCACAGAGGAGCCTGATTTCTCCCTCCTCCAGCTTACTTTCGATCCTATTTTTTAAGAGCAGGTCCAAAACAAAAATCCCTGCCGCTAAAATCGCACACAATACTGTGACCATACATTTCCTCCTCGCTCCATACCCACCCGCGAAATCTCATATCCATGCGCTCCCTGCGGGGAATGCCGTTCTCTAAGCATTCACCTGCACGTGGTCAGAAGTTCTTCTTACGCTTTCGGAACTGCGAGAGCACCCGCAGGCTCCTGCGCAGGGTAATGAGGAACGGATGCGGCACGCCATTTTTCTTGAGTGCAAGAAAGCCCTCCCGAAAAGAGACCAGATAATTTTTCAGTCCGGCATTGCTCGTTCCACCATAAAACATCGCCACTAAGATATCCGGCACATATGCCAGCTCATTTTTCTCATCTTTCAAAAAACGCACCATGAACTCATAGTCCGCCGCACAGCGGTAAGCAGTGTCATAGAGACCGTACTTCTCGTAAACCTCGCGCCGTAAAAACAAGGTTGGATGCCCGGGCATCCAACCCTCTGCAAGCCTTCCCTGCCCCATGCGCCACTCTCTGACCACACGCTCTCCTTCCACATAGACCAGATCGGCGTGCGCACCGACGCAGCCTTCTTTGCCCTGTTCGATCGCGGACAGGAAACATGTTAGCGCATTCGGTTTACATAACCTATCATTGCAGACAGCGATCACGTCTCCGGTACTCATACGAAATGCTTTGTTCATCGCATCATAAAGACCCTCGTCAGGCTCCGAGACCCAGCGTACCAAAAAGCCCTGCCGCCCTTTTGACCGCGCGGCAAACGCCTTGATCAACTCCACCGTGCCGTCTGTCGACCCGCCGTCCACGACCACCACCTCGATATCCGGATAGTCCTGCTCCTCGATGCTTTGCAGGGTGATGGGCAGCGTCTCTTTTACATTGTAGACCGTCACCAACAGGGAAACTCTCATGCTATTCCCCTCCCTCCGGCGCAGCCGCCCAGGAAAGCGCCTCCTCCAAGCTGTCCGCGCCCAGGATCTTCAGCATAAAACCGGTGTACTCCTTTGCCCGATTGGTATCGATATTGCGGAAAACTTCCTTGATATATTTTCCCGTATGATCGTACTCATATACACCGAAGGAAAGCCCTGCCTTCACCTCCTCAGGCGCATCTGTCTGTCGGTTCATCAAAAAGGCGTCCACATAGGGATTCGCTTCCACGATATAATAGCAGTAGGCAAAGGCTGCCGCCTGCAAACGTTCACCCGAGCCGGAAGAAAAACCAAGCTCTGTGATCGTGACGCTGCGCACCTCTCCGCTGCGGTCCAAATAAGCTTCTTCCGACAACATGTCCGTCAGCACATTCAGGTTCATCACGGACAAATGCGGCGCCTCCCTTGTCTTATCATACTCCTGAGACCAATAATTGACACGGGTCAGCGGCTCCGGATAAGGATGGATCGCAATGCCCCAGTCATAGTTGCCATGGGCAAGCGCCGCTGTGTTAAAGGCTTCCAGCACATCCCTTCCATTGAAAAAGCTTTTGTTGTCTCCCTCATTGCTGTTCCAGGCGTGGTCGATGCTGAAATAAACCCGTCCCCCCGCATAATGGCTTTTCACCGCCTGATAAAAGATACGCATGGATCTTTCAAAGGTTTCCGTATAATGCACCATGTCCCGCGTATCCATGTAATTCCAAACCCGGTTCTGGTTGATCTCATTGGCGATCACCCAGCTGTGTACCATGCCATGTGCCCCGCTCGAATAACGTTCCGCCAGGAAAGATGCGACCGCCTCCAATGTCCTTACGCCATTCTCCTCCGCCGTGTTGAACATATAATAATAGGCGCCTTCCACCTGCTTCCTTGCCTCCGGGTGAATCAGCTCCAAATGCTCCTCGTTCCAATCATTCAGCACCACCGCCGTAGCGCTCATCCCCATGTCTGTCAAGTAGGTGAACAATCCGTCATAGCCATTGATCGCCGCCCCGTTAAACTGATAATTCTTCCCCCGATAGGTATAAGTGATCGTCGGGAAAGTCGGGTCTGCCGTCTCCCCCATAATATGCGACAGCGGAATATTGTAGATCGTATGCTTAACACCCAGATCCGTCAATTCCGGAGTGCCGAGCATGGTGGGATCCAAGAGCAGCCCCTTTTTGGAGGCAAGCTCCGGATAAGCATCCTGATTCCCCGCAAGCGCTTCCGGATTAGACAAATAAATACTCTTTCCCAACTGCACAAAATTCTCATCTATCTTGAGAGCCGGAATGAACCTGGAAAACAAATAAGTCTCCCGATAGGGGAACGCTGTCTCCCACGCCCTGGCCTTCCTTGCTCTGGTGACAGGTTCCTGTCGGAGCGCTTCCGCGTCCTCCTCCCATTCTTCTGCGGCAAACAAATATAAATAAGCGTCATCACTTGCCGGAATCAGCGGCATATCGAGAGAAAAGCGCAGTTTCTTTGTCTCCGCCTCATAAACCAGCGAAACATCCATCGCAAAGTCAAACAGTTCTTCTGCCGACAGGATCGACTCCCCTGCTTTCAAATCATCCAAGACTTGTGCGTGCTCATCAAGCGTCCACGTCTTTCCCGTCTCCTCCCTCACCGGCTCGGTGCTCGCAGGCACTTCTTCGCGCCCACAGGCAGAAAACATTGCCGCTAAGACTAGACATCCCAGGAACCAAAAATACGCGGGACGCCGTTTTTTATTTCGGTCTCTTTCCATGTTAGAACCTCCCGCGCTCATTCATAATTTACCGTAATCGCTACCTGGGGCGGTGCGTCGATCGCATCCGACACCGTCCTGTCGCCCCGCTTCATCTGCTTATAGATTTCAAAAAAGTGGGTAGTGGGTATCTCCTTAAAACGCCATTCCGTATCTACTACGGGGATTGCCGCACAGCCATCCTCTACCCCATAACGTTTCACCTGCCCCGCATCTTCCTCGGACCATCCACCTGCCGCGTAATATTCGTCCAGAGCATCTGTCACCGCCGAACCGATATTTTTAACTGCACTGGTCAAAACCCGGTCCGAAATCCTGCTCTGATCCACGTCCACACCGATCATCAAGCCGTCCTGATCTTCCGCTGCTTCCAGCACAGACTCATACAGACCGCCGCCGCAGGCAAAGATGATCTGAACCCCGTTCTCATACCAGGAAGCCGCTTTCTCCCGCACCGCGATATCAGCCGAATAACTGTCTGCATACCAGTAGTGGACCGTTACATCCGTAAGCGACAGATCTTTTGCCGCCGCATCGATTCCCTGCAGATAGCCATAACCATAGCGAAGAACGGACGGCTCCTGCTTGCGATACCCGTCTTCCGACTCCAAAAGAGCATGTTCCAAAAAAGAGCCTCCTATAAAGCCCAGATTCCGATATCCCTCCCAAACTGCCATATAGCCCGCCAGATACCCTGCCTGTTCCTCATGGAACAAAATGCAGTGCACATTCTCCTGCATGGGCTCCTCTTCGTCCGCCGCATTGTGCGGCACGGCATCCACCAACAGAAAGGAAGTCTGCGGATAGATTGTGTCCAGCTGACTCACCGCTTCGCCAAACTGATAGCCGGCGCATACGATGAGCCCGGCGCCGTCCTGTATCGCTTTTTCCATCTGTCCGCTGTAACTTTCAGGCGCCTCGGGATCTACATTGTAATAAGAAAAAGAAACGCCTGCTCCCAATGCATACATACGCACCCCATTGTAAACGGCCTCATTGTAGCCGCCATCCTCCACATCACCGTCCATCAGCAGCGCGATCTCTCCGCCCGTCTCACTGTAATCCCCGTAAGGATCCTCAAACATCTTATCCACCGCTTCCCGCCAGGTGGTCATCTCGTCACTGTCATCTTCCCGATCCTGCCCCTGCGTTCCGCTTTCCTGTGCAGGTTCCCCTGCCGCAGTCTCACCGGGTGCCGCCGTCTCACTTGCAGGCGTGCCACACGCTGTCAGTGCGCCGAGCAAAAGGAGAACAAGCAGGATCATGCTTGCCGTCCTGCTGTTGATTCTGCACATTGTCATTCCACGCTTCCCGCACTCAATCATCTCATGCTCCCATTCAAAGTGTCAAAAATATCCACTCCTTTCAAGATACCACAAGTAAGGAAAATCGGCAAGGTTTCTGTGCCCGCCGCGCTAACTTACTTCAAATATTTTTATAAAAGTAAACCGGGAAATCCCTTTACGGTTCCCGGCTTACCACACAAATCTTGCTATTTACTTAGGCATCTTCATCACTTGCAACATCCATATTCATTTCGAGTTTATAGTAAATATCAATGTCTCGAATAATTTCATCAATATCCTGTTCCTCAAGATCATAAACCCATTGCCGCAATTCATTGATTGTAATGATTTCTTCAATCGCTGCTTTATATCTGTCTTCTATGACACGCATACCGTTCGCACGTTCATCAATATAATTTTTGAGTTCATTCAATATTTGCTCTCTAGATGAACGTGTTTTGATAACAAATGTAACCGGAAAGTGCATCACCTTATCAATATCAAGAAGATATTTATCATAGTTATTCACCTCTGTCACTTGAAAAAATCGTCCGACAGGGCGCATCACAAAGTCTATTCCACCATCATTCGCATTCGTACGTCCCGTCTTGAAAAGCTACAATTCTTCCTCCTTGATTGCATCAGGACGATATCCAAAATATACTTTTATATTTCTATAATGATTTTTAAGAACCGCGTAACTTATTATTTCAAATATTCTCGCTTCCGCATTTTCAGTGAGCAAATCGTTTATCTGCTTTTTCTTCTCAGTATAATCCGTTAATTCTTTCATTTTCTGCAAGGTATTAAGCAACTCATGATCTTTAGCCATAAGCAGCTCCACATATTTCTCAATCACCTTACAGCAGGTTTTACTAATATCTCTCTGTCTGACATATAAGTAATCAATATGTAATAGATATTTGCCATTATCTATAATAATCAAATCATTAGTAATCTCTGGAAATTTGTTTCTAAATTCACCATTTACACGAGAATTTAATGCGTGGTTCTGGAGTTTACTGCCACCATACAGCCCACGATAATAATTGAAAAGGCGCGTATAGTCATAACCGCCAAACTCTCTATATTTATCCGGCTTGTTAAAGAAATCATCACAGTAAAGATAAAGAATTGAATAGATTGCATAGATATTTGCAAGACTACGTCTCGTTTTGCTATCTCCATGTACCGCCTTCATTTTTTTATCAAGATACTGTAACAACATACTTTCTTCATAAATCTGTTGAAAATCCTCCGGAAAATCTTCCTTCAATATTTCCCTGATAAAATCTTCTGTTATTTTCATTCCCCTTTACCCTCTTACGTATTTTGATTTAGCTTTTGTCTTACGTGTCTTTTGCTTAATGAGTATTTTTCCATTATGTTCTTTTGCAATACCCGTACGACGCAATCCTATTTCGTAATATTCTTCGTTCATCTCTATACCGATACTGATCCTGCCTAATTTAGCAGCCACGGCTGACGTAGTAAAAGAACCTGAAAACGGATCCAGCACAACATCTCCCACATTAGTCGAAGCCTTTATGATTCTTTCAAGCAAAGCCTCCGGTTTTTGCGTCGGATGATTTTCGTATTCATCCATTTTAAAGCGCACACGGTTAAATTCCCAAACATTTCCGGGAACCTTTTCAGTATTATAAGGCTGCGGTGGATTTTTTCTATAATCAATCAATTTACGTTTAGCGCCTGTCTTCGCCTCCACCAATATATCATCATGATTAAAAATATATTTTGCTTTCGCGCTTTTATTTATCATCAATATCGGTTCATATAATGATCCATATATTTTTCTGCTCTGCACACCAGAACTATCATATGCCCAAACAATTCTACAAAGGACATTATACTTTTCTGAAACATAAACATCCAAATATGGCATATGCTGCGTTGCCGTCATAAAATACATCGTTCCATCATCTGCCAGAACGCGCAAGCACTCATCAATCCACTTTTTACACCATTCAATATAAATCTGTACGTTTTCCCATTTGTCTTTATTGTTTCCAAAATCTTTGCCAATATTATAGGGCGCATCTGCAAATATAAGATTAACCGACTTGCTTTTCAGACGTTTCAATACCTCTAAACAGTCACCCAAAATAGCCATAGAATCCTGGCTATGTTTTTCTTCAAAGCCATTCCTATCCGTAAATAGACTATTAAAATCAAACGGCTGCAATATTGGAAAAGAAAGAGCGGCCTTATTGCAATCTGTAACATTTTCTTCCTCTCGTACCGAAACTGTAGTCATAAAGTCTAATGTTAACTGAACCGGCTCTTTCATATCCTCTCACCCTTTTTCATTATCGTATCAACAATACCCTTCTGCCAAAATCCAGCATCGAACATATTGTATCACATTTCTATTCTTTCCTCAATAGAATAGCTTCGTTGAAAAGGCTTAAATCCTCGCCAACGTCTCAAACGTCCCGCTGATATTGATCCGTCCGTAGCCCCAGCGTCTGTCAGGATAAATGATATTCCCCGGGCGGCTCGCACCCTGGATCAGGAAGCTTTTCGTCCCCCGGCTGTCCACCGAAAAGGCATTTCCATCCACCACCGCCCACTCCAGAAACTGCGCCACACAGCCTGCTGCCAGAGCCGCCGCCAGGCTGGAACCGCTTTCTTCACCGAATACCGTAGGTACCCGCACGCCGGGCGCTGAAAGTTCGGGCTTAATGAAACCGTTTCTGGTATATCCTCTGCCTGAGGGCGCATACCAGCTGTCTGCATGGCTGTTGTAGGCGGATATGGTGATCACCTGCGAAGCGTTTGCCGGCTCCGTCAGCGTCACATCCGGACTGGGTGAAAGAAAGGTCACGGAATGCTCCAAAAAAGCCTCGATGGGAAGCCACATATGATAAATGCCACTGCCGTTCATACCCCTGCCGGCAGGCGTCACATCCACCGTCCAGATACCCGGCGTCGGATCTGCAAAACGCATGAACACCAGCGGTTCCCCCGCCCCCCGCTCTACCAGTACGCTGTTGATCTGAATCCTAGTCTTTTCAAAAATAAAGGAAATCTGCCTGTTGACCCCGTTTCTAAAATCCATAATCGGCGACACCTCACCCCCGGGAGAACGAACCTGTATGGCATAGGCATCTGGCAGGCTCCCCCACAGCTCCATGCAAAACCCCTTCATTGCCTCCTCCACACGAATCTCCACGCTCCCTGGCATGGAGGACTCATAGTGATGTTCCTTATCGCCCTCATTGCCGCCGCAGACCACCACCACCCTGCTCCTGCGGCTCGCCACGATATTCAGGTAGGAATCCAGGGAAGAAGTACCATCATGGCTGCCCATATTCGTACCAATCCCCAAAACGATCACCACGGGCCTGCTGTAAGCCACCGCCATCCGCTGCAAATACTTGACCGCCTCCATGATATCATTTTCCTGATAGGCTGCCGCCTGATCATCAATAAGATAATACTCCCGCAGATAAGCCTTTGCGCCCTTTAATTTAACCACTGCAATGTCGGCTCTCGGCGCAGCCCCCCGAAAGGCAAGCCCCTGATCCAAGAGACTGCCTGCCGCTGCGGAAGCAAGGCTGGTGCCGTGACCGTCCGTGTCCGTCGTCGGCACAATGGACAACGGTGTCTCCGATGCCAGCGCTCTGTCAATATCCGTGCGCCGATATTCCGTTCCATAGAGAAATCCTTCCGGCGGCTCCCCCGTCTGAATCGTCTGATCCCAGATGGAAACAATACGGGTGCTACCATCCTCCCGCCTGAACACATTTTCCTGATATCGGATCCCCGTGTCGATAAAACCGATGATAACGCCGCTCCCCTGCAAGGCAAGCGGCGGCTCCTGTACTCTGATATTTCCCATGGCCGCCAGACAGGAAGGATCAAAAATCTGCCTTTCTGACCGCATCAGTCCGTACAGCTTAGGAATGCTGAAATAACCGTAATATCCTATGGAAGGTGGCGCAACATCGTCTCTTTTTACCGAAGAAAGACCATAGCCAGCGTCCAGTTCCCGATAACAGGCGTCCACGCCTGACATATCCAAAATCTGTCTCATCAATTCGTAGTCCGTGATGAGATCCACATAGTCTTCTGATAAAATACGCTCTTTACAGGTCATTTTACTGTGTTTCTATTTAATAACGCTCGTTATAAACAGACCTTCCACCCTGACGTCGCTTATCATTATACTATGTCAAAATAGAGAGAAGGTACGCTTACCCGTCATTCTATTTGACAAAAGTTCTTACCGCCAATGCCTGTGTTTCGTTTTTTATCAGCTGCTCCATTATTTTACTGCCAAGCACTAATAAAATCGTACAACCCAACAACAGCATCATGGATAGATTCTCTTTTAGATAAAATAAACCTGCCAATAATATCAGCAGACTCAAAACAATACAAATAATAAGAAGATATATTTTATTCTTTTGCTTTCTATAATCTGCAAAAGCAGCAAAAACCGTACCAAGCACTCCCAATACAGTCACAATTCCTATCAACTTCTGATCGATCAACACATATTTTGTTATCGTAAGCGTGATACACAATGTCAAACAAGACGCCAGATAACATTGCCGGTATTTTTTGCAATGCACGCCACCCAGATAAGAACGAAGCGGAATAAAAAAGGCAAAAAAGCAAGCCTTCTTTAATCATTCCCATGCTCAGACAAATCAACAGACTTGAAAAAAATGCTGCCCCAATTTCCAGCATACGCAGCATCCCATAATGATATATGTCATACATGGAACCCTCAATGACCTGTCTTTCTACTAATAGTCCCGCCAACTTCGCAGCTAATTTTTCCATCAATCCATTCCCCCAACTTTATTTTAGTCTAAACCTCCTTTCCCAACGCATCGTAACCTGTCAAAAACACGACTCAGGACGTAAAAATCACTTCAGATACAAGATTAACTATAACTTTTTTCAGATTGAGAATATAGGTTTATAAAAATAACCGTTTATACAACTAATACAAACTTTAATAATGGTTATATTTATGGTCGTGCTAATAATTGCATTTGTGAATCTATATTTTCAAACCGAAAGAAGCTATAGTTGTAGTTATAGTTATGATTATAGTTATAAAAAATGAAATAAGAGGTGAACACTTTGTTTCATATTGATCCTTCCCTGATAAAACCCAATATTCCTAAAACGATACGCTTCACCGAACATTTGAACACGCAGCTCATAGAGCTGGCAAAAGGAAAAAATATCTCTTTTAACGAACTCGTCCTGCGCTGCTGTGCGTATGCGCTGAAACATTACGACAAAGACGTTGATCTGACAGAACAGGGAGAGACGGATGATGATTAACATCGCCATATGTGATGATGACCGCATAGTAACGGAATCCTTGGAGAAAATGCTGTATGAAACGGCTGCCGAATCAAACGTCACGATCTGCTGCGAATCGTTCTACAGCGGTACGGCACTGGCAGAAGTGGTTTCTGAACAGCGATCCTATTTCGACCTGATCTATCTGGATATCGAAATGGATGATATGGACGGTATCCATACGGCTCTGTCATTAAGAGAACTGGCGCTCCCGATACTGATCGTCTATGTGTCCGCTCACGAAGAATATCTGAAAGAACTGTTCCGTACCGAACCTTTCCGCTTCCTGTCAAAGCCGGTCAAACGGGCGGAATTCCGCGAGGTCTTTCATGCGGCGTGCAAAAGGATACAGAGCAGGTCGGCTTACTATTCTTTTGCCTATATGAAAGCCTTACATAAAGTACCGTTCGACCGTATTGCATATTTCGAGAGCAGCGGCAGGAAGATATATATCCATGTCTCGGGGCCGACTGCAGAAGATCATTATACTGAGGTATTCTACGGAAAGATGAACGACGTGGAAAAACAGATCGCCGCGGTCAACGGCAGATTCATCCGAATACACCAATCGTTTCTCGTAAACTTTGACCATATCAGGGTCATCAGTTATTCCGAAGTAATCATGCTGGACGGTCGGCCATTGCAGGTCAGTGAAGAACGTCAGAAAAATGCAAGGGCACGGTTCTGCCTTTTGATGGGGGATGGGGATGGAAAGGAGATGACAGATGGTTAAAATTACCATAGCAGATATACTGCTCGCCCTGTTCATGGGACGAATCATCCACACCTATATCTCCCTGTTTGGCAGACCGCAGCGAAACCATCCTGCATTGCAGACCGCTCTATGGATGGCATATCTGTGTTTTTTAACACTGGTAACGGGTGCGGATTCCCCTTATCCGTTGGGAACCCTGATGGGAAACATCCTGTTTATGACACTGTTATACAAACTGGCGCATAGGGCAGACCTTAAAACTTCCTTTTTTCATATGGGTGTCCTCGGCGCCGCATGGATGGCGGTCGAAGTGACCGTACATAGTTTTCTGCTCTTTATGACGGATGACACAAAACCCGACTTTATGCTTGGCAATGTCATCACACAAATCAGCGTATATATCGCGGTACAGGCATACGGCAGATTTATGCCAAAGGGAAAGGCTGCACCGCTCCCTCTCCGATGCTGGTTTGAACTGTTCATCGCTCCAATCGTTTCCGTATACGTCATCTACGATGCATACCGCCGTTCTCTGGAACACGGCTCCGGCATCGGATTTGTCGTTGTCTCCCTGCTGATGGTCTTCATGAACCTCATCATCTTTGATGTTTACGAAAGGATGATATCGCACACACTGGCAGAAAAAAAGAACCTCGTCTATGAACAGGAGATAGAGATGTGCGAGCGCCAGGCGAAGGACCGGGAAGCCGCCTACCGACAAACACGGATGCTGCGGCATGATTTGAACGACAGGCTGATCGGAATCGGCGCGCTACTGGAATCCGGGCGTAGTGATGAGGCTGCGGAACAAATCAGCCGTATGCTGGAGGAAAACAGGCTGCACAGGGATGACGTCTCCCACTGCGGCAATCTGACGCTGGATGCCCTGATTAATTATAAACATTCCCTGGCCGCCGCCAAGGGTATCCGTGTGGAATGCCGCATGGAGGTCCCGACAGAACTGCCTGCGGACGGCACGGATCTGTGCATCATCCTGGGGAACCTTCTGGACAATGCACTGGAAGCCGTGGAAAAGCTTTCCGAGGAACAGCGTCTGGTAAAGCTGGCAGTCCGGCTGGAGAAAGGGACGCTGCACATCATGGTGGAAAATCCTTATAACGGGAAAATCACGGAAAATGCCGACGGTACGATAAAGAGCAGCAAAGGATCGGGGGAGCTCCACGGATATGGTCTTGTATCCGTAAGGAAGACCGTGGAGAAGTATGCCGGCGATCTTGTCATCCGGCATGAGGAAGGGGTATTTCGGGCTTCCGTCATCCTGTATCCGAAGTGATTTTTACATCCTGAGTCGTGTTTTTGACATTTTGCGATATGCAAAAAAAGATATACTAAACTTTACTTGTAATATAAATTTTCATAAAGGGGGAATCCAAATGAATACCATATCTAAAAAAATATCAAGCTATACCGCCTTAAAAATGCTGGGAGTTCTTGCCTTATTTTCTGCCTTTTGGGGCGCCAATTCATTGTGCATGTTCTGCTTTCACAACCCCGAAAAGCCTGAGGCGCTGAACAAGCTGAGAAAAATCTAGGCAAATGCACCTCCCATATCGGAAGATCAGACCCTTACATAATACCTCCAGACTGTGTGGCTTTTCTTTCCATCAGTCTGGAGGGTTACACAAACTATGAGATGGTGCCACAATCTCCCCCAAATCTGACTGGCAATCCACCTGAGTAGTGGATTGTTACAAATTCTCTTTGTTCCTTATTTCCTCCACCAACTGGTAAACTGTTGTACATGGGCACATTTGGGATGGAGTGGTTTTCCCATCCCGCACACATTGTTCATGTTTCTGTCTCGCTATTTGAAGTGCCTTTTCTTCATCTCCGGTTCGGAAGATTTTTTCGTACATTGCAGCATCTGACTTTGAATACCTCTGTCCCGTGTTTCTTTCAAAAACTTTTTCAAATTCGCTGCAGCATACCCATGATTCCATAATAGCTGGCATCGAACCATAATAAGAACTCATCCAAATTTCAAAACAAGGATTTGACCACCCCACCCTTATGCCAAAAGACTCAGCTTCTCTAATTATCTCATCAAAGTCTTTCACCTCATCCCTGTCAAACACAATCCAAGGTATTCGATATTGTGCTTCATAAGCGGTCATTGCAAGACACTTATCAATCATTGCCCTCGTCTTGCTCTCCACTACCTTGATTACCAATTTCTTTTGTACTTCTTTCGGAAGTTCCTTATGCAGTCCCTGAAAATAACATCTCTCTGTGGCTTCCGTATCTGTAACGACCAGATAATACCCAAGTTCCGGAATCTTAACAGGAGAACGCTGCTCTCTGGATTTACGATTCCCAGTCCTGTCTTTTCTTGCCATACCTGTCACTCTCCCTTAAAGATATCAATACTTTTCAACGTAGGAATCGCACCATATTTGCCTATCAGATAATTTTTTTCATAGCTCTCATCTTTCCTGATTTTAGCTCCGGACTCATCTACAAAATCTGCCAAAGAATACAGTTTTGAGATCCCCTGTTCGTCCTTTTCGGTAAACCATACCTCGTCCCGGCGTAAAAGCTGGTTAGACAACTGCCATGTGTCATGTGTCGTAAAAATCAACTGCGCATGTCTTGTATTGATTTCCGGATTCAGGAAAGTAAGCAAAAAGTTCCGAACCAATAGCGGATGCAGACGGGCATTCAGCTCATCAATAAAAAACACACTTCCCTTTTCCAAGACATCCTGCAGTTCCGGATACAACGCAAACATTTTCAGCGTTCCTGCCGACTCCATGCTCAGGGGAATCGCTGCAAGTGTATCCGAGTCAATTTTTTTATGCAATGAACTGATCTTATAAGTTTCTTCTTTGCTATCTGCATCATTCGGAAGCTTTTCTATCTCAAAATCCTTAATGTGTTCATCAAAGGAGGCAAAATATTCTATTACTTTCTTTTGTATGCTGTTATCATCAACAAATCCCTTTGGCAGACGGCGTGACAAAAAGAAATTAGTAAACGGGTCCCCAAAGTCAGCAAATTCATTTGCCATAAACCAGTCACGGATATCTTTACACTTATTTACCTTTAATTTGGCGCCAAGAGATACGATCAAAACCTGTTTTTCCAAAGCTACCTGAATATTATCCCTGTTGCTCTTTGGAAGTCCGGATAAATCCAATGTATCTTCCTCGGTAGAACGGTAAAAAACAGAGGCATATTTGCGTGCAGTCTTTGCCTTAACATTTAACCATTCCTCTGTTACCCCATGTCGGTCTACACAAAAACCATAATTATATGTTTTTTCAGCCTTATCTCCCGGAATAGTGAAATATACTTCAAAACCGGATTCCGCATCATTTGAAACACTGTCAAACAAAAACGGAGTAGGTCTGTATTCCTCGAACTTTTCTTCCTCGTCTCCATATTTAAAAGATTCAATCACATAATCCGCCATATATCCAAAGGCATTATAAATATTGGATTTCCCACTCGCATTCGCCCCATATATAGCCGCCATAGGCAAAATCTTATCATTTCCTTCTGAAACTACTCTGTCAGAAAACTCCGTCATCTTTGCGGCAGATAAATCTAATGTCGCCTCATCCCTGAAAGATTTATAATTTTTAAAACTAAATTGTATAAGCATATTTGCACCTCATTTCTCCCTTATATATTATATTGTACCTTCCCTTTTTTCAATACTTAAATTAGATTTTTTCTCACTTATATGTATTTTATTTGCAATTTTACTGACACAGGATGCAATCAGCAAAAAATCATACACAAGCAGGCGCTACGGATTTCTTCATCTGTCCTGTGGCAGTGGTGCAAATATTCAGGCTACAACATTTAATTAAAATGTGGTAGTACAGCCTCTCCTGTATCGCACGGAACATCCCCGTCTTGCTCCCGCACGCCTCCAGTCCCAGTATGTCACATTCATCAGATGGATCGTTGCATCCCTGTTCACACGTCTGTAGATCCGGTTGTGGAAGCATTCTTCCAGCCATTCCACAGACTTCGGCTTCCGTATCTTTTCGTTCCCCGACAGATACCTCTCCAGCGGACTTTTTCACGTCAACGGACCCGCTTCTGTTTTACACAAACTTTGGGGTAATCCCTTCTTAATCTTCTGTTGTAAACAGGGCATTAATCGCCCTGTGGTGTTGGTCTGGATGTTGTCACTCATGTTCCTCCTTTGGGGCGCAAAAAAAGACGCATGGTTTACAATTTACTGTTCCATGCGCCTTTACACTGTTTTATTGAGATTAAATTGTTTTGCCGATTATGCTAACTGCATAACCTCTGTTTCAAGTTCTCTTAATTCTTCAAATGGCAATGAAGGAACATAATCCGCAATTTCTTCCAGTGTCATTTTACCCTTTTTTATCATTCGTTTCGCTGTTTCTCTTGCTTCTCTATGAGTAGCGTCATCGTTAATATCCTTTGCATATGCTTCCAAAATCTGTTCATCGTCAAACAATGTCATCATAATGTCTACAACCTCCTGTTCTTTATTTTCGAGATATTCCTTCAACACGTTTCTGTTTTTACAGATACGGATTGTTTCTGTTACCGCTTTCTTTATCTGCCCATATTTCTTTCTCTGCTCGTTATATACCTTACAGAAAATAATATACTGCCCGATAATGCTGTTCTCGTCCTCTTGATAAAGCACTTTGACTTCTACATCTATCGCTATCTTTTCGCCATCAAAAAAGTCTTTTGAAAGCGATATAGTGTCGGGCAGATTTTTCGGCTTTTCACCCGTAAATATCACATATAATTCAAGTTTTGGCATATCCACTTTTTTAGATCCATACAGATTTTGCTTGGTACGCTTGAAAAAATCGTGATATGTCTGTATGAGATACATCAGCGCACGTATTATAATGTTCAATGTCCATGTTGACTGACTTTCAACCAAAATGACAAGTCTGCCTCTCTACAGTCAGTGGTTTCAATGCCATAGTAAAATAGCCCACTAATTCCATGCTGCTTAACGAAAATACAAGATATGTAACTGAATTTTCATTCTGTCAAAGATAATTTTTCTCATTAAAAACATACCAAATGAAATTAAATCCTATTCCTTTGATTTCTGTTCCTCATCCAACCATTCCTTGAGCTTCTTCTGCAACAGCTTTTTATCTGGAAGATACAGTTTATATTCTTTTGCATAAATGTTTGCATTTTCCGGCAGCGTCAAGTCAACAAGCGCTTCATCGCTCTGCTTGCACAACAGGATACCGATGGTCGGATTTTCATCCTCCGTTTTCTCATATCTGTCATAATAATTGACATACATCTGCATCTGGCCTAAATCCTGATGCGTAAGTTCCTCGATTTTGAAGTCAATAAGGACATAGCAGCGGAGCAGCCTGTTGTATAGAACCAAATCCACATAAAAATTTTTATCATGAAACGTAAACCGTTTCTGACGCTGTTCAAACAAAAAGCCCTTGCCCAATTCCAACAGAAACTTTTGCATTTTGCTGATTACGGCAGATTCGAGGTCGCTTTCGTGATAAGACGCTTTATCTTCCAGTCCTGCGAACTCTAAAATATATGGCGTATGGAGAATATCCTGCGGTTTCTGCGGAACCGCCCCTTCATTTGCCAGCCGCATGACGTCATTTTTTTCACGGCTTAATGCCAGTTTTTCATATAAGCTGGAATGAAACTGCCTTTTCAGCGTATCCACATTCCAGTTAGAGCGGATTGCTTCTTTTTCATAAAAATCCCTTTCATCCCTGTCTTCTATGCGCATAAGCAGTTGATAATGTGTCCAACTTAGCTTAAAGGGTATTTTGCCATATAACGTTTCTAATTGTCCAATTCCCGATTGGACAATTGAAAAATCCTGTCCGAATTGTCCAATTCCCAATTGGATAATTTCATTTTCCCTGTCTTTGAATGCCATATAAAACTGCCGCATTCCTGCAACATTGCTTCTCGAAAAGCCCCTGCCATATTCTTCCGTCAAATAAGCGGACAAGGAATCCAACACCTTTGCTCCGTATTTTGCCCTTTCAGAGCCCTGCTGTTCCTGCTCTACGATATACTGCCCCAACAGAAAACTTGTCAGAACCGTAATCATGTTTGCCATCTGTCCCATACTGTTCCGGGCATTATCTATCAACTTTTTTGATTTTTCATATAAATTATGAAACTCATCGGTATCTATTATTTCCGTTTGTTGTTCTTTCATTATACCGCCTCTGAACCATTTACTGTCATATTTGAAAAAATAAAGCAATTCCTCTGATGATTTGTAATTACTCAACTTTCCCAGCGAGATAACTATACCAAATGCCTGAGTTATCAATCAAAAT
>ERZ777011.1189-NODE-1189-length-30143-cov-24.741558_pt1 | contig 30143 bp, 31 predicted proteins | sample MGYA00374964_ERZ777011 | MGnify/ENA primary metagenome ERZ777011 (study PRJEB29310, sample SAMD00008975) | mouse gut metagenome | study: EMG produced TPA metagenomics assembly of the Metagenome analysis of fecal microbiota from mouse which was promoted... | reverse complement strand
GAGGCAGCAAAGGACGAGGTGGCGAAACTGCCACCGGGCGCAGTTATCGTTGCGGCGATGACATTCGTCCGTGGCACAGCACAGGAGTTAATCAACTGGCAGAAGACTGAGGGATACGGATTTCCTGTAGTCGCCATAGTGGACAATCTCAACCCATTGGATATTGCCGATGTGATGAAAGACGGCGGTACCGTCAACATCATTCAGCGTCCGGCAATGGACAAGCAGCTTGTCGAAACAGTGGGCAGGTATGCAAGACCGGGCAGAACAATGCTCCTGCTCCCTGACGAGCTTATCCCACGCCAAAGCGAGGCATTTGCCGTGATTGAACGGGCAATAAGAAATATTGCCGCGACGGATGTCAATGCCGTCATCTTCGGCGAATGCGGCTCAGGAAAAGAGCAGATTGCAAAAGAGATATACAGGCTCAGTTCACGGTCACAAAAGCCATGCACCGTCATAGAAGCCGGCGGCGCGGCACTTGTCGGCAACCACGACCCTGCAAATTTGCGCAGCGAAGTGCTAAACCGGATGGAAGGGTACTTCAAGAAGGCTGACGGCGGTACAATCATCATCAAGAACGTGCAGTTGTTGAACTTCGAGAAACAATCGGTGCTATATATTTCGAGGGAAAATATCCATCAACTCGTTCATAGTCATTGCTTGGAAAAGCAAATTGCCGCCGTACAGTAATATCGCATTTGGCTGTATTCCGAAAATATTGTAATTTTGCAGTAAATTCGGAATAGGAATGAACAACGACAAATACATACAAAGAGATTCTTATCTCAAAAAACTGATTATCAGAAAAGATAACGGTGAAGTAAAAATTATAACCGGCCCCCGCCGGTGTGGCAAATCTTGGCTATTAAGTCATATATACCGGGATTATCTCACCGATCAAGGAGTACCCTCTGAAAATATCATTGCTTTGGACTTTGACAAGGATGACGACAAATATGATTTCGACATTCTTGATCCAAAAGCTGTAAAGAATCATATCTACTCACAGATAAAGAGCGATACCGAGAATTACTATATCTTTCTTGACGAGATACAAGAACTTGAAAATTTTGAGCGACTCGTAAACGGTCTTAACGGTCATGACAATACAGATGTGTATGTGACCGGCAGCAACTCCCGTTTCCTGTCAAAAGACATACGGACTATATTCCGTGGCAGGGGAGATGAAATCAGGGTGTTCCCTTTGTCATTCAGGGAGTTCTATCAGGCATTACACTATGACGTTCGTGAAGCATGGAAAGTGTACTCGACTTTTGGAGGGATGCCTCGTCTTATCCACTATACTGATGATGAGCAGAAAATAAATTATCTTCAAAACTTGTGGGACAAGACTTATATAGATGATGTGGTAGAGAGAAACAAAGTAAGGAATGAACTTGCCGTTTCTCGACTTGCCACCTCGTTATGTAGTTCCATTGGTTCGCTCACCAATCCTACACGCATAGCCAATACCCTCGAATCGGTGCAAAAGATGAAGATCGATTCCAAAACAGTATCGTCTTATATTGACTATCTTGAAAATGCCTTCCTGTTTGAAAGCGCGGAGAGATACGATGTCAAGGGCAGGCGTTATTATGAAACAAATAAGAAATACTACTGCATTGATATCGGTCTTAGAAACGCAAGGTTGAATTTTCGTCAGCAGGAGCCGACGCATATAATGGAGAATGTTCTATATAATCATCTGCGTGTTCTCGGTTATCTTGTAGATGTGGGCATAGTGGAAAGTCGTGAAATGAAAGACGGCAAAATGTCATATTCACAGCGTGAGATAGACTTCATCGCTAACAAGGGAAGCCGGAAGTATTATATTCAGTCCGCTTACTCGATACCGTCCGAAGAAAAGCGGGAGCAGGAGCTCGCATCTCTCCTGAAAATATCCGACTCATTCAAGAAGATTGTGGTTGTCGGCGACGAGATAATGCCTTATACCGACGACAATGGTATATATTTCACAGGCCTATTTGATTTCCTGTTGAAAGATGAATGGCTATAATGCAGTAAACAAAATTTAATAGGCATAATTAGGAATAACGCCTGAAAAACACTAATTTTGTATTGCCCTAATGGAATAATGGGTAAGAACATTGAAATAATGCCGTGTGCAATTCGTGAACAACGGGAAACGTGACATTACAATATTCTGAATACTACTTAGTTACAACGATAAACCCCGACTTCTCCGGGGTCACAATCAAAAATGGCAAAACGCCGCAAAGCACTGAAATCACTTGATTTTCAGTGCTTTTTCTTTTTACCAAAATTTCAGAATGGCACAGAATCCGGTCTCAGACACCACGCATCTGTGAGCGAAAGATTTTGACTTAGTAGTGGTGCGATAAAGATCCAACTACTGCGATTAATATATTAGTATTTAGTTAAATACAAGAGTATATCGATTTTTTGAAAGAACAACCTATTCATCTTTCGATAACTTTTGCTATAGCGACATTAGTTTTTCATTCTTGCATACCGCACTATAGTAAAGGCTTTTTTCACCATGGCTTATTGCCCACATGCCAAAGAGATGGTAACTTTGCACAATAAAAACAACTCGAACGATTATGAGTCCGATTGATTATACACTCAACGAAGCCATCAAAGAGGCACAACGCTGTCTCCACTGCAAGGTGCCGGGCTGCAAGAAAGGATGCCCCATAAACAACGACATCCCCGAATGGATCGCACAGCTCGCCAAAGGCAATTTCGGCAATGCCATGACCATAATAAATGCCCGGAGCAATCTCCCGGCTGTATGCGGAAGAGTCTGCGGCCACGAACGCCAGTGTGAGGGCAACTGTGTGCTTGGTAAGAAGGGCGAGGCCATACATATAGGAAAACTCGAGCGTTTTCTGGCCGACTTCGACAGTGAGGCCGGATGGAGTCATGAGTATATTCCTGAAAAATCACGCGGACGGGTGGCCGTAATAGGTTCGGGTCCTGCCGGACTGACCATTGCCGGCGATCTGTCGCGCAAAGGGTTTGCCGTCGAGATATTCGAAATGGAGGCCGAGCCCGGAGGCATGCTGAAATTCGGCATACCGGAGTACCGTCTGCCCAAAGAGGTGGTCAGCCGCGAGATCAGCAAGATCGAAAAACTCGGCGTAAAAATACATCTCAACACGACTGCCGGCAAGGACTTCACTGTCGATGATCTATTCGCCGACGGCTTCGACGCCGTGTTCATCGGCACCGGTACCGGCGTGCCAAAACGGCTTGACATACCGGGCATCGAACACCCGGGAGTGCGACAGGCCATCCGATTTCTGCGACGCGTAAGCCTTTACGAAAGCGGCTATATGTCGCGCGACGAAGTGGTGGTAGGCGACGGCGACCGCGTAGCAATCATCGGTTGCGGCAACACAGCGATGGATGCCGCCCGCACTGCCCTACGGATGGGCGCGAAAGAAGTCACAGTGATATATCACCGGTATATCGACACCATGTCGGCACTCCGAGCCGAATACGATGACGCAGTGGCGGAGGGTGTCAAATTCCTTTGGAATACAACTGTCGTGGCCGTCAAAGGCGGCGAGGGCCGACATCTGCAATCAATCACCGTCGAAAGCGACGGCAAACGCCATGAAATGCCCGTCGACCGGCTGATACAGGCCATCGGATCCGTGCCGGCATCACGTATTATATCCACCACAGAAGGTATTGATGTCAACGAACGCGGATATGTACTCACCCGCGACACTCCTTACGGTATGACCACACGCAAGGGCGTGTTTGCCGGAGGCGATGTCACCGACCGACCCGCTACGGTAGTTCACGCGATGCAGGACGCCAAAAACGTCGCCGAAGGGATCGCCCGATACATCGATGCAGTGAAACTTATGGAAACGATAGAATAGTAATCCAAGAGTACCAACTATCATATCTCCATCAAGGTCAGCCAATTACCATCTTCTCAACGCCCACACAACGAGCTGAAGGCAACAGACATGCGCAATGTTTTTTGAAAAAAACATTGCGCATGTCAAAAAAAAGACATAACTTTGCACCGCAAAACCGCAGAAGGAAAGATGCCGGAGTGGTCGATCGGGACGGTCTCGAAAACCGTTGTACCCTTACGGGTACCCAGGGTTCGAATCCCTGTCTTTCCGCAAAATAAAGCTACAAGTCGTTGACTTGTAGCTTTATTGTTAGTTTTTAGTTGCTAACCTGTATCCGACACCTCTGACATTCAACAGCTCCATTCCGGGGCAGCGGATTTTTCCGGGTCAGCGGATTTAGACCATAATCAATTTGAAAGCCGATCTATTCGTTTGGCTGTAAGATACACATGCAATGCAACTCGTTCCAAATATCGTGGCACAGGAGCCGGAGATAATGAAAAGAGCCGTATGTAACGACACTCAAATCATTAAGCTACAGCTGCAGGATACAATCATCGGATGTCGAGCAGTTTGTGGGTTTGCAGGGAGAGCCGCCACTGCGGGTTGGCTTTCAGGCAGGCGATACACTCTTCGAGAATGAACTTGTTGCGGCGCTCCACTGCCCCGCAATCATCTTCATGCAGATCACTTACGGAACAGTCACAAGGCTGCAGTGAGTAGCTGCGAGCCTCGACAGCGCTGAAACGCTCCATGCGTTCAGCGTCGTACCCGTCGGCCATATACAGCAGTTTAATTTCGTCGACACGGCCACACGCTATCCTGTCGGTCTTTGGAGAACAGGTCACCCAGTCGACATTGCCGGGCAGCGGCAGGGTACCGTTGGTCTCCACCTGAACAAACCATACGTTTTCGTGCAGCCGATCGACCAGAGCAGCGTCAAGCTGCATAGCCGGCTCACCGCCGGTGATCACGACATGACGCGAAGGATACGACGATATGAGCCGCACGATTTCGTCTGCATCCATCTCCCGGCCGTCGGCATGCAGGGTGTCACAGAACGGACACTTCAGATTGCAGCCCGAGAAACGAAGGAATACAGCCGGAACGCCTGTGTGAAAACCCTCGCCCTGCAGCGAATAGAATATTTCGTTGACCTTATATGTCATAGCACACAATCGCCACAGTCGTCACGCACATAAGCCGCTACATTACCCTCGCTCTCCTGCACGATGGTCTTGTAGCATTCAGGGATCTGCTCGGTGATCCAACGGGCTATATTCTCGGCTGTGGGGTTGAATGGCAACACATCGTTGAGATGACGGTGATCGAGCCGTCCCATGATATCCTCCTTGATGCGTGTGAAATCACACACCATGCCATCGGCATTGAGCGTTTCAGCCCGGCAGAACACGGTCACTATCCAGTTGTGGCCGTGGACATTGCCGCACTTGCTTTCGTAAGAGAGTTCAAGCCGGTGAGATCCCGACACTTCTATCTTTTTTGAGATATAGTACATTTTTCGTTGTTATGATACGCTGTTGTTGTCCGAAGCAGCCGATCCGTGGCATTCCTCCGCGGCAAGAGCGGCCGCCATGCCTGCCGCAGCCCGCCTGCCGTCGCCCATGGCCAGAATGACCGTGGCACCGCCACGCACTATGTCGCCGCCGGCAAAGAGTCCATTGACCGATGATTCCATCGACGTTTCGTCCACCTCAATCGTGCCGCACCGGCTGACGCTGAGCCCCTCGACTGAAGACGGGATTAGCGGATTGGGAGAAACGCCCACACTCACAATAACCAGATCGACCGGTATCTCGCGGATATCGCCCTCCACCGCCACCGGCGAACGGCGTCCCGAGGCATCAGGCTCGCCAAGCTCCATGCGCTGCACGCGCATGGCTCTGACATGTCCGGTCTCATCACCCAGATACTCCACAGGATTGAAGAGCGTCATAAACTCGACGCCCTCCTCCTTAGCATGATGCACCTCCTCAAGACGTGCCGGCATCTCGGCCTCACTGCGACGATAGACAATGATGGCTCTCTCGGCTCCCATCCTGCGCGCCGTGCGCACAGAGTCCATCGCCGTATTGCCTCCTCCCACTATAGCCGCTGTGCGTCCGGTCAGCACAGGAGTGTCGTGTCCGTCAAGGCCGGCTCCCATCAGATTGACACGGGTAAGATATTCGTTGCTGCTCATCACGCCGATCAGATTTTCACCCGGAATACCCATGAATCTCGGCAGACCGGCTCCCGACGCCACAAACAGTCCGCGGAAGCCCTGCCGGCGAAGATCTTCGACAGTCACAGTGCGAGACACTATGCAGTCTTTAACAAAAGTCACTCCGGCAGCCTCCAGAGCACGGATCTCGTCGTCGACCACGGCGTTTGGCAGACGGAATTCGGGAATACCATACTTAAGCACTCCGCCGATCTCATGCAGAGCCTCGAACACAGTGACGTCAAAGCCGCGGGCGGCCATATCGCCGGCAAACGACAATCCGGCCGGACCGCTACCGGCCACTGCCACCTTGACAGCGCCCGGCGCCGGACGCCTCGGAGGCACTGGATTTTTTCGGGCTTCCTCACGCGCACGGTCGGCGGCAAAGCGCTCCAGATAGCCTATCGCCACAGGCTGACGCTTCATGCGGTGATATATGCAGCGGCTCTCGCACTGTTTCTCCTGTGGACAGACACGACCGCAGACAGCCGGAAGCGCGCTCGTCAGCCGCAGCACGGCTGATGCTTCGGCAAAATCTCCGCGCTGTATATTTTTTATAAATCCGGGAATATCTATACCTACCGGACAACCGGTGACGCACTGCGGATCAGGACAGTCCATGCATCTCGTGGCTTCGACCACCGCCTGTTCCTCCGAGATGCCCAGGTTTACTTCAGCCGATCTGGACGCTACGCGGACAGCCGGATCAAGCTCGGGCATTTTCACCCGCTCGATCGCCGCCCGGTCTTTGGCGCTCATGGCGCCACGCAACTCCACTCGCCACGCAGCATCGCGTGAATTATTCTTGTCTATAGCCATCTGAGTCTGTGTTTCAAAGCATCCATGAATCAATTATACGACCGCAACCTCATCAGCATCTCATCAAAATCCACCTGATGGGCGTCAAACTCCGGCCCGTCGACACACACGAAGCGTGTGCGGCCGCCGACGGTCACCCTGCAGGCTCCGCACATGCCGGTGCCATCGACCATTATGGTGTTGAGGGAGCACATAGTCGGCACTCCGTAACGCTCCGTAAGCTTCGCCACGAACTTCATCATTACGGCAGGTCCGATGGTCACTACCTGATCGACCTTTTCACGACGGATCACATCTTCCACTCCATCGGTCACGAGTCCTTTGCGTCCGTAAGAGCCGTCGTCGGTCATCACGATCACCTCATCGCTCCACGGAGCCACCTGATCCTCAAGAATCACGAGTTCACGTGTGCGGGCGGCCAAAACGGTAACAACCCGATTGCCGGCCTGCTTCATCGCCTTAATGATAGGCAGGAGCGGAGCGACGCCAACACCGCCTCCGCAGCACACCACCGTGCCTACATGGCTTATATGTGTCGCCTGCCCCAGAGGTCCCACCACATCGGTCAGCGAGTCACCGGGCTCGAGCGCACAGATCTTGCGCGTGGACACTCCCACCTGCTGAACCACGAGCATTATTGTGCCGCGCACAGGGTCGGCATCGGCTATAGTCAGCGGTATCCGTTCGCCTCCCTCACCGCAACGCACTATCACGAAGTGTCCCGGACGGCGCGAGCGGGCTATCTGCGGAGCCTCAACTATGAGCTTCACCACATTTTCGGAGAAGTGTTCCTTTTCGAGTATTGTGAACATCGGTCAGATCTGTTGATTGATAAGTAACTCTTAGAGTATGTTTACTTTTAACTTTATGAAATCTTTATAGCTCTTTTCGACCAATTTTAAGCTTTTGTTCAGTCATTATGGAACCCCATAACTCCTTCACAAAATCTAAAAATTGACTCGAATATATTCTCTAAATCTTAACATAAGTCAAAAATAAACACACTCTTAAAAATTAGTTGATATTATGAAACTCGTCAGTAACCCATGGTTTGCTGCGGTACTTTTTGATTTTGTCCGGCGTTTTTTGCTTTCATCCTCAGTTGTGTAGCTCGCTACACGCCCTCGTCTTCAAGCGAAAACCACTCGAACAAATCTCAAAAATCACTCGCAGCTAATTTTTGCGAGTTACTTATTTATTTCGCAAAGGTAAGAAAACTTTTCAAGCCTGTCAATTCCGGAGCCGCCTTAGTCACCATGGTCTGTCAAAGCATGCCATCCAAAGCGGACAATGAGGCTATTCAAGTTCAGGTTCATGCCAGATACAACATGACAGCCGGAACTCCATAGGGAATTCCGGCTGTCTGCCTGTCTGGTCGCGTATTGCTATGCTTACGAACCGAATGTGACGTTGAAGCCGACATTGACCGACGCAGCGGCCTTGCCTACAGGCACCATCTGCGGGGTGAGCGTGAAAAACTGGTGATCGCTGCCAATGAAGAAATTGAATCCCTTAGGATGAAAATTGAGCATCCATCCGAATGAACTTCCGTAGGTCGACGCACCGTAGTTGACTGTCGCGCCAAACCAACCCGTGGGTTTGACATTGGCATAAAAACGGCCTTCAGTCCACGACTGACAGCCTGCTATGTGACTCGAGAACAGGAAACCTGCCGAAAGTGGTTTGTAAAACGGCGTATTGTATTCGGCACCAAGGCGGATTGTGGCATTGAGCATCCTCTTAGCGTCAGAGTGGCTGAAAATTCGCGCGAAAATGCTTAACTTTGCAGTATGATTGTAATCGGCATAGCCGGAGGGACGGGCTCCGGAAAGTCAACCGTCGTAAGCCGTATAGTGGCGAGCCTTCCCGAGGGCGCAGTGGCTCTGTTGCCGCAAGACAACTATTACCGTGACCTGAGCCATCTACCTATCGAGAACCGACGCAAAGTGAATTTCGACGAACCGCAGTCGATCGAATGGGCGCTTCTCGAACAGCAACTCGACAGTCTCCGCGAAGGATGTGCGGTGGAGATGCCCACTTACAGTTACCTGACCTGCACGCGTCAGGAAGCGACAGTGAGAGTGGAACCGCGCAGCGTGGTGATCGTTGAAGGGATTCTCGTGCTGTCGCAGCCTCGTCTGCGCGACATGCTCGACATCAAAGTGTTTGTCGACGCCGATGCCGACGACCGGCTCATACGCGTAATAGCGCGCGACTGTATCTCACGCGGACGCACCCCCCAGATGGTGATCGATCGCTATCAAGCTGTATTAAAGCCTATGCACGAGCAGTATATCGAACCCTCGAAACGCTACGCCGACATAATCGTGCCGCAGGGCGGCCACAACACGGTGGCCATCAAACTCTTGACCGACTATATAGTGTCGCAGGTGTGACCTACCCACCGCTATGTGACTTCTGCCCATGAATTAAAAACAGTAATCAACTCCGAGTGCTTGCTACCTCGTTAAAAACAAGAACAATGAATCAACCCGACCGACAGATCTCTATGACGTTTCTGCTGCTTGCAGTGACGTTCTGCGTGTGCCTTATCACGGCCAACCTCATGGAAATAAAGACCGTGCCTCTCGGACCGTTTACCATCACGGCCGGAGTGGTGGTGTTTCCGGTGTCATACATCATCGCCGACTGCGTGGTGGAAATCTACGGACTTCGTCGCGCCCGCCAGGTGATATGGCTCGGCTTCGCGGCCAACCTGTTTGTATCGGTCATGCTCCAGATAGGCATATTGCTGCCAGGCACCGACTCGTGGCACAGTCAGGAAGCGATGACCACTATGTTCGGAGCCGTGCCCCGGATATTCGCGGCAAGTTTCATAGCCTTCCTTGCCGGATCGATGGTCAACGCCTACGTCATGCACCGCATGCGCCTTGCCCACCCTGACGGAAGCAGATTCTCATTGCGCGCCATAGTGTCAACCCTTTTCGGAGAGGGCGCCGACTCGCTGATATTTTTCCCGATAGCCTTTGCCGGAGAACTTCCCGCCGGAGTGATAATATCGCTTATCGCCACTCAGGCGCTGCTCAAGACACTATATGAGATAATAATCCTGCCGGTGACGATTCAGGTGGTGCGTCTGCTCCGACGCACCGAGGATCGGCATATTCATACTGAAGAAGCATGAAAGCCATAATCGATACCGACAAGATCCGGATGGTGTGGGTGGATCTCGACGACACCATCATAGACTTCCGCGGCAACTCGCGCCGTGCGTTGAGCCGCGTGTATCATGACTATCACGCTATCGGCAGACTTTTTGACGACTCCGAGGCCTGGATATCAGCCTACGAGCGCCACAACCACCGCCTATGGACGCTCTACAACCGAGCCGAGATAAGCTGCACATACCTTCGGGAGGAACGCTTCATCAGACCACTCGCCGAGGCGGGAATGACCCGGCGCGAGGCGTCAGCTCTCACTCATGATCTTGACAGGATATATCTCGACCGGCTGGCTGAGGAGAGCACACTGGTAGACGGCGCGCTCGCACTGCTTGAACGGCTTCGCAAATTCCGACTGAATGTCGGAGTGCTTTCCAACGGCTTCGCCGATGTGCAGCACCGTAAAATCGCCTCGGCCGGAATAGCGCATCTGATCGACATCACCGTGCTGTCGGACGACATCGGCATCAACAAACCCGACACGCGGATTTTCAGCCATGCGATGAAGCGCAGCGGCATCAGCGATCCGTCGGCTCATCTGATGATCGGCGACAACCCCGCGACCGACATAGAGGGCGCGCTCGCCGCCGGATGGCAGGCGATTCTCTTCAATCCCACCGGGCTGCTCCATGCACCCTCGCCGGCACACACCGTAGAACGACTTGACGACATAGTTCTCTGACAAATCCGCACTATATGTCGCAGAAAATTCAGTAATTTTGCACAATGTCTGATCACACCTTAAACACCTATAACTTCATGAACAGATATTTCAGAATGGCTGCCGCCGGTGCGATCATGGCAACAGCCGCAATGACAGCAGAGGCACAACAGGTGCAGGGGTTCGTCCACCAGCAATCGGACGCCTCGGGCTATGAATGGCCTACAGACACAGCCGTGATAAACAAGCTCGACCAATGGCGCGACCTGAAATTCGGAGTACTGTTCCACTGGGGATTATACTCCGTGCCGGGCATCGTAGAGTCATGGTCGATATGTTCGGAGGATGTCGACTGGATAAGCCGCCAGGGCAATATGCCTTACGAAGAGTATAAAAAATGGTACTGGAGCCTCGCCGACTCTCTCAACCCGACGCAGTTTGATCCGACACAGTGGGCCGACATCATGGCCGACGCCGGAATGCGCTATGCGATATTCACCACCAAACACCATGACGGCTTCTGCATGTTCGACTCCCGGCTCACTGACTTTTCGATAGCAAAAGGACCGTTTGCAGGAAACGAGAAGAGCGACGTGGCCCGCCACGTGTTCGACGCATTCCGCGACAAAGGTTTCAGCATCGGAGCATATTTTTCCAAACCTGACTGGCATACCGAATGGTTCTGGAATCCGGAGTTTGCCACTCCCAACCGCCATATCAACTACAAAAAGGAGCGACACCCCGACTGGTGGAAACGCTATCAGGACTTCACAGCCGGGCAGCTCGGCGAACTGCTATCGGGACGCTACGGACGGCTCGACATACTCTGGCTCGACGGCGGATGGATCAAAGGCGATGACATAGGACTCGACAGCATTCTTCTCGAGGCCCGCTCCGGGCGGCATCCCGGACTCATATCGGTGGACCGCAGCATACGCGGACGCAACGAGAACTATCAGACACCCGAGCGAGGCATCCCCGAAAAGCAACTCTCCTATCCGTGGGAAAGCTGCATAACCCTGAGCAACGACTGGGGATGGGTGCCCGACGCGCCATACAAATCGCCAGAAAAAGTGATAGCCCTGCTGGCTGAGACCACGGCCAAGGGCGGATGTCTGCTTCTCGGAGTCGGCCCCACGGCCGAAGGACTTTTAGAGCCGGAAGCCGAATGGCGTCTGAGGGCTGTCGGCGAATGGCTGCGTCGCAACGGCGAAGCGATATATGCGAAAGTCACCACACCGATATACAATGACGGCAATGTATGGTTCACTGCATCGAAGGACGGATCAACACTCTATGCCATAGTCACTCCGGCCGAAGGAGAAGCCATGCCACGGCAGATCACATGGAACGGCAACGAGCCAGAGGGGCGCATGACACTGCTCGACGGCGGACGCAAGCTCAGCTACAGCACCGACTGCAACGGCGTGACGCGCGTGAATCTGCCGAAGGGAGTAAAAGCCGGACCGCTTGCAATAAAATTCAGAAAGAGATGAGAGCAACGCACATTATTGCAGCTTCGGCCATAATCGCCACGGCATTGTCCACGACGGCCACGACGCCCGTCTACCGTCAGGCCTCGAAACCGACAGAGGAGCGAGTGGCAGACCTGCTGAGCCGCATGACACTCGAGGAGAAAGCCGGACAGCTGCTCTGCCCCATGGGATGGGAAATGTATGAGCGCCGACCCGACGGAAGCATCGCTCCCTCCGAGAAATTCAGAGAGCAGAACCGCGGCAAGATGCCCGTTGGCGGCTACTGGGCCACACTCCGGGCCGACCCCTGGACACAGAAGACGCTCGAGAACGGACTGTCGCCGGCCGAAGGTGCCGCCGCTCTCAATGCCCTTCAGGCATTTGCGATTGACAGCACGCGGCTCGGCATACCAATACTATTTGCCGAAGAGTGTCCCCACGGACACATGGCTATCGGTGCTACCGTATATCCGACCGGCCTGTCCATGGCCGGCACATGGAATCCGGAGCTGATACGCCGCGCCGGCGAGGAGATAGCTCTTGAGGCCAGGTCGACTGGGGCAGGCGTAGGCTACGGTCCTGTTCTTGACATAGCACGCGAGCCACGCTGGAGCCGCATGGAGGAGACTTTCGGCGAAGACCCGTGGCTCAGCGGAGTCATGGGTGCAGCCATGGTGGAGGGTATGCAGGGCCGACGCGGATCGTCGGTCAACGACGGACGCCATCTCTACTCCACGCTTAAGCATTTTGCAGCCTACGGCGTCCCCGAAGGAGGACACAACGGTGCGGAGGCGAGCGTGGGGCCGGTAAGGCTTCGCAGCGAACTTCTCGAACCGTTCCGCCACGCCATTGCGGCCGGTGCGGCCACAGTGATGAGTTCCTACAACAGTGTGGACGGGATACCCTGCACCGCCAACCGTGAACTTCTCACCGGCCTGCTGCGCGACGAATGGGGATTTACCGGAGCGGTCTACTCCGACCTCTACAGCATTGACGGTCTTGCAGGACACACGGCCTCGGACCGCACCGAAGCGGGCGCGCAGGCGCTTAAAGCCGGAGTCGACATAGACCTCGGCGCCGCATGCTACGGCAAGCGTGCCATAGAAGCCCTTCAGCGGGGACTAATCACCGAAGCCGACATCGACACCGCCGTGGCGCGCATACTGAGGCTGAAATTCGACCTCGGACTCTTCGAGCGCCCATTTACTGATCCGCAGGAAGCCACGCGGCGCGTAGGCGCTGACAGCCACCGCGCCACCGCGCGCGAGATAGCGCGTCAGGGCACAGCGCTGCTTAAAAACGAGGGAGCACTGCTGCCGCTCGACCGCAAAAGGCTGCGCCGCATAGCCGTAATAGGCCCGAATGCCGACGAACAATACAATCAGCTCGGCGACTACACCGCCCCGCAGCCCGACGACAACATCACCACTATACTTGAAGGATTGCGCCAGGCCGCACCCGATGTGGAGATCGTCTACGTGAAAGGCTGCGCCATACGCGACACCGCGCAGACCGACATCGCGGCGGCCGTGGAGGCAGCTCTCGCGGCCGATGTGACCGTACTCGCAGTCGGCGGATCGAGCGCACGCGACTTCAAGACATCATATGCAGCCACCGGCGCCGCACAGACCGACGCCTCACACGTAAGCGACATGGACTGCGGAGAGGGATTTGACCGGGCGACACTGACACCGCTCGGCGATCAGCTACGGCTCATGCAGGCCATCTATGACACCGGCAAACCGGTCGTGACCGTCTACATCCAGGGCCGTACTCTCGACATGAATCTTGCTGCCCGCCACTCCGACGCGCTTCTGACGGCATGGTATCCCGGTCAGGAAGGCGGGAGTGCCATTGCCGACATAATTTTCGGCGACGTGAATCCGTCGGGACGTCTGCCGGTCAGCATCCCACGCTCCGAAGGCCAGCTGCCGGTCCACTACTCACGCATGAGCACCGGACGCGATTATATGGATGGCAGCGGGTCACCGCTCTACAGCTTCGGCCACGGACTGAGCTATACGACATTTGACTACTCCGATCTCACGATAATTCCGACCGACAACGGCGACCGCTGGGATGTCAGCTTCCGGCTGACAAACACAGGCCGACGCCAAGGAGCTGAGGTGGCACAGCTATATCTGCGCGACGCAGTGGCCTCAACCAGCCAGCCTCCGATGCTGCTCAAAAGATTCAAGCGTATAGAACTCAATCCGGGAGAGAGCCGGGAAGTGCATTTCAGCCTTGGACCCGACGAACTGTCGATCTACAATCCCGCGCTCCGGCGCGTGGTCGAACCGGGTCTGTTCCGATTGATGATCGGATCATCGAGCAACGATATCAGGCTCAAAGGAGAGTTCACTGTAAAATAAATCAATCCAATAAAACTACTTACAATGGCAAAGCATTATCACTACACGCCTCAAGGCACCTGTTCACGCGACATAGAGATAACCATCGGCGACGACGGACGCGTGGAAAACGTCACATTCACCGGCGGATGTCACGGCAATCTGCAAGGCATCGGATCGCTCGTGCGCGGAATGACACCCGAAGAGGTGATCGGACGGCTCAAAGGGATAAAGTGCGGTGCGAAATCCACATCGTGTCCCGATCAGCTCGCCTGCGCTCTCTCCGCCGAATAATAGCAAGCGGCCGAAATTATTGCAAGCAGCTAGCTAAGAGCAGCTTGACAAGAATAGAAAAACGGCTCTGTGTCAAAGACCGAATCGGTTGACACAGAGCCGTTGATTTTTACCCAATCGGATCAGAGCACCTGACGATAGAGCGCCTTGATATCCTCAAGGCTGCATTCGCGCGGATTGCCCGGCGTGCACACATCGGCAATAGCCTGCTCGGCGAGAGCCGGTATGTCGGACTCCTTGATGCCGAGATCCGACAGATGCTGCGGAATACCGACACGAATCGCAAGCGCCCTGACGGCATCGACAGCGGCCTGCGAAGCCTCCTGCGGAGTCATGCCCTTTATGTCCACGCCCATAGCCTCGGCTATGCGGGGATACTTGTCGATACACTCCGGCATATTGTACTCCATGAGGGTGGGGAGCAGCAAAGCGTTGGCCACACCGTGAGGCACATCAAAAAGCGAACCCATGGGATGAGCCATGCCGTGAACCAGTCCGAGGCCTACGTTGGAGAATGCCATTCCGGCGATATACTGTGCCACGGCCATACCGTTGCGTCCCTCCGGATTCTGCGGCTCGTCGACTGCCACGGGAAGATAGCGGCTGATCATACGGATGGCCTCTATCTCAAACATATCGCTCATCTCCCATGCGCCCTTGGTGATGTAACCCTCTATGGCGTGAGTGAGCGCATCCATACCTGTGGCAGCGGTGAGGCTCCTGGGCAACGAATACATCAGTTCGGCATCGATCACGGCTACAGCAGGGATATCGTTGGGGTCGACACACACCATCTTCTTTTTCTTCTCCTCGTCGATTATGACGTAGTTGATGGTGGTTTCGGCGGCAGTACCGGCGGTGGTGGGGAGCGCCACCATGGGCACGCTCTTGTTCTTCGTCGGCGCACATCCTTCGAGCGACACCACGTCGGCAAACTCCGGATTGGCCACTACAATACCGATACCTTTGGCTGTATCCATGGCCGATCCGCCACCGATAGCAACCAGCAGATCGGCTCCCGAAGCCTTGAAAGCAGCCACACCGTCCTGCACGTTCTTCACAGTAGGATTGGGCTTCACCTCGCTGAACACATCGTAGGCGACTCCCGCCTCGTCGAGGACATCGGTCACCATCTTGGCCACTCCAAACTGGATGAGGCCTTTGTCAGTCACAACCAATGCCTTTTTCTTGCCAAGGCGCTGTATCACTTCAGGGAGCACCTTGCGCGCTCCGGGTCCGAAATAGGACGTTTCGTTCAATATAAATCTCTGAACCATAATATATGAGATATTTAATTTAAGGATTTATCACGAGCCGGCCATTGCATATAATATCATTGGCCACCCTCAAAGGTACACTTTTTTCATCTCCCCTCCAACTTTTTATTTCTCCTCACCGACCGGATCACCTTTTTAACAGGTTTTCAAGATATGCTCTCTAACTATCTTCATCAATATTATTCCTGAAGTCGCGTTCGGACAACATCTCGTTGATGACATGTCCATTGAATTGAGCTACTCCCCTTGTGCCTCTTCCGGCCCAGTGATGCTGCAATATAGTGGTTTTCATCAGCTGATCATGGAATACCGAGCACAGGACTGTATTCATTATTCCACTGTCGTCAATGCCGACAAAAAAGAACATAAACACCGAACGCTCCTCACCCATACATTTCAGAAATTTATCGACATTATAAGCTTTCGGATTGGAATCAAGATATAGTATCTTTGTCTTTATATCGGTATAGGTGTCGGCACTTTCAAAACGCCTGACATAATCGCCCAGCCCGTTTTCAGTATCATAAACCGGCAGCATATGCTCTACATCCGACAGATCTTTAAGCAAGCCGGTGCGTTCCTCGGGATCCGATGTGATCAGAGCCTCAATCAACCGTCCTCTCACGTTCACATTATCAACATGAGAAGCTACCAATATGGCGTCTTTGACATCCTCACATCGTCTACGCAAATCATCAAGAAGCATCACATAATCATCCGATCCGACAAACGATGACGCTCGCCGCGGAGCATCGAGCAGATTCATATATTCAGAGTGATTCAACTCCGTCTTAGCCTTTACCGGACGTATATTATTGGTTCTTTCCACGATCCTCTCAAGGTTCTCAATCCATGTGAATCCCTGATGATACGAAAATAATTCGTCAAAAAACTCCGGAGAATTGACTCTATCAATTTCGGGCAATTGCTTGCGTATATTACTGCCAAGAACACTGCCTCTTATATTGTCGATTCTCAAACTTTGCGAGCTATGGCTAACTTTATCAATAAACGTAGTGTTTATCATATAGATCAGATTGTCCAATCCTCTTCTGACAACGACGACAAAACATGGAATACCATCATACTTTTCAAGTTTGGACAATGATATCACCACATTGCTGAAGGCAGTGTTTTTTGTATAGCAAAACACAACAGCAAAATAATCGGTGTGATACAGCGCACGACCATCCTTCACCATAGGAAAATTACGGCATACCGCAGCTATCATCTCATCCTTCGTGTCGATTGCGTGATTATTGACCACCAACGACACAAAATCATTTACGCTACTGTTCATAAGCGACTCTTGAAAATCCGTTTACATTATTAAACTCATCAGTACCCCCCCCCCGTGGCAAATCTCAAAAATCACTCGCAGCTGATTTTTGCGAGTTATTTACTCTAAATAATGTTGGCTGTGTATCAATATTTTTTCGGCGTATGCCGTCATTGCATTTTTTTTGATCGGCCAACGAGTTCCTTTCCCAGAAAACTCCGTCGGAATATCCTTGAATCGACACATCGACTGCCGCAGCCATCAACCGCTTCACCACCCACCGACAATATTCACGATTCACTTCCACTCCAAAAAATCTTCGGCCAAGTTTTCGTGCGACGACGGCCGATGTGCCGCTGCCCAAAAAAGGGTCAAATATTCTGTCGCCGGGACGTGATGAGGCAAGCACCAGTTTGGCATACAGTTTTTCAGGCTTTTGTGTAGGATGATCAGTGTTTTCAGGCATTGACCAGAACGGCACACTGATATCGTCCCAGAAATTCGACGGACAGGTGATCCTGAAATTTCCGTTCTCCGTTTCCTCCCAATCCTTCGGACGGCCATCTTCCCGATATGGTGCGATGACTTTTCTTTTCATCTTCACCGAATCGACATCAAAATAGTAATCTCGTGGATTTTTAACTGCAAACCAGATATCCTCCATACTGTTCTTCCAGTTGGCCTTTGCTCCCCTGCCCTTTTCTCTCTGCCAGGATATACGATTGACAACGGTCAGACGTTCCTCTATGACACGCTGCATGGATGAGGTGCATTTCCAGTCGCCACACATATAAAGCGAACCGTCGGGCTTCAACTTATCACACACTCTGTAAAACCAACTTCTCAGGAATTCCTCATATGCATCAGTCTTCATGACTGCGAATTTGCGTCCATGAAAATCCTTATCGAGATTATATGGCGGATCTATGATCATCAGATCGAAGTATCCATCAGGGATAAAGTCAAGGCAGTCGAACAGATCTGCGTTGACAATCATATCGTCGTGAAACCCCGCTCTTATAGTCTCCACACCGCTTATTTGCTGTTCAAGCACAGGAATTTCCGAGTCCGACACAGTAACAGTGCGGTTTCTTGCGGCTCTATTTTTTGTTTCTGCCATCAGGGTCTTAAATCTATAAAATCATGAAAACGAAAGGCCTGACACACGACACCACATTCGCGTCGGTTTCAGGAATACAATCACTATGAAGCTACCGACAAAATTAGTCAAATCCATGCGACTTTACAACAGCCGCTGTCGATTATAGCGTGATGGCACTATAGGTAATACCGGAGGGGATCGGGCGGAGGCCGTGGATTAAGAGACTGTCTAAAATCATATCACTTTGCTTTTGAGAGTCTTTCCAGCGTCTTTTTGTTTGCTCCCCGGTCATGTAGCTAAGGCTACACTCCCTCATCACAAACAAAAATCCATCTGACAATCCTTCTCAAAAATCCGTATTACATAAATTTAGACAATCTCTCAGTTTTTTTCAGCAGGCATTTTACATGGATGATTGATATAAAAGAGGAAAAATTCGTAATTTTGCGGCAATAAGGCAAGGTCAGTCTCACACAGGCAATGGAAAACCGAGCCATACACTTCACTAACCACCTGACATCGACAGATGAAACTCATAGACAGACTCAAGTCACCGATCAAACCCTGGCAGCGCAAACTCATCGCAGGGCTATGGATAGCCTTCGGCGTAATGGCGGCAGGCATGATGGTGTTTTTCTATATGGCCTACAACGGTATGGTCGGCTATATGCCTCCGGTGGAGGAGCTCAAGAATCCGCACGACCGCTTCGCTTCAGTGATCTATTCGGCCGACGGCGAAGAGCTGGGACGCTACTTCCGCAACACCGGCAACCGAGTGTATGCCGACTTCGACGAGATCTCGCAGAATGTGATCGACGCACTTATTTCAACCGAGGATTCACGTTTCGAGGATCATTCGGGCATAGACGTCAGGGCTTTGGCCCGAGTGGGCGTAAAGACCCTGCTACTCGGACAGCGCAACGCCGGCGGAGGCTCCACCATCACACAGCAGCTTGCAAAGCAGCTGTATTCGCCGGAGTCGCACGGTCTGATGAGCCGTGTGATGCAGAAACCTATCGAATGGATGATAGCAATAAAGCTCGAGCGGTTTTATTCGAAAGAAGAGATCATCAAAATGTATCTCAACCAGTTTGACTTTCTGTACAACGCCGTAGGCATCAAGTCGGCAGCGCATGTATATTTCGGCAAGACTCCCGAGGAGCTGACGGTGGAGGAGGCGGCCACACTCGTAGGGATGGTGAAGAATCCGGCATATTACAATCCGGTCAGACGGCCGGAGCGGACGATGCAGCGCCGCAATGTGGTGCTCGACCAGATGATGCGCAACGGCAAACTGACCGCCCAGCAGGCCGATTCGCTAAAAGCCCTGCCGCTGAAGCTCGACTTCCACCGCGTGGATCACAAGAACGGTCTGGCACCATACTTTCGCGAGGAGCTGCGCCGTATGCTCAAGGCTCACCGACCCGTGGCGAGCGATTATCCGAAGTGGGACCGTCAACGCTTCTATGATGACTCTCTCGCATGGGAGAACGATCCTCTCTACGGATGGATCGACAAGAATCCGAAACCTGACGGCTCGAAATATGACATCTACACCGATGGCCTCAAGATATACACCACCATCGACTCGCGGATGCAAAAGTATGCCGAAGACGCCGTGGAAGAACATCTGAGCAAGACACTGCAGCCGGCGTTTTTCAAGGAGAAACGCGGTTCGAAGTCGGCGCCATACACGACCAACCGCACCGAAGTCAGCCAGCAGCAGATCGACAGGCTTATTGAACATGCCATGCAGCAGACCGACCGCTACCGTGTGATGCAGAAAAACGGCGCAAGCAAAGCGGAGATAGAAAAATCATTCCGCACGCCTCACGAAATGAAGGTGTTCTCATATCAGGGCAACATCGATACGATCATGACTCCTCTGGATTCGCTGATGTACAACAAGCACTTCCTGCGGACAGGCTTCATGGCCATGGAACCTAAAAACGGGCATGTGAAGGCGTACGTCGGCGGGCCGGACTTCGAACATTTCCAATACGACATGGTGGCTACCGGACGACGCCAGATCGGTTCGACCGTCAAGCCGTTTCTCTACACCTATGCCATGGAGGAGGGCTTCACGCCCTGCGACGAGTTTCTCAATGAGCAACCTGTGCTCTATGACGAGAACGGACGTCCGTGGGCTCCGCGCAATTCAGGCAAATCGCGCATAGGAGAGATGGTAGACCTGCGGTGGGCTCTCACCAACTCCAACAACTGGATTTCAGCCCGTCTGATCAGCCAGCTTTCGCCGGCATCGCTCGTGCGCACGATGCACAACTTCGGTATCACGGCCCATCTTGATCCGGTGATGTCGCTGTGTCTGGGTCCGGCCGACGTATCGGTCAAGGAGATGGTCACCGCCTACTCGGCTTTTGCCAATCGCGGAATGAGAGTGGACCCGATGTTTGTGACCGCCATCACCGACGCCAACGGCAATGTGCTGGCCGAATTCTCGCCACGCCACACTGAAGTGATTTCGGAAGAAGCCTACTGGCGCATACTCTCGATGCTGCTCAATGTGGTGGACTCCGGAACAGGCAACCGCATACGCCGTCCGCCCTACAACATCACCGCACAGACCGGCGGCAAGACCGGCACGACCAACTCCAACTCCGACGGCTGGTTCATGGCATTCACTCCCGGCCTGGTGGCCGGCACATGGGTAGGAGGCGAAGAGCGCTACATACATTTCAATTCTATGGCACAAGGCCAGGGAGCATCGATGGCCCTGCCGATCTACGGCCTGTTCATGAAAAAAGTGTATGCCGATCCGGCACTCCCCTACAGCCAGGACATGCGCTTTGAATTCCCGTCGGGAATAAATTTCTGCGAGAAGGACTATTACGGCGACTATGTAGATGCCGACAACGACGCCGAAGAGGCTTCGTTTGAAGGGGTCTTTGACTGACAGCCAAGCATCCCGACAAACATTCACGGAGGGCAACGCTCATCACCGGCCATCCTACACCGGCGGTTTGCACAAATACACCCTGTCGGTCAGCGTCACTCCCTCCTCGATAATCGGCGAGGGATAGTTGTCGGTAAAGAAATCCGCCACACGATGGGAGTAACGGTAGCCACACGACTCATAGAACCGCAACGTGGAGGGCGTTTCGCCTGTGCCGATATATATAGCACGGTGTTGACAGATAGATTCTACATGGCTTAGCATCATCCGCCCGATACCTTTTCGGCGATATCCGGGCGCCACCGCAAGATTGTTGACCTCGACCGAACCGTCGGACCGTTCGGTCACGACCACCACGGCGACATCACATCCATAGACCGAACCCACAAAGAGGCGGCCCAGGCAGAGATATTTCATGATCATCTCTTTGGACTCGTCGCCCATCAGCAACAGATCCATATAGCGGTTTCTCTCCGCCACCGCACGACGGATCTACAACCGCGAGGCTACAATGCCGAGTCGGAAAAGCCGGATCGGGGTGCCGCCGTCGCGGTAAATATCGTCCAGATGGATGAATCCACACTTCTGAGCCACACACTGCGAGGCGACATTGCGGAGATCGGCGGTGAGCAGCAGCGTATCGACCTCCGGAACACGCCCACACCAGTCGACCAATGCCCGAAGAGCCTCTGTGGTCAGTCCCCTGCCCCAATACGGCCAACCGATCCAATAGCCCACCTCGCGCTCGCCGGCCGAAGCGGGACAATTCTCATCGCCTTCCGGCACAAGACCAATGTATCCTATAGGCTCACCGGTGGCTTTCAGCACCATCGCGAAATTGAAGGAATTTGGAATGAAGTACTCTGTGATGACCCGACGGCTCATTTCCACTGAGGTGTGACGGGGCCACATAGCCATTTCGCTCACACGCCCGTCGGACGCATAGCTGTAGAGCGCCTCGGCATCACTTTCGCGCCATCGTCGTAGCATCAGGCGTCCGGTATCGATGACAACATCGGATGCATCAAAAGGCTGCGAAGTGTGGAGCACGTCAAACATATAACTCAACCTGAAAACGATGGACAGGACCCATGCTTGTTGAACTTACAGAACATCTCCATGCGCTCCGGGGGGGATAACAGGCGAATATCGTTGTGCTTTTACAGATTCACAAATTTAATAACTCTACATGATATTTCATCGAGCCGACAACGCTTTTTCTCCACACTCATAAATGGGCTAATCGTGCCTAATCGTGTATTACATCCATTGGGAAGATATTTATTCGGTTCACCTCAATCAATTCGGACAATTCCTCGAATGTATTCTTAATGTGTACCAAAAGATTAAAGTCTGGGTCATAAACCGCATATGCCCAAGGTGCCATATCCTCATCATCTTCTATTCCATATCCAATGGATCTTTGATTGCACGGAAAGTCTCGCCATCCTGCATCATTAATATCGGCCATTTATCACAGAACAAATCTGCAAAAGCCCTCGGATTATCTGTGTGGATAGGGATGATAGCTCTGGGACTAAGCGTTGAAAACAACCAGTCGAGACTCTCCATGTCGCAATGCCCACTGGTATGTAAATATTCATAGTTGACAGGTACAGATTGTGCCAACTCAGAGCTATATGCCACATTTGACTTGTCGAGATATCCCCGCCACATGGAGAAATATGTTTTTCGACCTTCCGAGGGGATACGCGAAAGAAGACTATCAAATCTTCTGCCACCGCGAGCAATTATAACATAACCGTTTTCAGAAAGATTGTCTCGAAACTTATCGTTTACCCTGAACTCATCTCCTTTCCGATGTAGAACTATAGGTTCTCGTCCTTCCTTATATCCGTATAGGCGGGATTTACCCCAGATTCTGTCTCTTCCGGCAACGATATCCATTATTTTCTTCTGGTATCCGTCAACATAAAACGGACGACCGGTTTTCAGCGCCGCATGGTAGAGACCAAACAAACGATCTATGTTCGTAGAAGAGAGATAGACTACATTGTACTTATTTTCAGCAAAGGCTTTGACGAATTCTGTCTGAAGTTCATGTTCCGACATGACGCCTGCAACAGGTCGACAAACATTCGTTGCCTCACAAACCAGATAATCTACCCTCCCCACGTATTTTTCAATGACTTGCGGTAGCTTGCTGCTACGGAAACCGTGTGTGCGGAAATCGCCGGTATGAAAAACTTTCAGTCCCCCCGCTTCAATGCGAAATGCGTAGGCATCGAAAGCGGAATGATCCATCACGACAGGCGTTATCTGAAATTCACCCCATTCCAAGCTGACACCGGGAGTAAAGGTATTGGCCGATTTGAGTCGGATATTCAATGCTTTTTGCTTCTTGTCAACGTATCCGACATGCTCAGATAATCCTTCAAGAATCCCCTTTGCTGTCTGTCCAATGTAAATTGGCAATTCTTCATGAAGATCTGCTATGCAGGCTACATGGTCGCCATGGTAATGAGTAATCAGTAATGCACTTTTACTCAAATCACCATGAGTCAGACCTTCAACTTGTAGAGATGTTACAGCGTAGCCCGGCAACTGTTCGCCGTAATCGACAAACAGTTTCCAGCCGTTAGACTCGTATTCGGTAACACATCCACCTATCTGATTGGAGCCGCGATGGATTGTGATATTCATTTCTCGTAATTATTAATTTCGAGAATATCATTAATTCCTGTTTTAAGTTCGGATGGCACTCGTTTGAATAAGAAAGCAACCTTTTGTATAATATAACTTCCTTCCGGAAACTCGATTTCTGCATTATATTTGGAAACCCGTTTCGTTCCCCATTCCGGATGTTTTTCCTTAAATAGGCATCCGCCAACTTTCCCTCGAGGAGATAATTCTGTGTCATACAGAAAAATCATATAAAACTCAACTTCGGCGGCAAAGTCTTGGTTGATATCATCAATAGAGGGTATATCTTTCAGAATTTCTAATTCTGAAAGGTTGCTTAGCTGCATTTTAATCTCTTTCTTTAGATTTTCAATGCATGTATTGTTGTTAAATTTTGAGAAATCTTTAAGATGTTTGACGACACCTGACTTGCCTCCAATCGCAGCGTCATTGTATTTCAATTCAATAATTGCAATCCTGTAGGGTTTTTCTTTGGAGATTGCAATGATATCGAAGCGACCTGTAAACCGATTGGCTTCGACAAGGGTAGATTGTGCTTTTGTTGATTGACGGTATTCAATGTCAATACACACCCATGCGGAATCTTTATTGGCATTTGTGGCAGACACAAGTGCTTGCTGAGCTTTCTTCTCGGGCGTGGAGCGTAGATCGCTGTTTTTCTTGATTTTTTCAAATGACGTAACGATGTCCGCCGGTACATGTGTTTCATCAATGCCTGCCTCTCTTGTGTCTTTGTTTTCTCGAAGGTAGAAATCACTAAGGTAGTAGCTGTTAATCTCACATTTAAGGTTTCCGTCTTTGGCAAGAGATACCATAGCGATACGGTCGGCATTATAATATATGCCGATAGCATTGTTTCTGATACAAGCTAAAAGCCTGTCCGGATTCTCTTTAATAAGTTGACACAGCTTTGACTCCTTGAATGAGGATATGAGCTTGGAATTTATACCACGTAAGTTTTGCATGGGATAATATGTTAAAATTATATCAACTACGTGAAATACAGAAGCGCGAACCGCCTTAGCACATCGTTAACGGAGGTCCTGAGAAAACCTTACAGACAGATGCAGTAATGGCAGCCCACGCTATGCGTGAGAAACCATTATGCCATCCTTGTCTGCTTTTAGAAATTTCTCAGGTTTCCGTCAACAAGAAAGCATAACGCTTCACTTAATTCAATATGTCGCCAAACCAGTCTATGCTGATTATGCGCACAAATATACAAATTTTTTATTGAATTAAGGAATTGACTACGCAGGCTTCTCACACATACGGGGCTGTTATAGCTTATTACAGATGAAGTTTCGTGTCATCAGTGCTGTCTGGGGGTAGTTTTGAAAAGAGCTTATTAAAGTTTTCTTCACCCAAAACCTTCCGGAGATTTTCAGGAGAGAGAAAATCTCCGGTATCTCCTGCGCAGGTGTTCCAACGACTGGTCACGGATGCGATTTTGTTTTCCGGAGTCACTTCAACAGCTATCAGTGAATAGCCGTACTTGTCATGTGGAAAGTCCATACCGGGCACACAAGGAACGTCCCACCAGTCGCCATTGCCACAGAAGTAGAATCGATTGCCATTTGAGGTGTACTCCTTGAATGATTCTTCAGAAATCACGATACACCATGAAACCATTTCAAAATATGAATGAGCCTCCTCAAAGTCTTTGACTTCACTAACCGAATAGTCAAACTCGATCTCTCCTTCTTCTATGGGAGCGACAGGAGACATCCCTATGAGTTGGCACACCATATCCGGGTCGCACTCATTGAAAGTGTTGTCAAAGAAATCGTAACCAGGTGTCTGATCGAGTACTCTAAGAATCAGTCGTACCTTACTGACATCATCGGGATTGTTGATATCAATAAGCCCCTTCATGTTCCATATAAAGATGCCGACGGCAAATTTGGCAAGACGTGAGTCGAGTTCCGGAAACAATTTGACATAGTGTTCTACCTGGTCGCCTGCACAAAACTCGTCCAGCCACCACGTCATGTGTCTGCGATATTTTTCTTGCATATCTGATTAACGTGTATGTTTGATCTCTCCTCGCTCCCCGCATACGTATATGGTTGAGCCGTGCTTGATGGTCACTGTGTTGGAGGTATAGCCCATCAAAGTCCCGACCCGATGCCAGATATAACCTCCGCTGGGGCTATACACATACACAGTCGTTCCTTTTTGTTCAGCATATCCAATCATTGTTTTGTACACTGTTTTCGTGTCGTGCGCAACTTCTGAATTATTATATTTTCCGCAAGTAATTAAGAACGAAATCTGCCGTACTTATTTCATCGTTCCATAACAGCAGAAGCTCCTTGAAATTCAAGTTTATCCACTTGATAAGTTGAATCCATAGAAGGTGGGGAATTACTGTATCTGGTGTCTAACACAGCCGTTTCGACAGATTATCAATAGCTACCAATAAATCACAAGAAGATAATGAATCTGAATCCATACCCACAAGAATGAACGGTTTGGGAAATTCCTGACATGTACTAACCCATATCACAGCATCCACCCCAGTATTCCGAGGAGCTAAATTTCCCAATGCCCAAGGGGCAAGCCATATATTTCCAAATCTGAACCGATTCATATTAATGACTGCCCGTTGATGTTGAGAAATTCACATAGGGCATCAAAAGACATGCCGTTGAAATCCGAATCGACAGACTCTCTAAAGGGGCTATCACAAAGAACGGCAATCAGCTTGTAAACTTTGCCCCCGGAGGTCATGTCTTCTAAAGACATTTCTCCGGTTTGCATCCACCGCATTAGGCCTTCTCCGTAAAATTGAACTTGATTGAACGTTAATTCTTTCATCTTTCTTGATTTATCTAAGATTAATAGATTGGGATTATTCTGCCCTTGTTGAGACGGGAACAACCATTAATTGCTTTTTCATACGCTGTGCTTCCCTAATTGTGTGGAAAGTCCCCTTTGAGGAAGGCGATGGGAAGGCGATGACAGTAGTAGCCTCTTTGACTATCTGAGTGTTTCTCTTCAGTGTCGCATATCGTCCATAGACGTTATACTGCGGAGCGAACTCCATGTAGGGCTTGTGATGGCGAGCCGCGAATAATTTGGCGAAAGTGTCAACTCCTTTTGCTCCACCTGAGATTACCATCTGAATCTCTTCTGGATTGATTTTGTTGAGTAGGAGCTTTTCCCACTCCTGATAGGTCACACCCGGATTTCGAGTGCCAACGATTGCTAATTTCATATTCAATCTAAGTATTGGTACTCTTATACAATACGATTGAGAAATTTAACCAAAAGTTAATCGGTGTTAAATATTAACATGTTGGAGCTCGTATAATTTATCATCAAAATATATATTACTGATTGCCAAAAATATACCCGTTGATAATATTTAACTTATTTGAACCGTATGGTAACTATTCAGCGGACACGCTAAGGCGATAATGTTGAATAGACGTTATACCGATAGGGGCGTTTAATCTGTTGATTTTATAGAAATTAGATGCAGTTTTATTTGCTTATGTCAGATAAAATTGCTATCTTTGTGTCTGTGAAACAACCGGTTAATGATATAACAGACGTACTGCGCGGATTATCCGCCCAGATTGAGTCGATGCAGAAAACCATCGACTCTCAGCATGTCAGCGAGTAAGCGATTACAATAACCTCAATGCCGACAATTTCGAGACCACCCGAAAGGGAACGCGCATAATCCGTCTTATCCAGCAGAAGACCAAGACCGAGGTGACCATTCCCATTCTCAATGAGAATCTGATTACCATCTGCGAGAAGTATGGCTACAACATTCCGAAAGCCAACGAGCAGGTGCTAAACCGATACATAAAGGATATTCTCAAAGACCTGTCGGAGCAGTTACCGTCGCTGAAAGAGAAGGTACCGACCAAGCTCACAATGAAGCAGAAGGAGGCGTTGAGGAAAGAGAAGAAGGAACCGGAGACCGACCTCAACGGCAACGTGATTGTACCGCGCTATGAGTGTGTGACAAGCCACACTGCCCGACGCACTGGCATCACCAACATGTATCTTAGCTATCGATACACCATCCTCCAGATGATGCATGTCAGCGGCCACAAGACACAAAAGACCTTCATGAACTACATCAAACTCTCCTCCGAGGAGATAGCCGACGAGATTGCCGCCATGTCCAAGAAAGAGAATGATATGTGGTAAAGGTAGATATGAGATTGTGCTCCAAAAAAATGGGCAAATGGCCGATTTTTTGGAGCAGATATTTGGAGGGGCAAAATATAATAATTACTTTTGCATTCCAGAAATCCGGTCAAATGACCAGTTTTTTGGAATAGATTATGATTATTAAACGCGACTATTATCTAAATCAGCTCATTGCCAGTAGGCACAACGGGCTTATAAAGATTGTTACTGGGTTAAGGCGATCCGGTAAGTCATATCTATTGTTTCATTTATTCGGTGACTATCTTAAAGAGCAGGGTATACCTGAAGATCATATCATTAAAGTGGATTTAGAGGACAGACGAAATGCACCCCTTCGATATCCGGATGCTTTGCTTACACATATCGACTCTAAGATGGCTGATGATAATATGTATTACATACTTCTTGACGAGGTTCAGCATGTGCCGGAGTTTGAGGATGTGCTTAATAGCTACCTTAAGATAGAGAATGCCGATGTGTATGTTACTGGAAGCAACTCCAAATTCTTATCTACCGACATAATCACAGAGTTCAGAGGCCGAGGTGACCAGATTCATGTGTACCCACTCTCTTTTGCTGAATTTATGTCTGTTGACAATAGGCACCCTATCGAAGCATGGAGTGACTATTATACATATGGAGGTCTTCCTCATGTATTGACTTTAGAAACGCCAAAAAAGAAAATTGACTATATCAAAAGGCTATACTCAACAGTCTATATCAATGATATAGTCGAAAGGTATAAGATTAAAGGCGAATCTGAATTGAAAGAGTTGATTCAGATAATTGCTTCTGCGATTGGGTCCCCAACCAATCCAAATAAGTTGGCAAACACTTTCAAGAGCCTTAAAAACGTATCTCTATCTAATAAAACTATTGATAATTATCTGACATATCTTTGTGAGTCGTTTTTAGCCGAGAGGGCGATACGTTATGACATCAAGGGCAAGAAATACATAAACACTCTGTCAAAGTATTATTTCACGGATGTGGGTGTGCGTAATGCCATACTTGATTTTAGGCAGCAGGAGGAAAACCACATTATGGAGAATGTTATTTATAATGAACTAAAAATTCGTGGTTTCCAAGTCGATGTGGGTGTAGTGGAGCATCGGACAACGGATAAAAACGGCAAGAGGGTTCGCAAACAATATGAAGTGGATTTCGTTGCTAATCAGGGAAGTCAACGCTACTATATCCAATCCGCGTTCATAATGCCTACTGATGCCAAAGAACGTCAGGAATCCGCCTCCCTTCTTAACATTGATGATTCTTTCAAAAAAATCATCATCGTTAAAGACTACATTAAACCCAAAAGGAACGAGGAAGGAATCGTTACAATTGGTTTAATAGATTTCTTGTTGAATGTTGATAGTCTAACTTGGTAAAATTTTTTGTGAAGATGAAACAAGAATTAAAGAAAATATTAGAGTTAAATCATACTGCTAAGATCAAAGATTTTGTCCAAGTTAAGACATATGCAAGTTATATTAAACAAAATGATGATAGAGGTGAGGATATTCTTTTAATTAAAAAGAATATTTCAGCAGATAATAATATTATTGCATTAGTCGGTAAATCCGGAAAATCTGATTATATAATTACTGGTGATTTTAATACACTCTGCTATTTGTCATTTTTCTTAAATTCTATCTGGGGAAAAGTCTCAATCCTACCTAAACATAAATTTGAAGACGGACAAGGACAAACAAACGTATTATTAATAAAAAACACTGATATAATACGTAATACGGAAATTGAGCCATACTGTATCTTAGTAGAAAGGATTATATCATTTCTTGCTATATACTTTTAAGTACATGACAAAAATTTGAAAACATCGAATTTTGGATTATAAGCCGGAC
>ERZ777011.1188-NODE-1188-length-30153-cov-8.993654_pt1 | contig 30153 bp, 18 predicted proteins | sample MGYA00374964_ERZ777011 | MGnify/ENA primary metagenome ERZ777011 (study PRJEB29310, sample SAMD00008975) | mouse gut metagenome | study: EMG produced TPA metagenomics assembly of the Metagenome analysis of fecal microbiota from mouse which was promoted... | reverse complement strand
CGACCACGCTCCATTTTCAGCTTGAAAAATCAAGCCATTAACTGAATATCCCTACTTATTCACTAAGTAGTTAATTGGAGTAAGGTGTTTCTTAAGATAGAACAATATGGAAAAGATATCAGACGACATAATAACCCGGTTTCTTAACAACAGCTGCAGCGATGCAGAGCTGGCGGCGGTGAAGCAGTGGCTCGATGAGTCCGATGCCAACGCCGACGAGCTGTTCGGCACCGAGCTGCTGGCCGACAAAGCCTCGGAACTGCACAGCGACGACAATGCCCGCCGCCGAATCGAAAGCGGACTCAACCGCCGCATAGCAATGGGCCGCGCCCTGGAAAAGCAGCAGCGCCGCAAGCGGCTGATACATCGCCTCACCGGCATAGCCGCCGTTCTGGCCGTGGCTGTGTGCGCCGGAATTTTCCTTTTTCAATCTGCCGAAATCGAAATGGTTTATGTGGCAGCTGCCGACAAGAGCATGTCGGTTGTTCTGCCGGATAGCACCGTAGTTTACCTGAACAAAGACTCGCGTCTGGGATATCCGCGCGTATTCGCCAATAACAGCCGCAGGGTAGAACTCGAAGGCGAAGGTTACTTTGAGGTGAGCCACGACCATGACCGCCCGTTCAGCGTGGCCGGCAAGCACCTCGACGTAACGGTACTGGGCACCCATTTCAATTTTATAAGCCGCGATTCCTTACCTGACTGTGTAAGCCTTATCGAAGGCTCGGTCGAAGTCCGCACCTCCGACAAAAGGCAATGCGTAATCCTTGAGCCGGGTCAGAAAGCCAGCTATTCGACAGAAAACGGACGGCTGACCGTACACGATGCCAACACAGCAATCGACGCCACATGGCACAACGGCATGATTCCCTTTGAAAACGCCAACCTGAAAGACATTGCCGACATACTGCACCAGCTCTATGGTTCGGTCATAATTCTTGACCGTAATGCCGACCTGAGCAGTACCTATTCCGGCACTACCGTATATAGCGATAATCTTGAATCGACACTTAGCCACCTTGGCCATACAATTCCCCTTCGATTTGTACAAAAAGATGGCAAGACAATAATATACTCACGCTAAAAACATGACACATCAGATAGCGTAAGCTGTTGATGCCAACCATTTAAGAGGGTGTTTAATATTTATTATTAAACACCCTCTTAAAGCCTGCTACCAAACAGCTCTGCGAAATACCTGCAACAAATTTCAAAAAAAATCATACTGCATTACGTAGAACGCCCCACTCGGGTGTTTATCCAGTATTGTGACCATATTCTCGGACATATTCACAAACCTCATTTATAATCATGTTTTTAAAAACCTTAAAGCTAAAACCGCGCCCGCTTGTCGGCGGTCTGCTTCTTGCCATGTCACTTATGGCAAATGCCGGTATTACGCTCACTACCGGTGCGGAAACCAAACTGGGCGAAGTTTTTAATCAAATCCAAGCTCAGTCGAACTACAAATTCTTCTACGACGACGACATTGCCAAAATGAAGGCAAGAGTCGTGAACATCAAGGACGAAGATGTGGACCAGGCTCTCAAAACTCTTTTCAGCGGCACCGGAATCTCTTATGTCGTAAAAGACAACGTGGTGTACATCAAGAAAGAGGATGCATCCGGCTCGAAAGGAAGCAATGCTACAAGGAGTACAGGCAAACCCCACAAGATTTCCGGCGTGATTCTCGATGAATACGGCGACCCTCTGATTGGCGCAGCCGTAAAAATCAAAGGTACAAACATCGGTGTGACCACCGACTTCGACGGCAACTACACTCTTGAAACCTCCGAAGCCAATCCGGTGCTGGAGTGTTCGTATGTAGGCTACAAGACCCTCGACATACCGGTCGACGGCCGTGCCACAGTCGATTTCGCCATGGCTCCCGACTCGCAGATGCTCGACGAGGTTGTAGTAACCGCCCTCGGCATCAAGCGCGAACAGAAATCGCTGTCGTACAACGTACAGCAGCTCAAAGGCGACGCTCTTTCGGAAAACAAGGACGCCAACTTCATCAACGGCCTCGCCGGTAAAGTGGCCGGTGTGAACATCAATGCCTCGTCGTCGGGTGTAGGCGGTATATCTAAGGTAGTGATGCGTGGTACCAAGTCAATCATGCAGTCGTCGAATGCCCTCTATGTAGTGGACGGCATGCCCATGCGCTCAGCCAACAACAGCGGCTCTACCGAGTTCTACTCGCAGGGTACCACCGAACCTATCGCCGACATCAACCCCGAGGACATCGAGTCGATGTCGGTGCTGACCGGTGCGGCCGCTGCGGCGCTTTACGGTTCGGAAGCAGCCAACGGCGCTATCGTAATCACCACCAAGAAAGGCCAGGCCGGCAAAACCAAAGTGACTGTGAACTCAAGCCTGCAGTGGGACCGCGCACTGGTCAACCACCGTCTGCAGAGCCGCTACGGCACAGGCAGCAACGGCGTTTACATGCCCACCAGCAATATGTCGTGGGGCGCTCCGCTGTCGCCGTTCAACAATTATAACTATCAGCCCTCGAACGACTACTTCCAGACCGGCTTCGTGTCGACCCAGTCGGTAACCTTCTCGACCGGCAACGACAAGAACCAGACATACGCTTCGGCTGCTGCGGTAAACTCGCTGGGCATTACCCCCAACAACCGTTATAACCGTTATAACTTCAATATCCGCAACACCACTTCGTTTCTGAACGACCGTATGACCCTGGACCTCAATGCCAGCTATATCCACCAGACCGACCGCAACATGGTCAATCAGGGTACCTACGGCAACCCTCTGGTAGGCGCGCTGCTTTATCCGCGCGGCAATTCGTGGGACGACGTCCGTGCCTACGAGCGCTACGACTCGAACCGTAAAATCTACGTTCAGAACTGGGGCCCCGGCGACTACGGCATGACCGTGCAGAACCCTTACTGGATAAACTACCGCAACCTCAACGAGAACAGCAAGGACCGCTATATGATGGGTGCCAACCTGAGCTACAAGCTGCTCGACTGCCTGACCCTTACCGGCCGTGTGCGCATCGACAACTCGTACAACACCTACACCCAGAAAAACTATGCCACTACCAACACCCAGCTCACCGACGGCTCCAACCGAGGCAGCTACGGCATAACCAAGAGCAACGAAAAGCAGATTTTCGCCGACTTCCTGCTGAGCTTCAACAAGTCGTTCGGCGACGACTGGAGCGTACAGGCCAACTTCGGCGGCTCGATTTCGGACATGCGCTATGACTCCGACGCCACAAGAGGCCCCATCGCCGACGGCACCGACAAATTCGCAGGTGTGCCCGCAGGTCTGGCCAACTTCTTTGCCGTGCAGAACCTGTCGACTCCGCACCTGACTGTAATGCAGACCGGATGGCGCGAGCAGACCCAGTCGCTGTACGCATCGGCCGACATCGGTTTCAAGAACACCTACTACCTCACTCTCACCGGCCGTAACGACTGGCCTTCGCAGCTGGCAGGCCCCAACAGCCATAACAGCAGCTTCTTCTATCCGTCGGTAGGTCTGTCGGTACTGCTCAACAACTACCTGCCCCAGGCTTCGCACATCCTCAACCTGTGGAAACTGCGCGCCAGCTACGCATCGGTAGGTTCGGCTTTCAACCGCTATATCGCCAACCCGCGCTACCAGTGGAACGAGGACACCCAGTCGTGGAGCGTGCTCACCCAGTACCCCATGTACGACCTTAAGCCCGAACGTACAAACTCGTTCGAAATAGGTATGAACTTCCGCATACTCAACGACATCACCTTCGACGCCACTTACTATAGCGCCGATACACAAAACCAGACCTTCAACCCCGAACTGCCCGTGAACCAGTACTCGAAGATATTCATCCAGACCGGTTCGGTACGCAACTGGGGCATGGAATTCGCGCTCAATTACGGCCATACCTGGGGTGATTTCAGCTGGAACACCGGTCTGACCTACAGCTTCAACCGCAACAAAATCACCGAGCTTGCCGACAACGCCATCAACCCCATTACCGGCGAAACATTCTCGATGGACATCCTCGACATGGGCGGCCTGGGTTCTACCCGCTTCCTGCTGAAGAAGGGCGGCACCATGGGCGACATCTACTCGACCATCGACCTGGTACGCGACTCCAACGGCGCTATCTTCGTTGATGCCGACCAGCGCGTGTCGACCACCCAGATTCAGGACAAGGAAGACTACATAAAGCTGGGCAGCGTAATGTCGAAGGGCAATATCGCCTGGAACAACTCGTTCTCCTATAAGAACATCGGACTCAGCTTCATGATCAACGCCCGCCTCGGCGGCAAGGTATTCTCGCGCACCCAGGCCGTACTCGACTACTACGGTGTGAGCGAAAATTCGGCAGCAGCCCGCGACCACGGCTTCATAACCCTCAACAACGGCGACCAGGTGAACCCGCAGATGTGGTACTCCATCATCGCCGGCGGTACAGCTGTACCGCAGTACTACCTCTACGACGCCACCAACGTGCGTCTGGGCGAAGTAACCCTGAGCTACAATCTGCCCCGCAAATGGCTGCGCAACGTATGCGACGTGAAAGTATCGTTCGTAGGACGTAACCTGTGGATGATTTACAACAAAGCACCGTTTGACCCCGAGTCTGTGGCTTCGACCGACAACTGGTACCAGGGCATCGACTACTTCATGATGCCTTCGCAGCGCAACCTCGGCTTCAACATCAACGTTTCCTTCTAATACCTGCCATAACAATGTTACAAACTATAAATAAGATATTCATCGCGGTGCTGGCCATTGGAGCTACCGCCTGCACCGGCGACTTCGAGAACATCAACTCGAACCCTTACGAGCCGGGCGACCTTACCGCCGACGACTATGCCCTGGTATCGCAGATGAACAATGTGGCCAGCTGCGTGATGTCGTCCGACATCAACACTCTGCAGTTCACCGACGCTCTTTTGGGCGGTACTCTGGGCGGATATTATTCCGACGCCAACTCGGGCTTCGCCGAAAGCTTCGCACGCTATAACCCCAAGAACGACTGGAGCCGCGTGTTCATGAAATCGGACCGCATCATTCCTACCCTCTACGCCAACTACTCGCAAATCGAAGCCCAGTCGGAGAATACAGGCAATCCGGTGCCTCTGGCAATTGCCAAAATCATAAAGGTAGCAGCCATGAGCCGTGTCACCGACTGCTACGGCCCCATACCCTACTCGGCTATCGGCACCTCGACCGATCTGGCCGTGCCCTACGACAGCCAGGAAGCCGTGTACGACTCGTTCTTTGAAGACCTTACCGACGCTACCGCCACCCTGCAGGAGAACATCGGCAACCGCTTGAGCTCCAACAGCGACTATGTGTACAGCGGCGACCCCGCCAAATGGATTCTGTTCGGCAACTCGCTGAAGCTGCGTCTGGCCATGCGCATATCGTTCGTAGCTCCCGAAAAGGCCCGCAAGATGGCCGAGGAGGCTGTGGCCGGAGGCGTTATAGAGCAGAACAGCGACAACGCCAGCTGGAAGTATTTCGCTTCGATGACCAACCCTCTGTACACCGCCGTGAACTATAACAACGACGGCAGCCAAACCGGTGGCGACACCCACGCCGCAGCCGACATAATCTGCTACATGAACGGCTACTCCGACCCCCGTCGCGAGGCTTACTTCATGCCCTCGACCTTCGATGGCATCGAATATATAGGTTTGCGCCGCGGCTGGCAGGAATTCGACCGTACCTGGGGCTTCAACTTCAGCGGTGTGAACGTAGGTCCCAACGACCCGCTGATATGGATGACCGCCTCCGAAGTGGCTTTCCTGCGCGCCGAAGGCTCCGCAATCCATAACTTCAATATGGGCGGCCAGGCCGAGGACTTCTATAACCGCGGTATTGAACTGAGCTTTGAGCAGTGGGGCGCCGCAGGTGCCGAGGCATACCTCGCCGATGACCACTCCACTCCGCAGGCTTACGCCGACCCCACCGGCAAGAACCCCTACAACGGCTCTCTGTCGTCAATCACCATCAAGTGGAACAACAACGCTCCGGCAGCCGAAAAACTCGAACGCATCATCACCCAGAAGTGGATTGCCCTGTTCTTCAACGGCAACGAGGCCTGGGCCGAATACCGCCGTACCGGCTATCCGCAGCTTATTCCGGTAGCCTACAACGGTTCGGGCGGCGTGGTAAACAGCGCAACCGGTCCGCAGCGCATGCCCTATCCGCAGGAAGAATACACCAACAACGCAGCCAACGTGGCCGAGGCGGTGAACACCCTGCTTGGCGGCCCCGACAACATGGCAACCAAAGTATGGTGGGCCCGTTATTAACCTATTTCAAACTATCCAGTAAACATCAAAAATGAAAAAGCATATTTTTTACGGAATGATGATTCTGGCAACTGCCGGATCACTCGCCTCGTGCGACGAATGGACTGACCCCGAAGCGGTCGGCAACCATTTCGGCAGCATTTCAGAGGTTAATCCGCCTGCCTATACCCAGTATCTGCAGAACCTGCAGGAATACCGCAAGAACAACCACAAAAAGGTTTACGCCTGCTTCGACAACAAGGCCTCGTTCGTGTCGCAGGCCGACCACGTGGCCACCGTGCCCGACAGCATCGACGTGCTGGTGCTGAACAACCCCGGCGACATTTCGCAGGCCTGCCTCGACGAAATCAACGCCAAGCGCGGCGACACCGGCATGCAGACCGCATACACCATCAGCTATAACGCAATACGCAAGGCATGGGAACTCGAAAAGGAACTCGGCTCCACCACCACCTGGGAAACCTACCGCGACAGCAAGGTGAGCGAGCAGCTGGGCTACTTCGACAACGGCGGTTTCGACCGCATTATCTGCTACTACGAAGGCCGTGAAATTTCAACACTCACCGACGCTCAGAAGCAGGAGTATCTCAAAGACCAGGCCGACTTCCTGGCTCCGTTCAAGAGCTGGACTTCGAGCCACCTCGACAAGGGCTTCGACTTCCAGGGTATCCCGGCCAACGTAGCCGACAAGAGCCTGCTCGACGCAGCTTCGGTTATATTCCTGTCGGAATCACTCCAGGCAACAAATGTGTCTGAAATAGACTACATAATCCGCCGCAACTCGGTGGCCGGAGTCGACAACGCCAAGTTCGCCGTAATGACTTCGCTGCCGGTACTCGATCCCGCCCAGGCCGACCTCGGTTACTGGGGCAGCGAGTACAGCAGCTGGATTACCGCCCGCTGGGCACGTACAGCCTCTGTAAGCGCCATTAGTCTGGCCAATCTTTACGACGACTACTATAACCACGAGTTCATCTATCCCGTATGCCGCGGCGCAATCCAGATTCTGAACCCGGCTGCCAAGTGAAACCCTTCCATAATATCAGAAAAATGAAAATCAAATCATATCTTCCCGCAGCAATCCTCGCAGCACTGTCGATGACAGCCTGCCAGGACAGCTTCGAGAATATCGACAACAGCATCTTCGCACCCACTCTCGACACCGAGACAACCATAAACGTGAAGGCAACCACTACTGCTGCTACAGGATATGTCGAGGCTTCAATGGCCAAGGCCATGGACAGCGATGTAACCGTATCGTTCGTAGCCGACGAATCCAAGGTGGCCGTGTACAACGGTATTTACAGCGCCGACTATGTAATGCTGCCTCAGAACTACTACAATATACCTCAGGCCGAGGCCGTGATACCTGCCGGCGGCACCACTACCGGCAAGGTGGCGGTTGAATTCGTAAATCTCGAAAATCTCGACATCAGCACCACCTACGTGCTGCCCGTGACCATGCGCAGCGAGTTCGCCTCACTGAGCAACGACACCTTCTACTTTGTAATAAAAGAGGCCGCCCTGGTTACCGTAACCGCCGACATGACCGAGAATTATGCCGTATTCGCCCGTGGCGAACAGGCCACCGAACTGGGCAACATGGAGCAGATAACCGTTGAAGCCCTGCTTTACCCGCTTGATTTCCCCAACATGCTTGCCACCATCATGGGCATCGAGGGCGGATTCCTGGTACGTGTTGGCGATGCCGGCATACCCGCCAACCAGCTGCAGCTGGCTACTTCCAACGGCAACATCACCGACCCCTCATGGTCGTTCGACACCAACAAGTGGACCTTCCTGACACTTACCTACGACACCACCAACGGCGAGTGCAAGGTATACTTCGACGGCGTACTCAAGGGCAGCGTACAAACCGGCAACTACCGCCAGCCTGTGAACTGGAACACCGCATCGGGCGACATCACCGACGGCCCCCGCGGCTTCTACGTAGGCTATGCCTATGACGCAAACCGCTACTTCAAGGGCTACATGAGCGAGCTGCGTGTATGGAACCGCATACTCGGCGAAGACGAAATCAAGGCCCCCAACCACTTCTATGAGGTCAGCCCCGAATCGGATGGCCTGGCTGCCTACTGGAAGATGGACGAAGGCACCGGCGACGCCATCCACGACTATGCCAACGGCTATGACCTCAAGTGCCAGAAGGCTCCTGAATGGATTCCTGTATATCTCCCCGCTAAATAATAACATTTCAGAATCATAATATCATAAAATACAATGATTAAGAATATATTCAGATCGCTGCTGTGCGTGGCTGCCGTAGCCGCCGTCAGCTCCTGCGACAAGGACGACATATATATAGGCGGTGCCGACGACAGCGGCATCATCAGCCCCGACGGCAACGTGGTATATCTTACCGACGGCAACGGACGCAGCGATGTAGGCTTTGTGGAATTCAAGGATTCGTACAGCCTCGACCTTTACCTGCGCTCGTCGAAGGCCATTGAGGGCACTGCCTCGGTAACACTCAGCTATGACCTCTCGGTTCTCGAGGCCTACAATGCCGGCTCGGGCAGCGATGTGGCTGCCTTCCCCCAGGCAAGCGTAAGCCTGGCCGACGGCGGCAAAATCAGCATCAGCGCCGGCGAACTGTCAAGCCCGGCATACAAGCTGCAGCTCAGCAGCAACGATGCCCTCGACCCCGAAACCACCTACGCAGTGCCTCTGAAGCTTACTCCCGAAAACGCCGCACTGGCCGGAGGTGCCACTTCGTATGTGGTGCTTGTGCGCGACTGCACCAAGTTCCCCGGAACCGAGAAGTACTACGACGGCAAGCCCGGCATGAAGATTATCAGTGTTATTGAAGTGAACGACATCAACCCGCTGAACGTAATGGGCTTCACCCTTAAGGAAAGCGGCAAGCAGTTCTTCGACATTGTGGTACTGTTCTCGGCCAACATCAACTACAACGCCCAGACAGGCCGCGTATATGTAAGCCGCAACGAGAACGTACAGGCTCTGCTCGACCAGCGCGACAAGTACATCAAGCCCCTGCAGGACCGCGGTATCAAGGTAGTGCTCGGCATTTTGGGCAACCACGACATCTCGGGTATCTCCACTCTGAAGCCCGAGCTGGCCAAGGAGTTCGCCGCCGAAGTGAAGAACCTCTGCGACGCTTATGAGCTCGACGGTATTTTCCTCGACGACGAATATACCGACTATGAAGGCGCAGGCTCCACCACCATCCCCGGCTTCACCGCCCCGTCGGTAGAGGCTGCCTCGCGCATGGCATACGAAATCCGCAAGGCCCAGCCCTCGCGCCTGCTCATCAGCTACCGCTACGAAGCTTTGTACGACGCTGTAGCCGTCGACGGCATGGAACCCGGACAGATTTTCGACTATGTGGTCAACGACTACTGGCAGACTTCAAACCCCTGCGACACCTATCCCGGTCTGAAAATCAGCCAGGCAGGTACCGGCTCATGGAACTGCTCGGACTACTCGCAGTGCATACCCTCGAACACCAGCTGGACCGACAGATTCTCGCTTGAAGGCATGCGTCAGGATGGCTACGGAGCGTTGCTGATATTCAACTTCAACGTCAACCCCGGCTACTGGCTGACAAACTATATCCTGTATGACATGAGCCAGGCCGCCTCGGCTTTCTGGAACGCAGAGCTTGAGTACGACAACTCGTGGTATAACAAAGATTTCTAATCGTTAATTCAGATAGGGGTGTTCCGGTGCCTGCAGGCTGTTGATGCCTGCAAGCACTGCGACACCCCCTTCATAATCAATAATATCATGTACACACACGACGACAGAATTGTAGCCACCCTCGATGCCGGCGGCACCAACCTTGTATTCGGGGCCATGCGCGGCTGTGAGTTTATAGCCGACCCGGTTACAATCCCCTCCTGCGGCGACAATCTCGACCGCTGCATGGAGTCGATAGTCAACGGATTCACTACCATCTTCAATCTTTACGAAGAAAAGCCCACGGCCATTTCATTCGCATTCCCCGGCCCGGCCAGCTACAAGGAGGGCATAGTGGGCGGATATCTGCCCAACTTTCCGGCATTCCGCGACGGCGTGGCTCTGGGCCCGTTTCTTGAGGAGAAATTCGGTGTGCCTGTGTTTATCAACAACGACGGCGACCTGTTCGCCTTCGGCGAGGCAACTGCCGGCATAATGCCTGAAATCAACAGCAAGGTAGCCGCACTGGGCGGCTCTCGGGTGTACCGCAACCTGCTGGGCTATACCTTCGGCACCGGTTTCGGCATAGGCGAAGTCATCGACGGCCGTCTGAACCTGGGCAACAACTCCTGCGTTGAAACCTTCTGCATACCTTCGTCGGTCGACAATTCGATTATGGCCGAAGACTATGTGGCCATACGCGCCATCGTACGCGAGTACGCCCGCCTTGAACCCGCCGCTCCGCAAGGCCTCACGCCCAAAGATATCTGCGACATAGCCGACGGCAAGCGCGAGGGCAATTCCGAGGCCGCCCGCGAAAGTTTCCGCATCTTCGGAGCAGCTGCCGGCGATGCCATGGCTACAGCCGTGACCCTGACCGACTCGCTGCTGGTAATAGGCGGCGGACTCACCGGTGCCGCCCGCCATTTCATGCCGTCGCTGCTGCAGGCTCTGCGCTCGACCGTAAAAACCATCAACGGCGAGCAGGTAAAGCGTGTGCAGATGGAGGTATTCGACCTGGACGATGATGAACAGCTCGGCCGCTTTGCTCTTGGCGATGCCCGCCTGCTGAAAGTGTACGGCTCGGAACGCACCGTAACCTACGACCCCATGAAGCGCACCGGTATTGCCATTTCGAAACTCGGCGCATCCAAGGCCATATCCATCGGCGCCTATACTTACGCTCTCTCTCAGCTCGATGCCGCACAGGCCGAGTGAGGAATAACCATCAAAGAATCACTCCACCTTACAGCAATGAACAAATACGCTCCCATCCGGCTGCTGCCCTTTTGCGCCGCCGCCGCAATATGCAGCCTTGCCGCAATATCGTGCCAGAGCAAGCAGCAGGCTGCCGACGACTCTGCATTTGACCCGGCTTCGCTGGTCAACCCCATGATAGGCACCGACTTCACCGGCAACACCTACCCCGGTGCACAGGCGCCTTTCGGCATGGTGCAGCTGAGCCCCGACAACGGTCTGCCCGGCTGGGACCGTATTTCGGGATATTTCTACCCCGACTCCACCATCGCCGGCTTCTCGCATACCCATCTGAGCGGTACCGGAGCCGGCGACCTTTACGATATTTCGTTCATGCCGGTGACCCGACCGATCAAGGTTGGCGATGCTCCGCTGGGCATTCACAGCAAATTCAGCCACGACAGCGAAACCGCCCGCGCCGGCTACTACAAAGTTACACTCGACGATTATGGTATTGACGTCGAACTCACCGCCACACCGCGCGTAGGCCTCCAGCGCTACACCATGCCCGGAGGCGAGGCCGCCGTGATTCTGAATCTCAGCAAGGCCATGAACTGGGACGCCACCACTGCGGCTGAAATAAACATCGTCGACAGTGTGACAGTGACCGGATACCGCTTCTCCGACGGCTGGGCACGCAACCAGAAAGTGTGGTTTGCCAGCCGCTTCTCGCGCCCCTTCGACGGAGTGGAGCTGCACGATTCGGTCATAGGCCCGGACGCCAAGGCGCAGGATGCCGCTTTCTTTTTCAACACCACCAAAGGCGAACAGATAACCGTGGCCACCGCCATTTCGGGCACCTCGGTCGAAAACGCCATGGCAAATCTTATGGCCGAAGCCCCGGAAATCGACTTCGACAAGGCCGAAGCCGCCACACACAGTGCGTGGAACGACGAACTGGGCCGCATACGCATAAGCACTCCCGACAGCTCGCTGCAGCGGGTGTTCTATACCGCCCTCTACCATTCGATGCTGGCTCCGACCATCTACTGCGATACCGACGGCTCGTATACGGGCCCCGACGGCAAGGTACACAAGGCTGACGGCTGGACCAACTATTCGTCGTTCTCCACATGGGATACCTACCGGGCCTCGCACCCGCTCTACACCATAATCGACCCCGTACGCGCCGGCGACATGGCCCGCTCGCTCACCGAATTCGGCCTGCAGAACGGCCGACTGCCGGTATGGAACATGTGGGGTGCCGAAACCGACATGATGATAGGCTATCACTCGGCTCCCATTACCGTGGACGCGATACTAAAAGGACTGGGCGACATCGATGCCGAAAAAGCGCTCGACATTATGGTGGCCACCGCCCGCAACCGCACCTACCGCCAGCTGGGCGACTTTATCGACCTGGGCTATGTGCCTGTGGTGGACGGTGACAACTGGGAGATGTCGAAAACCCTCGAATACGCATTCGACGACTACGCCATAGCCATGCTGGCACAGCATCTGGGCAAGACCGACATTTACAACGAATTCATAAAGCGTGCCGGCAACTACGCCAACACCTACAACCCGGCCACCGCCTTCTTCCAGCCACGCATGCGCGACGGCTCGTTTATGGAACCGTTCAACCCCGATGCCTACACCGAGGAAATCTGCGAGAGCAATGCCTGGCAATACCTCTTCTCGGTTCAGCACGATATCGAAGGAATGACCCGCCTGTTCGGCGGTCCGGACGCTCTCGAGGCCAAACTCGACAGCATGGTAAGCCATCAGACCGACCCCTCGGTGGAACTGCCCATATTCTCCACCGGCATGATAGGCCAGTACGCACACGGCAACGAACCCTCGCACCATAATCCCTACCTCTACAACTACACCGCCTCGCCCTGGAAGGGAGCCGACTGGCTGCGCCGCATCATGACCGAACTATATACCGACACCCCAGAAGGCCTGCCCGGCAACGAGGACATGGGCCAGATGTCGGCTTGGTATGTACTCTCCGCCATGGGATTCTACCCCGTAAACCCTGTATCGGGCATATACGAACTGGGCGCTCCCATGCTGCAGCAGGCTGTAATAGCCGTACCCGGAGGCAAGACATTCACTATCAAGGCAAACGGGCTCTCCGACTCCAAGCGCTACATAGGCTCGGCCAAACTCAACGGCAAAGCCATCGCCGAGCCTCGAATTTCGCACAGCGACATCATGGCCGGCGGCACTCTCGAACTGGAAATGACCGACAGCCCTACAAATCCCTGGAAATAAGCAAACCTCATATATCGCATAATGAAAAATACTATCCATATAGCAGCGCTTGCTCTGGCGGTGACCGGACTGGCGGCATGCTCCGGCAATAAGCCCGAGGCATCGGTGCGCGACTATGCCTCGTATGTGAACCCCATGATAGGCACCGGCGGCCACGGCCACACCTTCCCCGGCGCCGTGACACCGCACGGCATGATACAGCCCTCGCCCGACACTCGCATCGACGGCTGGGACGCATGCTCGGGTTACTATATTGCCGACACTCTGATTAACGGCTTCTCGCACACTCACGTCAGCGGCACCGGCTGCGCCGACTACGGCGACGTACTTATCATGCCCACCGTAGGCGACAGGCAGATTGACAATCAGGTCGACACGCTCCAGAACCTGCCATACGCATCGGCCTTCTCGCACGACAACGAAACTGCCGAGCCCGGCTACTACTCGGTGAAGCTCGACCGCTACGGCATTCTGGCCGAATCGACCGCCTCGGACCGTGTGGCTCTGCACCGCTTCACCTTCCCCGACGACATGCAGCAGGGCCAGGCCGGCATGATTATCGACATGGACTACTCGATTCAGCGACAGCGCAACATCACCATGGACATTCATGCCATAAGCGACACTGAAATCGCCGGATATAAAATGACCAAATACTGGGCCTTCGATCAAGGCATTTATTTCTATGCCAAGTTCTCGAGCCCGTTTAATATAGAATTTGTAAGCGACACCGTCACCAACACCAAAGGCGAGCCTTACGAACGCTGCAAGGCGCTGCTGAGTTTCCCCGAAATAAAGGCAGGCGAACAGCTGCTGGCCAAAGTGGCAGTATCGGCTGTCGACGAACAGGGTGCCCGCGGAAACGTGGAGGCCGAGATGCCCGGATTCGATTTCGACGGCACCCGCACGCAGGCACGCGCCAAGTGGAACGACTGGCTGGCCCGAATCGATGTTCCCGACAGTGAGAACTCCGACGACCTCACCACTTTCTACACAGCCCTCTATCACACCGCCATTGCGCCCAACCTCTTTACAGATGCCGACGGCCGCTATCTGGGCATGGACCGACAGCCCCGCCAGGGCAGCGCCGACAAACCCATATACACCATTTTCTCGACCTGGGACACCTTCCGCGCCCTTCACCCGCTGCTGACCATAATCGACCCCGAGCTGAACGATGCCTTTATGAACTCGCTGCTGCTCAAGGCCCGCGAAGGCGGCATCCTGCCCATGTGGGAGCTGGCGTCGAACTACACCGGCACCATGATTGGCTACCACACCGCCGCCATGCTGGCCGATGCCGTGGCCAAGGGCCAGAACAGCTTCGACCCCAAAGAAGCCCTTGACGCCGCCGTACGCGCCGCCGAGTATAATCCGGAGGGCATAACCGCTCCTCCGGCCGTAGTGGCCTGCCTGATGCCTCAGGCCAAATACTACAAGAATCTGCAAGGCTGGATTCCATCCGACAAAGACCATGAATCGGTGGCCAAAGCTCTTGAATATGCCTACGACGACTGGGCTATAGCCCGTCTGGCCGAGGCTGTGGGCGATACCGCCCTACAGGCCCGATACGATGCCTACGGCAAGGCATACAGGCACTACTTCGACCCGGTCACACGCTTTATGCGCGGCAAGATGAGCGACGGCAGCTGGCGCGAGCCCTTCAATCCACGCTCGTCGAACCACCGCAACGACGACTACTGCGAAGGCACCGCCTGGCAGTGGACATGGTTCGTACCTCACGACGTAGACGGCCTGGTTGAACTCATGGGTGGCCGCGAGGCATTCGCCGGCAAACTCGACTCGCTGTTCAACGCTTCGTCGGAGCTGGAGGGCGAACTGGTGTCGGCCGACATATCGGGCCTCATAGGCCAGTACGCCCACGGCAACGAACCCTCGCATCACGTAATCCACCTGTACAACTATGTGGGACAGCCCTGGAAGACTCAGGAACTGGTGGGCCGCATCTTCCGCGAGCAGTATCACAACGACCCCGACGGTCTGTCGGGCAACGAGGACTGCGGACAGATGTCGGCATGGCTCATACTCAACGCCATGGGCATATACCAGGTGGCTCCCGGCAACCCGGTATACTCGCTTGGCCGCCCTCTGTTCAGCCACATGACCGTGAATCTGCCGGGCGGCAAGACTCTCGACATAGAGGCCACCGGCCTGAGCGATACCAACACCTATGTGAAGTCGGTAAGCCTCAACGGCAAACGTCTGACATCACCTTTCATCAGCCACAAGGACATTATCGACGGCGGCAAACTGCTGTTCGAAATGACCGACAAAGCCTGTGACACCTTCAGCAATACCGAAAAATAATGAAAAAATATCTGACCATCTGCCTGGCCCTGGCCACTTCGACAGGCGTTTTCGCTGTAAGCGACCCCGCCGACCTTGTAAATCCGCTCGTAGGCACCCAGTCTACTTTCGAACTCTCCACCGGCAACACCTATCCGGCCATAGCAATGCCCTGGGGCATGAATTTCTGGACTCCTCAAACCGGTGAGAACGGTTCCGGATGGCAATACGTGTACACCGAAAATCGTATCCGCGGCCTCAAACAGACCCACCAGCCCTCGCCCTGGATAAATGATTACGGCGCATTCTCGCTGATGCCCGAAACCGGCACTCTGGTGCTGTCCGACAAGGAACGCGGCTCGTGGTTCTCGCACAAATCGGAGGAGGCCAGGCCGTACTATTACAAAGTGTATCTGGCCGACTACGACATAACTGCCGAAATAGCGCCCACCGAACGCGCCGCCATGATACAGTTTACCTATCCTGCCACCGACGCGCCTTTTATGGTAATCGACGCTTTCGACAACAATGGCAGCGTAGACGTGCAACCCGATAAAATGCGTGTGACCGGCATAGCCACCAACAACCACGGAGGTGTGCCCGACAACTTCGCCAACTACTTTGTAATCGAATTCGACCATCCGTTTACCATGGTCGAGTCGCAGGGCTCAGTGGCCGGCATACGCTTTGCTCCGACCACACGCGGCGAAAAAATCACAGCCCGCGTGGCATCGTCGTTCATCAGCCCCGAACAGGCCGTACAGAACCTCAAGGAGCTTGGCGACATGACCTTCGCGCAGGTCAAGGCCATGGGCAAAGAACGCTGGAACGACATCCTGGGACGCTTCGACGTGGAAGGAGCCGGCATCGACAAAGACCGCACCTTCTACAGCGCCCTGTACCGCTCGCTACTCTTCCCCCGCAAACTCTATGAAATCACACCTGCCGGCGAAACCGTTCACTACAGCCCCTACAACGGCAAGACTCTGCCCGGCTACATGTACACCGACACCGGTCTGTGGGACACCTTCCGTGCGCTCTTCCCGCTGCTCAACCTTGTTTACCCCTCGGTGAACAAAGAAATCCAGGAAGGCATGCTCAACGCCTACCGCGAGAGCGGCTTCTTCCCCGAATGGGCATCGCCGGGCCACCGCGATTGCATGGTCGGCAACAACTCGGCATCGATTCTGGCCGATGCCTATCTCAACGGCACTCAGGTAGCCGACACCGAAACCCTGTGGAATGGCATTGTCAACGGCACCGAGAACGTACACCCCGAGGTACGCTCCACCGGTCGTCTGGGCCACGAGTACTACAACACTCTGGGATATGTGCCCTACAACGTAGGCATCAACGAGAATGCCGCCCGCACCCTGGAGTACGCCTACGACGACTGGGCCATATATCAGCTGGCCAAGGCGCTCGGACGCCCTGTGAAAGAGCAGGAGAAATATGCCCGCCGCGCACTAAACTACCGCAACCTCTTCGACCCTGAAACCAAACTGATGCGCGGACGCAACGAAGACGGCAGCTTCCAGGCGCCGTTCTCGCCGCTCAAATGGGGCGACGCCTTTACCGAGGGCAACGCATGGCACTACACCTGGAGCGTATTCCACGACCCGCAGGGACTGATTGACCTCATGGGCGGACGCAAGGAGTTCACTGCCATGATGGACTCGGTGTTCTCGGTGCCCCCGCATTTCGACGACAGCTACTACGGCTTCCCCATACATGAAATTCGCGAAATGCAGGTGATGGACATGGGCAACTACGCCCACGGCAACCAGCCCGTACAGCACATGATTTACCTCTACAACTGGGCGGGCGAACCCTGGAAAACCCAGTACTGGACCCGCGAGGTCATCGACCGCATGTACACCGACGGCCCCGACGGCTATTGCGGCGACGAGGACAACGGCCAGACTTCGGCCTGGTATGTATTCTCCACTCTTGGCTTCTATCCCGTGGCTCCCGGCACCGGCGAATACGCCATCACATCGCCGCTGTTCAAAAAGGCCACAATTCGCCTGGAGAACGGCAAGACCGTGGTAATAAACGCCCCGGACAACAGCAGCGACAAACGCTACATTGGCTCGATGAAGGTAAACGGCGCCGATTTAAACCGCAACTTCTTTACCCGCGACCAGCTGATGGACGGAGCCGTAATCGACATTGTAATGGACAGCAAGCCCAATACCGCACGCGGTGTCGACGAGTCAGCCGCGCCCTACTCGTTCAGCAACGAGCTCCGTGCTACCTCCGCAGGCCGCAAACTGCTGAAAAGTGTTGAAAAAGAGCAAAGCTCGAAAAAGAAATGAAAAACGCCAAAACTTCTCCTGTAGCATGGGTGCCCACGGCGTACTTCGCCATGGGCCTCCCATTTGTTGTGGTCAACATGGTGTCGGTGCTTATGTTCGAGGGCATGGGCGTGGACAATGCGTCGATTACCTTCTGGACCTCGCTTATACTTCTGCCCTGGACTATCAAACCGCTGTGGAGCCCCTTCCTTGAGCTGTTCCGCACCAAGAAGTTCTATGTCGTCACTACACAGTTGCTTACGGGTGCTGCATTCGGTCTTACGGCGCTGTCGCTGACCTTTGCCGACTTCTTTGCCCCGGCGGTGTTCTTCCTTGCCATAGTGGCCTTTTCGGGCGCCACGCACGACATTGCCTGCGACGGCGTGTACATGTCGGAGCTAACCCCCTCGCAACAGGCCCGCTACATAGGCTGGCAGGGAGCTTTTTACAACATTGCCAAGATAGTGGCTACAGGCGGCCTGGTGTATCTGGCCGGCTGGCTTATAAAGCATTACCTGCCGGGAGGCGACAACGCCACTGCCACCGCGGCCGAACTGTTCGCGGCCAACCGCAACGCCTGGCTTGTGATAATGCTCGTACTCGGCGCGGTAATGATACTGCTGGGCATATACCACATATTCATTCTGCCTTCCTCGGCCAAAGACGCCGGGGCGGAAAAAGCCGCCGCTCCTGCGCGGCGCACGGCGTCGGAAATCCTGTCCGAGCTGTGGAGCGTGCTGCGCCAGTTCTTCACCAAAAAGCATATAGCCATATACATAGCCTTCATACTGCTGTACCGCTTTGGCGAAGGCTTTGTGGTAAAGGTTGTACCACTGTTTCTCAAAGCCTCGCGCGAGGCCGGAGGCATGGGACTCGACACCGAGCAGATAGGCATCTATTACGGCACATACGGCGCTGCGGCCTTTGTTATAGGCTCGCTGCTGGCAGGCTACTACATCTCGGCTCTGGGCCTTAAGCGGGCTCTGTTCTCGCTGGTATGCGCATTCAACATACCCTTTATAGTGTATGCCCTGCTGGCATGGAAGCAGCCCGAACAAGGCTGGCTGATAGCCTCCGGCATCATATTCGAATACTTCGGCTACGGCTTCGGCTTCGTAGGCCTGACCCTGTTTATGATGCAGCAGGTGGCGCCCGGCAAACACCAGATGGCCCACTACGCCTTCGCCTCGGGCATAATGAACCTTGGTGTGATGATACCCGGCATGATGAGCGGCTGGCTTGCCGACCGGCTTGGTTATCTCACTTTCTTCATAGTAGTGATGCTGTGTACTATACCGGCATTTATAATGTGCCGGCTGGTACCTTTCAGATACGACGACAAGGGCAATATGATTGAAGCCGAGGAAGCAGCCCTCACAAACGACGAAGGCTGATATACAAATTCGCGATTTTTTTCGTTTAAACGTTCAGAACATAAAACTAAAGAATAATTATGACTAATTTTCCCTGGGAAGAACGCCCCGAAGGCTGCACCGACGTGATGTGGCGCTACACACTCAACCCTATTATCGACCGCTACCAGACTGCAATATCCAATTCGATTTTCAACTCGGCCGTGGTACCTTTCGGCGACGGTTTCGCCGGAGTGTTCCGCTGCGACGACAAGGCTGTACGCATGAATATCTTCGCCGGCTTCTCGCCCGACGGCATACACTGGGAAATATCCGATACCCCCATCGAGTTCAAGCCGGGCAACACCGACATGATTGACTCGGACTATAAGTACGACCCGCGTGTGACCTGGATTGAAGACCGCTACTGGATTACCTGGTGCAACGGCTATAACGGCCCCACCATAGGCATAGGCTATACTTTCGACTTCAAGACATTCTACCAGTGCGAGAACGCCTTCCTGCCCTTCAACCGCAACGGTGTGCTGCTGCCGCAGAAGTTCGACGGCCGCTTTGCCATGCTCAGCCGCCCGAGCGACAACGGCCACACTCCGTTCGGCGACATTTTCATTAGCTACTCACCCGACATGAAGTACTGGGGCGAACACCGCTGCGTGATGAAAGTAACACCCTTTGAGGAAAGCGCATGGCAGTGCCTGAAGATAGGTGCCGGCTCTGTACCCTTCCTCACCGGCGAAGGCTGGCTTATGTTCTACCACGGTGTAATCCGCACCTGCAACGGCTACCGCTACGCCATGGGCGCCGCCCTTCTCGACCGCGACAACCCCGGCAAGGTTCTTTACCGTACACGCGACTATATTCTCGGACCTGCAGCCCCGTACGAACTCGCAGGCGATGTGCCCAATGTGGTATTCCCCTGCGCCGCACTCAACGACGGCAAGCGTGTGGCCGTGTACTACGGCGCCGCCGACACCTGCGTGTGCATGGCCTTCGGCTACATCGACGAAATTATAAACTTTATTAAGACCCATTCAGTCTGACTCATGATTAAACTCAGTTTCGCCGCCGTATGTCTGGCCGGCGCCCTCTCTGTGTCTGCCGCAACAGCGGCAGACACAGCCTTGTTACGCTATGTTGACCCCTTTGTAGGCACCACCAACTTCGGCACCACCAATCCGGGAGCCATAGTGCCCAACGGACTCATGTCGGCCACTCCGTTCAACGTCACCGGCTCGAAGCTGAACAAATGGGACAAGGACGCACGCTGGTGGTCGACCCCCTACGACTACACCAACAGCTACCTCACCGGCTTTTCGCACGTGAACCTCAGCGGCGTAGGCTGCCCCGAACTGGGCTCTGTAGTCACTATGGCCACCACCGGAAAGCTCGATGTCGACTATCGCAGCTACGGCACTACTTACTCAGGCGAAAACGCCTCGCCCGGCTACTACTCGGCACGCTTCGACAAATATGATATTCTGGCCGAAGCCACCGCCACATGCCGCAGCTCTGTAGAGCGTTTCACCTTCCCCGGCGGGCAGGGCAATATTCTGGTAAATCTCGGTATTGGCCTTACCAACGAAACCGGAGCCTCGATACACCGCATATCCGACACCGAAATCTGCGGCACACGCCTCATGGGCACATTCTGCTATAACCCGCAGGCCGTATTCCCATTGTACTTTGCAGTGCGTGTAAGCCGCAAGCCCTCGGCTGAAGGTTTCTGGAAAATGCAGCCGCCGATGTCAGGCGTGGAAGCGCAGTGGACTCCGGACAACGGCAAATACAAGATATACACACGATATGGCCGCGACATTGCCGGCGACGATATAGGCTACTGGTTCAGCTACGACAACCTGCAGCCCGGCGAGCAGATTGAGGTTTCTGTAGGTGTTTCGTTCGTGTCGGAGGAAAACGCACTGGAGAACCTCAATGCCGAGCAAAAGAACAAAAATTTCGATTCGGTACTGGCCGCAGCACGTAGCGAATGGGCTTCACAGCTGGGACGTATCGAAGTGGAAGGCGGTACCGAAGAGCAGAAACGGGTGTTCTACACCGCTCTGTACCACACCCTGATTCACCCCAATATACTCCAGGACGTCGACGGCATGTACCCGATGATGGAAAGCAACCTCAACGGCACCACAGAACGCGACCGCTATACCGTGTTCTCGCTCTGGGACACATATCGCAATGTACACCAGCTGATGACTCTGGTATACCCCGAGAAACAGTCCGACATGCTCAATTCCATGGTTGAGATGTACCGCGAATGGGGCTGGCTGCCTAAATGGGAACTCTATGGCCGCGAAACCTTTACAATGGAAGGCGACCCGGCCATACCGGTGATTGTCGACAGCTGGCAGAAAGGGCTGCGCGACTTCGACATAGACCTGGCCTACGAGGCCATGACCAAGTCGGCCACCACTCCCGGCGACAGCAACCGCATGCGCCCCGACATCGACCCCTATATATCCAAGGGCTACGTGCCCCTGGGCTTTCATCAGGCCGACCTCTCGGGCGACAATTCGGTGAGCCATGCCCTGGAATACTATGTGGCTGACAATGCTCTGGCCAACCTGGCCCAAGAGCGCGGCGACAAGGAGTTTGCCCGCGAGCTGCGCAAACGCGCACAGGGCTACCGCAACTATTACTCAAAGCAAAGCGGCACACTACGCCCGCTGAACGCCGACGGCACATTCCTGGAGCCTTTCAATCCGCGCCAGGGCGAAAATTTTGAGCCTGTGCCCGGCTTCCACGAGGGCAGCGCATGGAACTACACCTTCTTTGTGCCGCACGACATCAAGGGCCTGGCTAAGCTTATGGGCGGCGACCGCAAGTTCGTCGACAAACTGCAGATGGTATTCGATACCGGCCTGTACGACCCCGCCAACGAGCCCGACATTGCCTACCCCTATCTGTTCAACCACTTCAAGGGCGAAGAATGGCGTACCGACCGTGAGGTATCGCTGTTGCTCGACAAGCACTTCTCTACCCGCCCCGACGGCATTCCGGGCAACGACGACACCGGCACCATGTCGGCTTGGGCGGTATTCTCCATGATGGGCTTTTACCCCGACATCCCCGGTGTGCCCGAATACTCGCTTACCCTGCCTGTATTCGACAAAGTGACCATACACCTCGACCCCGTGTACCACGGCACCGACAGCCTTGTAATAGAAAAGGACAGCCGGCTTCAGCCCGGCGACAGCAAACAGAAGGTTGCCATTTCGCTCGGAGGGAAGCCGGCCGGACGCCGTATCTCTCATGCCGACCTCATAAAGGCCGGTTCACTCAAATTTAAAAACTGACTTTCACCATCACAGGGAAGTGGTCGGAGGGCACCCGGCTGCGGTAGCCGGTGGCGCTGCCGCTGTCGGGTGTACGGTAGCTGTCGGTGAGTACGCCGTACTTGGCTATGCTTATGCCGTCCGACACAAATATATGGTCGATGCGGCTGTCCGACCAGCCATCGGCATGGTAGTCGTTGAAGGTGCCGTTGTTCTGGTACACCAGCGGCGATATGCTGCGCGAGTCGGTAAGGAATTCGCTCCGGGCCAGAACTTCGTACATGTGGTGGTTCTGGTCTACGTTGAAGTCACCGGTAAGGAATGTGGGCAGGTTGGAGTCGAACTCTTTCATCTTGCGCTGTACCAGCAGGATGCTTTCTACTCTGGCCTGCTCGCCTACATGGTCGAGGTGCAGGTTGAAGAACTGGAATACCTTGCCTGTCTGCTTGTGGCGGAACTTGCCCCAGGTGCATATACGCACGCAGGCGGCATCCCAGCCCAGGCCGGGTTTGTCGGGAGTCTCGGAGAGCCAGAAGTTGCCGTGGTCGAGCAGGTCGAACATGGCGGTATCATAGAATATGGCCGAGTGTTCGCCCTTTTCCTTGCCATCATCGCGGGCCACGCCGATGTATTCGTATCCGGGCAGAAGGGCCTTGAGGTCCTCGAGCTGCTTTTTATAGCCTTCCTGGGTTCCGAAGATGTTGAATTCGTGGAAGCGTATAAGCTGTGCCACATAGGGGTGACGCTGCTCCCAACCGTCGCCTTGGGCGGCATCGCCGTCGTTGAGCAGCCGAAGGTTATAGGTGGCGACATTGAATGTCGCCGGCTCTGCCGCAAAGGCAGCCAGGGCGCATACAAGCGCAAGTACAAATGAAGTGATTCTGGATTTCATAATGGTTCTGATTTATTATAATGCAAAGTTACTGAAAATCCGCCAAAGCACAATATTTTAATATTGTTTATCATCTCACACGGTAGAATATTAAAATACAGTTAAATAGCGGAGATGAATTAAACGTTGATGTGTTTAATCAGTCAATTAATACAAGAAGAGAAATTAACCACAACAACAGTTTCAAAACAGTAAAACAATAATCATGAAGAAAAGAATCTTAGGTTTGGCACTTATCGCCATGTCGATGGCAGCTATCGGCGCCAACGCCCAGACTAACACCAAAGACAACAGCAACTGCACCAAAACCGAGTGCGTCAGTAGCCAGAAATGTTGCAAAGGTGATGCCTATAAGCTCTGTAGCAATGCCGCATTCGATAAAATGAATCTCAGCTCCGACCAGAAAGCAAAACTTCAGGCTCTTGAGCAAAAGAAAGTTGAGGCTCGAAAGGCTCAGAAGCAGCAAGGATACAACGAGGCCCGCGCTGCCCGCGAAGCTGAAAAGAAACAATACCTTCAGGACCTGAAGGCTATTATCGGACCCGACAACTACGTGATTTTCCTTGAAGACTATTATGTTCAGGACAATCTTGGCAAACGCGTCAAGGCCTCTTCCGACTCTCAAAAGTGTATGAAGGCCGACCGCCGCAAGAACCGTAAGGACGGCAACCGACGTGCCGGTTCGGCTGCCGGACAGAACGCCAATTCGTAATCTTACACAAATTCAAAGGTAAAGAGATTATATACAAAAAGTGTATGTGCGCACAATATGTAGCACATACACTTTTTGTATATAAGAGGCTGATTTACTAATACACTCTTATTTTTCTTACCTGCGAGCCACGGCGCTCTATGTATATGCCGCTCTCGGCAGGACGCTCTTTCAGACGCAGGCCCTGCAGATTGTAGTACTCGGCGGCAGCGGCGGCGGATTCGATATTTATGGCCGAACTGTTTTCGTCGGAGAGTATAAACTGAACCTTGGCTGTCCAGGGGCTGTCGCTGTAGTTCTCGCTATCGGCAGGAACCGCTTTCACCCGGCAGTCGAATGTGCCGTTCTCCAGCAGGCCGTCGACATGGCATGATGTGCCGGTTATGCCGCTGATAGTGCGTGATATTTCATCGGAAGCACGCATGGCCGGAGCTTTGCTGTCCATGTCGGAGGCATCGCCGCTGTAGATGTCAGCCTGCTTGAGGTAGGCACGTTTCTTTTTCGCTATGGTTTCGATGCATACTTTAACCTGCGAGTCGGCATTGCCGTTGAGCAGCACAGTGTAGCCGGTTTCGCTTGAGCTCAAGGCAATTGTCTTGCTGTCGAGCAGGGCATCGCCATTGTAGGCATCGAGCAGACTGACTTTCACACTGCTTTCGTCGCCGGTATAGTATTTTGCAGTGAATTTTACAGTCACAAGGCCGTCGGCAGCAGTTTTCACGGCAGGCGAGGTTACCGCGCCCATCGCTTTGCTCGAACCCATGCGGATGCCATCAGGCGATATTTCGGTGAAGCCTGAGGTAGCCCAGCCGTGGGAATTGACGGTGAAGTCGGTCGACATCAGCAACTCTATGTCTTTGTGCTGCTTGATTTCCAGAGTGTATGTAACATCGGAATCATCGACAGCTGTCCAGCTCACATTCACTGCCGTTGACGATAGGACTTCGCAATCGAGGCCTGTAGGAGCGGCCACTGCGGGGAGTGGAGTCTTCATAACCCAGAACGATACGGTGCCGTCGGCGTTGCGGGTTATTTCAGTCACCGGCTTGTGCATGAATCCGCCGCTGTTTACCTTGGCTGCGGGCAGCGAGGTGTCGGTGAGCTCGGTGGCGCCGGGGCCGGGCCAAAGGTCGCCTTTCTCATCTTCCTGATTCACGGTATAATATGTCTGGCCCCAGTAGGATTCTTTGTCTACCCGCAGATTGTTGTCGGCCGGCACGGGGGTTACACGCTGCATGTCCTCGTCGTTCACATAGTTGCCCTTCCATGCCATGGCGCTGTATGTAATATGGGTTATCAGCATGCCCTCGGCAGGCATATAGGCATCCCAGCCGCGGCGGGCACGGTTTTCGAGCACATAGAATTCGTCGGGGTCGGCGGCGTTGGTAATGCGCACGGCCTTGTCGGTGTCTGCCGACAACTGATTCATGGCCGGGAGTGTATAGAACGAATTCTCACCTGCTTCCTCGAGTTCAATCCAGCCCATGAAAGCCTTTTCGTATGCCGAGTATCCTATGGGGGTGTAACCGTCGTTGTTGTACGATCCGCCGTCCATCAGCGACCAGTCGCCCATGCCGAAATGGGGGCCGGACTGGGTGTCGTAGAAGTCGGGCAAATCGAGGCAGTGCGAAAATTCGTGGCAGAAGGTCCCGATGCCGTCGATACGGCTGAGATCGGAACCGTTTAGCTCATTGAACACTGCGAATTTGTTCACAATGGTACCGTCGAGATTCAGTTCTTTTCCGTAGTCCGAAGAGCTCAGCGACCACTGGCACGGCCACACGGCGTATTCGCAGTCATCGGCGTATGATGATGCCTCGCCGTCGCCGGCATAAAGTACTATCACCACATCGCATTCGCCATCGCCGTTATTGTCGTATTGGCTGAAATCAATGTTGTTGTCCAGGCCCAGACAGCCCTCCGCAACCATTAGCCCCACGCCCTTGTCATCGCCATTTGCATCGTTGCCGCCGTAAATTCTGCGGTTGCCGCTGAGGTCATAGGGGCCGTAAACATCGAACTGCGGGGTAAACATGCCGTTCGACTGGTCGGAAAAGTATTGGTAGGCGCTTACATCGCCCTGACTGAAAAATTCAGTGAAAGTATTGTTGGGGTCGTTGTCCTTGAACTTATAATCCCTGTACTGCACCAGTATTACCGGAATACGCGGCGAACCGATACAGGGCACCTGACGTTCGTCGGCTGCCGGAGCCACACGGCGCCCGGGGGCCTTGCGGGCCGAAGCCGCACGGCGTGCTTTCAGAACCTCTGCGACTCCGAAGTCGGCAGCGTTGGCTCTCAGATACGACACTTCGGCAGCACTGCGCGCTGTGGCATCATGCGCCACCACAGGCGACACGCCTTGAACGCCGAGATAGTGAAAATTGCCATCAGACTGGCGGCTCACGGCCAGCCCGTCGGAGGTTAAGTAACTATGTGAGAATTCATCGCCCACAAGACGAAGCGAGATTGTAGTACCGTCGGCCTGCCGGAAAGTGCGCACTCCGCGCTTGGCAGGGATAGCGGCCGCAACGAGGCACAACGTCAACGCCACACCACATACTATTAGCCTGTTGATTTTCATGTAATAAAAATTTGTAGTTTGTTAACCAAACACAAAGATATGAATTATATCCCGAAACTACAAACACTGCGGTTCTAATATGCTATGAAAATAACAGCTATGGCTCCGGGGGCTATGTAGCGCAGGCTGAAAGTGAGCGCCCGCAACAGCGCCCGCGGTATTGGCGACAGCTCGGCCTGAAGCACATTGCGGCTGAGTACCCAGCCGGAGAATATGGATATGAGCATGCCGCCTAAAGGCATTATTATGTTGCTGGCCACACAGTCGAAGAGGTTGAATACCGTCATGCCGCAAATCTGCAAGTCGGACAGCGGACCGAACGACAGTGCGCAAAGGGTGCCCAGCACTACGGCCACTGATGTGTTCACCGCCACTGCCTTGCGGCGGCTCATGCCCCACTGCTCGCAGAAATAGGCCACACTGATTTCGCTCATGGATATGGTGGAGGTGAGCGACGCCAGCAACAGCAGCAGAAAGAACAGTGTCGACCACACTGCGCCTGCAGGCATCATGCGGAAGATGTCGGGCAGAACCTCGAACACCAGCTTGGGACCCGCCGCGGGCTCGGCCCCGAAGGTAAACACGGCAGGGAAAATAATCACGCCTGCAACCAGTGCCACCATGGTGTCGAGTCCGGCGGTGGTGGCGGCACTTTTAAGCAGCGGCGTGCGGTGGCTGAAGTAGCTGGCGTAAATCATCATGGTACCCAGGCCCAGCGACAGCGAGAAGAAGGCCTGCCCCAAGGCACTGAGAATGACTCCGGAGTCGACCGTGCTGAAATCGGGACGGAACAGAAAGGCCAGACCGTCGGCTGCCCCGGGCAGCAGCAGTGAGTTCAGAGCCAGCGTAAGCAGTAGCACAAACAGCAGCGGCATAAGCAGGTTCGACACCCGCTCGATGCCCTTGCGCACTCCGCCAAGCACTATCAGGCAGTTAAGCCCCAGTATAACCAGAGTCCACATCACACAGCGCCAGCCGCCGGTAAAACTGTCGAACGCGGCCCGGCGCTCGCCGGAGGCCACATCGGCCAGACTGCCACACACCGACTGTACGAAATACTCGGCCGTCCAGCCTGCAACTACCGAATAAAATGCCAGAATAAGTGTCGAGCCGGTAATGCCCAGCACACCTACCGCCGACCACCAGCGCCCCCCGCGGGGAGCCAGCGTACGAAATGCTCCAAAGATATTGCGGCGTGAGGCACGCCCCATCACAAACTCGGCGCATACCACCGGTATGCCTATCACGACTATGCAGGCTATATATATCAGCAGGAACGCCCCGCCTCCGTTGGCGCCGGCCTCGTAGGGGAAACGCCAGATGTTGCCCAGCCCTACGGCCGAGCCTACGGTTGTGGCAATCACGCCCAGGCGTGTGGCAAAGTGTGGTCGATTTTCTATCATGTGCAATTCTTTTATTGCAAATTTACACACTTTCTGCCAATCCACATAAATATTCACCGTTTTTACACCACGTTAGTAATATTTTAATTAAAAACATAAACGCATATCCCAACAATAGCATTTTGCCAATACAAAACGTCCGACGCATTACCAAAATAAAGTATTGCACATTTTTTTTGTTAATAATCCTTGTTTTTATAATTTTTTTTGTAATTTTGCGCCATTCAATCTTTGATAAAGACTATTGTCGGTCATTTCCAATTTTTCATTTCCAAAAAATTATTTGTAAAATGAACAAAGTTTACATCATTTCTCTCTTTGCTGCCGTATCATTTTCAGCAAGTGCCCAAAAGCCGTTCACACTTCACGAGGCGACTTTAAGCAAAACCAAAGTCGAAGCTCCGGCAGTGAAAAAAATCGCAGTCAGCAAAGACGGTCTGACTCGTAACGACGCTTTGAAAGTAGCAGCCAAAGCTGCCACTGACATAGCCGGTGAATACGAAATCACTGTAGGTGACTACTATTTCGAAAATTCGGTAGGCGAAGTAACCACCGAATGCAGCATAAGCCGCAATGGCGACAAACTTATCTTCGACTCCGATTACTTTACCTTCAGTATCGAAGCCACTTACGACGAAGCATCCGCCACAATTACTTTCGAAAGCAGCAAGCTGGGACTGCTCAACATAGCCGACGCACAGTACTACATAGAATTTGTACCCTTCGAGTATGACTGGACACTCAATCAAGGCAAAGGCGATATTGTTCAACTCAACAAATTCGAAGCCAAATTCGACGCTCAGACCGCAACTATAAAAGCACCGGTTGACCATGGTTTAGGATGGTGTGCCTATTCCGATGCCGCCTACAGCAATTTGGCCGGCTGGGTGGACTTATTCGATTTAATAAGCCTCGAAAAAATAGTAGAGCCCGAGGACCCCAACGAAGGCTGGACATCGCTGGGTAAAGCTACCGTTATGGACGGATGGCTGTGTCCGGCATTCGACATCGACCAGACCCTTGAAGAAAACTGGTACAAAGTGGAACTGCAACAGAACGACGACAACAAGAACGTTTACCGCCTTGTTGACCCCTACCACGGCGATTCGCCCGTAGCTTTCTACAACCAGACCTCCAAATCGGGTTACATTCAATTCGATGTCACCGACCCCGACCACGTGGTGTTCACTCCTGTTACCGCCGGCTTTGCCTGCGCCGAACTTGATATATCGAAGTTCTACTGCATCAACACCCTTACATCGTTCACCGAGTACCTCGGCGCATCGGTTGAAGAAACACTTGCGACCATAGCCAACTCAGGCATTGATATTCCTATGACGACATTCAAAGACGGTGTGGTGAATCTTGAATCGACATACAGCGAAGGCAAGTGGATGAACGATGCCTGCTTCGGCATCCAGCAGGAACCCGCCGCCGGATACGGATGGCAGGATTCCAATGGCGTCACCACCAACATGGCCACCAAGATATTCTTCCCCGGTGTAGCAGAAGCCGGCATCGGCAATGTGGACGCAGCCGCCGACAACAGCCCCGTAAGATACTTCAACCTCCAGGGCGTTGAGATTGCCAAGCCCGCTCCGGGCAGCGTGGTAATACGTGTGCAAGGTGGCAAGGCCAACAAATTTCTTTTGAAATAACAACCATAAACCTCTATGGGCGGCGCCAAATGGCGCCGCTTTTTTTTGCTCAATATTAGAGAGTGTTTGAATTTAAACCAAATTAAACATTAAGTGGCATAACAAACCCTCAATCAGAGTGTTTGTAGAAGAAAATCGATTAGTATGCATAAAATCAGCTTCTATCAGACACATCTGACCGAGGGTCAATGGTCTTATATAAACAAAGTATTC
>ERZ777011.1186-NODE-1186-length-30225-cov-6.764302_pt1 | contig 30225 bp, 24 predicted proteins | sample MGYA00374964_ERZ777011 | MGnify/ENA primary metagenome ERZ777011 (study PRJEB29310, sample SAMD00008975) | mouse gut metagenome | study: EMG produced TPA metagenomics assembly of the Metagenome analysis of fecal microbiota from mouse which was promoted... | reverse complement strand
GTTATGGAATGATAGTTGCCGTTTTTAACTATCATTCATCTATCACAACTATCATGGTGAAAAACGATAACATCCTGTGTATCAATTGTACGATAAAAACAGGGACCGTCCGGGAACAGGTGCAAAACATGTTAAAACGGCTTCTTTTTTCATCAAGACAGGCTTTTCTTTTGTCAAAAACAGCTTTTAAAGCCGCTTGAGACCCGGGTGTAAGCAGTATGGAGACCCGGGTGCGGGATAGGTGCAGACCCGGGTCTGCGCGAGACCTTTACGGGGGTGCGGAGATGTTTATCTGCCGTGTTGGAGGTACTTTTATACCCTGTTTTTGCATCTTTTTCGCCGAAGGCTATTTTTGCTCATATAAACATAAATAGCATATTATGAGATATATAAATGAATAGCCATGTAAAAAGCATGATAGATGCATGATAGTAGAATGATAGTAAAAAACAGCAACTGTCATGCTTTAATATGCTGTGAAACAGGAGTTAACAACCGGATGTGATAGTGTGATAGTAGGTTTGCGAAATTTTTCATAGAAGAAGAGAAGTGATTCCTGATAGCGATTTTTGATGCGGTCACCCTGATCTTGTTACGTCTCTCGTGTAAAACTTGAATAATTCTATGTATATTTGTCGGTTGTAAAAATTAAGATATAATGGCAAAGAAGACGACTGCAAAGCAAAATGCAAATAGCGGAGAAAGCAAATGGAAGATGGTTCAGAACTTTTTAACCAATGAACGTACCCGCTTCATTACCGGTTTGGTCCTTTCTATCATTACTATATATATAGGTTTGGCATTGATTTCATTTTTCTTTACAGGGGGGGCGGATCAGAGCAAGATCGAAAATGTTCCGCTGTCGGACTTGGTGATAAACCGTGGGGCGGTGGAGAACTGGACGGGTGTGCGTGGAGCTTTCCTTGCCGATCTGTTGATGAACCGTTGGTTCGGGATTTCTTCATTCCTGATGTTGTTCTTTCTCGGTTCGGTCGGGGCGAAGCTGATGAATCTGAGTCGCGTGTCATTGCTGAAACGCTTTTTGTTCAGTGCGGCCATGTTGATATGGGGATCGTTGTTTTTTGCCTTTATTTTTATCCGCGGATATGAAGATACATTTATTTATTTAGGCGGTCAGCACGGGTATTATTTGTCGGAGGTGATGATGAATAATATCGGGATACCGGGTACGGTCCTGCTGTTGACAGGCCTGTTTTTGATCATTGCCATCTTCACCAGCAAACGGACGATTCCGTTTTTGCAGAGTGTCTTCTCTTTTGAATGGTTGAAGAAGTATATGAAGCGTGAAAAGAATGAAGACCGGGAGTTCTCGGATGAAGAGGAGACCGACGTGGAAGAAGAGGCGGAAGAAGTGGTTGTTCGCGCCCCGGTTGAAAGGACGGAAATGCCTCTTCATTCTGAAGTGTGTCGCGAGTCTGAGGCTTTCAAGACGTATGAGCAGGTTTTCGATACGGAAACCGAGATGCGGAAAGCCGAGGAAGAAGAGGAGAGAGTGGCGGAAAAGAATAGGCCGGTGGAAAAGGAGATGCCGGAAAAGAATGACTTCCAGTTTGAAGTGGCTCGCGGTGATGATCCGGTTGTCGAGATGAGTGATGGTAATCGTACGGCTTTCGCAGTGGAGATACCGGAAGATGATGAGAATTACGACCAGTCTCAACTGGGGAAATATGATCCGCGTTTGGATTTGTCACGTTATGTCTTCCCGACGCTTGAGTTGCTGAAGTTCTATGATTCGGGGAATGTCGAGGTGAATCGTGATGAGTTGGAAGAAAATCAGCAGATGATTAAGCAGACGTTGGAGGATTTCGGCATCAATATCGCATCCATCAAGGCAACGGTCGGGCCGACAGTTACGCTTTATGAGATTGTTCCCGAAGCGGGTGTGCGCATTTCCAAGATAAAGAACCTGGAAGACGACATCGCCTTGAGCCTTTCCGCTTTGCAGATCCGTATTATAGCTCCGATGCCGGGTAAGGGAACGATCGGGATCGAGGTTCCGAACAATAAGGCGCAGACTGTTTCGATGCAGTCGGTGGTTGCTTCGCGCAAATTCCAGGAATGTACGTATGACTTGCCGGTGGCGATCGGGAGGACGATTGTCAATGAGGTGTTCATGTTTGATATGTGCAAGACGCCCCACCTGTTGGTGGCCGGTGCGACCGGACAAGGTAAATCGGTCGGCTTGAACGCTATTATCACATCTTTGTTGTATAAGAAGCATCCGGCAGAGTTGAAGTTTGTGATGGTCGATCCCAAGCAGGTGGAATTTAGTATTTACTCGAAGATCGAACGCCATTATTTGGCAAAACTTCCGAATGCGGAAAAGGCGATCGTGACGGAGCCGGGTGATGCGGTGGCGACTTTGAATTCCTTGGTGATCGAGATGGAAAACCGTTATAAGTTGCTGGTGGAGGCTTCGGCGCGTAATATAAAAGAATACAATGATAAGTTCATTTCACGCCGCCTGAATCCGGAGAAAGGACATAGGTTCCTGCCTTATATCGTTGCGATCGTCGATGAGTTTGCCGATCTGATCGCGACTTCGGGCAAAGAGATCGAATTGCCCATCTCGCGTATTGCGGCCAAGGCCCGTGCGGTCGGCATCCATATGATCCTGGCGACCCAGCGTCCGGATACGAAAGTGATCACGGGTACGATCAAGAGTAATTTCCCAAGCCGTATCGCATTTAAGGTGATGTCGCAGATCGACTCCCGTACGATTCTGGATACTCCGGGGGCCAACCGTTTGATCGGTAAGGGCGATATGCTGGTCCTGATTACCGGAAGCAGTGAGCCGACGCGCGTTCAGTGTGCGTTTGTCGATACGCCCGAAGTGGAAGATATCGTGAATTATATCGGTGCACAGGTGGCTTATCCGACGGCTTACCTGTTGCCTGAATATGTCGGTGAGGGGGGCGAGTCTTCTTCTTCGGGAACGGTAGATTTGTCGGACCGTGATCCGTTGTTCGACGAGGCGGCACGTCTGATCGTGATCCAGCAGCAAGGTTCGACTTCGCTTATCCAGCGAAAGTTCTCGATCGGCTATAACCGTGCAGGCCGCCTGATGGACCAGTTGGAAGCGGCAGGCATCGTCGGTCCTTTCGAAGGTAGCAAAGCCCGGCAAGTCTTGATCCAGGACGAGTACGGCTTGGAACAGTTATTGAATTCGTTAAAATGAAAGATAAACGATAATTATTTTGATCGCGAAAAACAACATGAAAAGAGAGAATAAAGTAAAAGTCTGTCATATATTGATTCCTGCCTTTCTGTGTATTTGGGCTATATTGGGTATGAGGGTCTCGGCGCAGAATGTCACTTCCATTCTGGACAAGGCCGCTTCCGCTTATGAAAATTCCAACGGCTTGACTGCTTATTTTACGATGCAGACACGCTCGGAAGTACGGAAAGTGTCGGAAAGCTTTGACGGAACGGTCGATATTAAAGGCGATAAATTTGTACTGAAGACTCCTGATATGATTACTTGGTTTGACGGAACGACACAATGGGCGTTTGTCGGGCATAATGAGGAAGTCAATGTTTCCACCCCTACCGGTGAAGAGTTGCAAGCTACGAACCCGGCCTTACTGCTCCGTTCCTATAAAAGAGGCTTTACCGCCACATATAAGGGCGAGAGTACAGCCTTGAATGGCAAAGCTTCCTATGATATCGAATTGATTCCCAAAAAGAAAAGTGATATTGTACGGGTGGAACTTCAGATAGAGAAGTTTTCCGGTTTCCCGGCTTCGATTGCCGTTTTTTCAAAGAATGGAATCAGCAGTACGATCCGCATCAGTAAAATGAAAACGGGAGTAAACCAACCGGATAGTTATTTTGTTTTTAACGAAAAAGACTATCCTGATGCTGAAATAGTGGACCTTAGATGATGGAAAATAAATTAGAATTTGAAAATTAAAAAATAAGATGATGAATACAACTCAGAATGAAAAAGTCCGTTGCCTGATTATCGGTTCGGGCCCGGCCGGTTATACTGCGGCTATCTATGCTTCACGTGCCAATCTGTCTCCTGTCCTCTACGAAGGCATCCAGCCGGGTGGACAGCTTACGACTACGACCGAAGTCGAGAATTTCCCAGGTTATCCCGAGGGGGTTACTGGTACGGAACTGATGGAAGACTTGCGCAAACAGGCTGCTCGCTTCGGTGCGGATATCCGTGTCGGCATTGCGACTGAAACAGACTTGTCTACCGTTCCTTACAAGGTGACGATCGATGGCGAGAAAGTGATCGAGACGGAAACGTTGATCATCTCGACAGGGGCGACTGCCAAATATTTAGGATTGCCGGATGAACAGAAATATGCCGGAATGGGTGTCTCGGCTTGTGCGACCTGCGACGGTTTCTTCTATCGTAAAAAAGTGGTGGCTGTCGTCGGTGGCGGCGATACGGCTTGTGAAGAGGCTCTCTATTTGTCCAGCTTGGCGAAACAAGTGTATCTGATTGTCCGTAAACCGTATTTGCGTGCATCGAAAGTTATGCAGGAACGTGTCCTGAGTACTCCGAATATTACAGTATTGTTTGAGCATAATACAATCGGCCTTTTCGGTGAAGGCGGTGTGGAAGGAGCGCATCTGGTAAAACGAATGGGTGAACCGGACGAAGAAAAGGTGGATATCGCAATCGACGGTTTCTTCCTGGCTATCGGGCATACTCCGAATTCCAGGATATTCAAACCTTGGGTTGAAACAGATGAAGTCGGATATATCAAGACTATTCCGGGTACGCCGAAAACAAGAGTTCCGGGAGTCTTTGCAGCCGGTGATGTGGCAGACCCGCATTATCGCCAAGCCATTACGGCTGCCGGTAGCGGTTGCGCTGCGGCCATCGAAGCGGAACGGTATTTGTCGGAAATTGGAAAATAACCTGTTGCTTTCGGATCAAGCCAAAAGTAACAGATAAAAATTCTACTGTATGAAACAATTAAAGCTCTCTTTTCTTTTTCTCTTGTGTGTGCTGGTAGCGGTTCCCGTGTCGGCTAAAAGAAAGACAAAAGTGATAGCTCATCGCGGCTATTGGAAAACGGAAGGTTCCGCCCAAAACTCTATTCGTTCGTTGGAACGGGCGAATGAGATCAAGGCCTATGGTTCTGAGTTCGACGTGCACCTGACGGCCGATAATGTCCCGGTTGTGTTCCATGACCGTACAATTGAGGGAAAGGATATCCAGACGACTCCCTATGCGGAATTGAAAGACCTGAAACTCTCGAACGGTGAAACGCTTCCGACGTTGGAGCAGTATTTGGACAGGGCGAAGAAATTGAGAAAGACCAAACTGATCTTCGAATTGAAATCCCATGCGACTCCCCTGCGGGATCGGGAAGCGGCAAAGATTGCCATTGACATGGTGAACGGCAAGAAATTGGCGAAACGTACCGAATATATTGCTTTCAGCCTGGAAGCAGCAAAGGAACTGCATCGTTTGTCGCCGAAAACTCCGGTTTACTATCTGAACGGGGATTTGTCTCCTGAACAGTTGAAAGACCTCGGTTTTGCCGGTCTGGATTATAACTATAAGGTTATGCAGAAGCATCCCGAATGGTTTAAGGAAGCGAAAGACCTGAAACTGAAAATCAATGTCTGGACGGTCGATGATCCCCAGATAATGAAAGAAATGATTGGAAATGGCGTGGACTTCCTAACAACAGATTATCCGGAGGAAGCGCAAAAAGCAGTACATTTGTACCGTTGAATAAATGGTGCGAAATGAGAAAGTATTGTTTGTCGTTATTACTTCTGTTATTGCTGGTACAAATAACAAATGCTATCGAGCCTCCTAAGCGGGAGATCCGAGGTGTATGGTTGACAACCGTTTATGGTTTGGACTGGCCACATAAGCCGGCAACGACAGAAGCGAGCCGCAAGGCACAGCAACGCGAGGTTTGCGACATATTGGATCGTTTGCAGGATGCGAATTTCAATACTGTTTTTCTGCAAGTACGCCTGCGTGGCGATGTGATCTGGCGTTCGCAGATAGAACCGGCAAGCAAGGCTTTCTCGGGTAAATATGGAACGATGCCGGGATATGATCCGTTGGCTTTCGTGATCGACGAGTGCCATAAGCGGGGGATGGAATGTCATGCCTGGTTTGTCACTTTCCCTTTGGGGACGGACAAGAGTGTGAAAGAGCAGGGAAAACTATCTGTTGTCAAACGCAAACCGAACCTATGTAAGCGTCATAACGGCGAGTGGTATCTGGACCCCGGTGTTCCCGGAACTTCCGACTATATATTGTCTTTGGTGAAAGAGTTGGTGAACGGATATGACATCGACGGCATTCATTTTGATTATATCCGTTATCCGGAGCAGGCAAAATCCTTCCCCGATAAAGCCTTATATAATAAATATGGCAAGAAGCGCCCGTTGGCGGAATGGCGGCGTGAGAATATCAATAAGATGGTGTTTCGCCTTTACGATTATGTGAAATCGGTAAAACCTTGGGTGCAGGTCAGCAGTTCGCCGCTCGGCAAATATAATCGTATCGAACGTGTCCCGAATGCCGGGTGGACGGCTTACGAAAGTGTTTTCCAAGATCCGAAGATGTGGATGCAGAGCGGAAAGCAGGATATGATCGTTCCGATGATGTATTATCTGCATGATAACTTTTTCCCGTTTGTCGATAATTGGGTCGATAACAGTAACGGCCGTTTGGTGGTCCCGGGATTGGGAGCATACCGGATGTTGAAAGAAGAAGCGGACTGGACCGTCAACGATATAACGGACCAGATCGATTACAGCCGTTATTACGGAGGAGCCGGCTGCACGTTCTTCCGTTGTGTGAATGTCCTTGACAATACGAAAGGGCTGTATGACGAGTTGAAGAATACGTATTATAAATACCCGGCACAGCTACCCCCTTTGTCCTGGCTGGATGATACGGTCCCTGCCGCTCCCGAAGAAGTCCGGGTAGAACGGACGGGAGATGAGTTGAAACTTTCTTGGCAGAAACCGGATTCGGTAAAAGATGTACTGACGTACACCGTCTATTATTCGCTGACGGATTCGATCGATCCGGCATCAGCAAGGAATATTCTGATGACAGGGATTCGGGATACCTCTATTTACCTGCCTGTCGATCCGGCTTCGGAGCGGGGATATACGTTTTCCGTATCGTCTTCCACCCGCTACCATATCGAAAGCGCGTTATCGAAAGAAACCTATTATTATCTTTCCAAATTTCCTAAATAACATTAACAGTTTGGAAGAGATTCCCGGAATGCTATATCTTTGTGCAGGATGAAAAATACTGTGACATATCTGTTTGTCGTTTTTCTGGCGGCACTTGTGTTCTATGGCGGCGCAGGCGTTAATCTGGTGACCTGCTGTTGCGGGGATTGCCGGATAGAATGCGTTACGGCGGAAGATGCCTCTTCCTGTTGCCATGCAAATGAGGAGGGCAGTTGTTGCGATGTGGAATATGTCAGTTTTGACTGGAATGTCTTTCAAGACCATTTGTTCAATTTGCAACCTGTGGCGATCGATTTGGTTTCGCTTGCCGGTTCACATCTTTCGCTTATACCTGTTCCTTTTATACATGAAGCAGGAGAAGTCGAACGGGAATCTCCTCCCGGATTTAATGCGGGTACATATCTTTCTTTATTGACAATCCTTTTGATTTAGTCACTTGCCGGCTTGCCTCCTTTTGAGGGATCGCCGCTATTTGTAATTGCAACAATTGGGTAGCCCCTGTTGCATATATGCGAACAATCTGAATCAGGATAATCAAGAAGGAATTTATGACAAAACAACTCTATATTACAATCTTATTATTTTTTATTGCGATTCCGGTTTCTGCCGAGAAACTGGTAAAAGGACATGTTTTGGACGAACAGGACGAACCGGTAATCGGAGCGAATATCTATTGGGAAGGGACCCAGCAGGGAACCACTTCCGATGCGGACGGCTATTTCGAACTGAAGGGAGAAGATAATTATCTGAATCTGGTCGTCAGTTATATCGGATATACGACATCTGTCATCCCGGTTAAAGATGCAAGCAAACCTTTGCGTGTCGTTTTGGTCGGTGAAGTCGCCTTGCAGGAAGTCGTGGTGAGTGAACGTAAAATAGGAACGATCGCTTCCCGCACCAGCGTGTTGCAGACTCAGAAGATTACCTATGACGAAATTTGCCGGGCGGCATGTTGTAATCTGGCGGAAAGTTTTGAAACAAACCCGTCCGTGGATGTCTCCTATGCCGATGCAGCCACGGGAGCCCGGCAGATCAAATTGCTGGGACTTGCCGGAACGTATGTGCAGATGCTGACGGAAAACTATCCGAACTTCCGTGGGGCAGCCTCTTTGTACGGTCTGGATTATGTGCCTGGCGCCTGGATGGAGAGCATTCAGGTTTCGAAAGGAACGTCGTCTGTTAAGAATGGCTATGAAGCCTTGGCCGGACAAATCAATGTGGAATTTAAGAAGCCGCCTACGGCCGATATCTTTTCCGTCAACCTGTTCGGGAGCGATGCCGGCAGATATGAAGGAAATGCCGATGCTTCTTGGCATATAAACGATAAAGTGTCGACAGGCTTGCTGGTGCATTATTCAAATGACAAGATGCAACATGACGGGAATGAAGATGGCTTTCTGGACACTCCGTTGAAAGAACAGGTGAACCTGATGAACCGTTGGTATCATAAGCTGGATCACTATGTCGCCCAGTATGGTGTCAGGTATCTGCATGAAAACCGTACGGGCGGACAGGCTACGAAACATCATGATTTCGCCGACCCTTATCGTGTGCGCCTGCAAACGAACCGGGCGGAACTGTTTACCAAGCAGGCTTATATAATCGATAAGGAAGAAGTGGAAAGTGTGGCGTTGATCCTTTCCGGTTCTTATCACGAGCAGAAATCGACGTATGACCGGACGCCTTATAATGTCTATCAGGATAATATCTATGCCAGCTTGCTCTACGAAAAAGAGTTTTCCCGGATGCATAGCCTGAGTACGGGGTTGAGCATGAATTACGATGGTTTTGACGAGAACCTGACGTTGGACGGCATACGGACTCCTTATGACCGGACGGAAGTCGTTTCCGGCGCGTATGTGCAGTACACGTATAATTTGAATGATAAATTGATCGTCTTGTCGGGATTGCGTGCGGACTACAGTTCACTGTATGATTTCTTTGTAACGCCCCGTTTGCATATAAAATATAATCCTTTCGATTGGTTTCATGTGCGTGCCTCGGCAGGAAAAGGATTCCGGACGGCAAATGTATTGGCCGAAAACAATTTCCTGTTGTCCAGTAGCCGTAAGATGAATATCGCTACCGACTTGGATCAGGAAGAAGCCTGGAATACCGGTGTGAATCTTTCGTTTTATATTCCGCTTTTCGGAAAGGAACTGACTTTGAACGGTGAATGGTATTATACGGATTTCCTGAAACAAGTGGTTGTGGATATGGATAGCGATCCGCATGCAGTCAGTTTCTATAATCTGGATGGCCGTTCTTACTCCAACAGTTTCCAGGTAGAGGCTACTTATCCGTTCTTTCGCGGATTCACCCTGACAGCCGCCTGTCGCTATACGGATGCAAAAACGGATTACAGGAATGCGGAAGGAGTTACCTGCCGGTTGAAAAAGCCTTTGGTCAGTGATTACAAAGGTTTGCTGACCGCCTCTTATCAGACCCCATTGAAGAAATGGCAGTTCGACCTGACCGGACAATTCAACGGAGGAGGAAGAATGCCGGTTCCGGATGCGGCAAATCCGTTATGGGAATCCGGCTTTAAAGCTTATACGGTCGTGAATGCGCAGATAACGAAATACTTCCGCCGTTGGTCTGTTTATGTCGGGGCGGAGAACCTTTTCGATTATAAGCAGTCCCACCCGGTTATTGATGCCGGGAATCCGCGCGGAGACAATTTTGACGGATCGATGGTTTGGGGGCCTGTCCACGGCAGAAAGATCTATGCCGGGCTGCGTTTCAACATCAGTCGGGATTAAGGATCATGTGTCAATGATATAATGTATTTGGTTTTTTGATTTTCAACTTATAATTTTAATTCAATCATGAAACATTTATTAGTCGCTTTCATTTGTGCCGTATTTACTTTTTCTACGGCCTATGCACAGGGTGCTAAAAAGAAAAAGGAAACAGTTACTTTCTTTGTGGAAGGAATGGATTGTGCTAACTGTGTCAAAAAGATCGAAAAGAATATCGCTTTTGAGAAAGGGGTATCGGATCTCAAGTGCGACCTGACTACCCGTACGGCTGTCGTAACATACCGTTCGGATAAAACATCCAAAACAAAATTGGCTTCCGCCTTTAAGAAAATAGGGATGGAAGCTACCCCGGTGGACAACGGAGCCGGTTGTCCGGTGAATCCGGCAAAAAAGAAGTAAACGGTAATTTCTCTTTCCTTATCTGATTATTTATCGGAATGCAGTATCTTTGTACGTTTTCCGGGGAATAATTTTTTTCCCGGAATGCAGCGTTTCGGATGATTGAATCATCATAATAAATGTACAGCCCGGGAAAGGGCATGAAGGCACACACTTAAATGACGGAGAAACAACTGATAGAGGGTTGTAGGAATGGGGAAAGGCGGGCTCAGAAGGAGCTGTACGAAACATATTCCCGTAAGATGATGGGAGTTTGCCTGCGTTATGTCAGCGACAGGGAGACTGCCCGTGATTTGTTGCAGGACGGTTTTGTAAAAGTCTTTACCGGCATGGACTCTTATTCGGGGATCGGGTCGTTTGAAGGGTGGATGCGAAAGATCTTTGTCAATTGTGCGTTGGAGCATTTGCGCAAATCGGATGTTTTGCGCGAGGCCACCGATCTGGACAACACGGCGGAATTGATCCATCCGGACAGCTCTGCCATATCCGATATGTCGGCGGTCGAGTTGATGAAGCTGGTGCAGGAGCTTCCCGCCGGCTTTCGTACGGTGTTCAACCTGTTTGCGATAGAAGGTTATTCGCATAAGGAGATCAGCGAGATGATGAATATAACGGAAAGTACATCCCGGTCGCAGTTTACGCGTGCCAAACAATTGTTGCAACGCAGGATAAATGAATTGTATTGAGTGAGAAGAAATGAAGGATAAGGAAAGAGATATATTCGACGATTTATGCCGTTCGAAGTTGCAAGACTTCGAAGCGGACACGATGCCCGGCGACTGGGAGGCGATAGCCGACCGTCTGTCGGTTGAAAAATCTGTCCCTTTCCGGCGGGCTTTGCGCTATTGGGCGGCAGCCGCCGTTATTTCTTTATTAGTTGTAACAGGAAGTATCACTGTTTTTTACCACGACCGGGAACACATGCCTGTAGCCGAAACGGTCCGGAAAGAAAGCAGGGCTGTCGAGGGACGGCTGGCCGGACAATCCGAATCAGCGTCACCTGTTGCAGCTCCTTCCGTGCCGGTTAACCGGGTGGCAAAGCGTGTTGTCGCGCAAATTGCGGGCGCCACAGCGTTCCGGTCGGGTAGGGTGGCGGACAACATCTCCCTGTCGTCCCGGGAAGAAGACAAAAGTGCTGTCGCGGTAAGTTCTTCCGAAGCAGCTGAAGTGGCCGAGGTGGCCGAGGTGACAGAGGCGGCCGAAACGGCAGTTCCGGTCGAAACGCGCTCTTTGCTTGCGCATGCAGCGCCAGTGAAAAAAGAAGAGAAGAAAGCGAGGACCAAAAGGTGGAGTTTCGGAATGGGAGGCGGTGGCGTGAGTGCCGGGACTTCCAATTCGTTAAATGCCTATGCCTTGAAGAGCACGTTGATGATGGATCAGGAATTGCTGCATTTGAATTCCCCGTATTTCAATGGTCAGACCCCGAAAACGAATTTTCGCCATAACACACCGGTTTCGGTCGGTTTGGGAGCCGGTTATTCTTTGAATGACCGTTTTTCCCTCCAATCCGGTTTAAACTATACATTCCTTTCTTCCGAATGGGAGACCGGGGCTGTATATCATGGCGAAACGAAACAGAAGTTGCATTTTATCGGAATCCCTCTTTCTTTGTCTTATAAGATAGCGGAATGGAAGCGTGTCCAATTCTATGCAGCGGCGGGAGCCATGACCGAGGTCAATGTCGCCGGTAAGCTGAATACAAAAATATTTGTGGAAAACGATGAAATCCGTCACGAGAAGAAACATATCCGTATGAAAGAATGGATGTGGTCAGTGAATGCCCGTGCCGGCGCCAGCTACCCGCTGCTCCGTTTCTTAAGTGTTTATGCGGAAGTGGGGGCCGGCTATTATTTCGATAACGGAAGCGATATCGAAACGATTCGTTCCGAGAAACCGTTTAATGTCAATTTGCAGGCAGGTTTCCGTTTCGGCTTTTGAGCAAGAACAGATAATAATAAGCAATATAAAATTAAAGAACAGTAAAAATGAAGAAACTTAAAGTTTTAGGATTGGCAGCAATCGCTGCGGGTATGTTTTCGTTAACTTCTTGTTTGAATGGCGGTGGGAATCAGCAGACATTTCCGAATACTTTGGCTATAGTAGATTATTCTCCTACTTTTAGAACTTTGCTTTACCCGATAGGAGTTCCACCGGTGTATATTCCGACGGTTGCGAATGATACGAAATATAGTGCGGGAGATTGCGTCCTGACTGCTTTTTCAATTGATTATGATTCGGCTGACAATGCGAATGCGGCTACAAATGGTTTTTACGTGGCGACAGGAGCCGCCTCCTCTCCGCTGCCCAAATATGATTTGAGTTTTTCAGCTTCGGATTCAATCGCATTGGACAATGAATTGCTGCTGATGGGGGCTGAAAGTGGTATGATGTTTTCTAATAGCTATAAGCGAGTAGCGTTTCTGCCGGTTTTTGCTTCTGCATCGACTGAACAGAAGAACGAGTACAGAGCGATGATGGACTATAGCCAGGAGCCGGAGACGGTGGATGGGATAGAACGTGTTTATACGGTCTGTGTTCGTGCCCGGAAGCTGGAGGATGGTAAAGCGCCGACTCTCACCAATGTATCGGATGTGTTTGTGACGGAGGGCGCTTCGTTTTATAACATGTTGAAAAATAAGGAGGCAGCCGCAGGCAAGAAGATTGTGAGCTATCGTGTCAAGTATCCGTTGACATTCAATTCGGATTCTACAAAGATCGCGACTTGGGGATTTTCCAAGATCTCTCAGTTCTCAATTGAAGAAACTGAAAATTGATATCGTATAAAAATAAAATGCAGCCTTGATGAATTGAAATCGTTAAGAGCCTGTTTAAATTTTGTTCAGCATTTGAAGAAGTCGTAATCCCGGACCCCGTCCGCGATTACGACTTCTTCTTGTCTGGCAGGAACCGCTTCGCTTGCGAGCTGTCCGACGCGGCAAGGCGACAGAAGCTCTTTGATTATGGACGTTTGCGATCCTTGCCATCCCCTTTGGGAGCGACAAACGCCGTGTATGACTGAAGCAAGGCTGAAATGGTCAGGCAAATCACCCATTCTTTCCGTCCGCCGAACATCAGGGCGGAGGCGAATACGCACAGCAATCCGGCCAATATGTTGTAGCGGTGCAACCTGCGTCTGCGAAAATCCATGTCCTTGGCAGGCATTGTCAGATAGCAGACCGCTATGCCGGCAGACCCGACGGCGAACAGGTAGGGAGCAGCGGCCGGCAATGCCAGATATAATCCCGCACCGGCGAGCAACAGCAGGGCGGAGATATTGAAAACTATCGTTCTTGTTTTTTCGTTCATTTACTTATTCTTGATAATGTACACATCCTCGTTCGGCTTTTTCATGAAATACTCTTCACGGGCAAAGCGTTCAAGCCCCTCCTTGTCCGTATGCAGATCGTTCAGCTTTTTGCTGTTGATTTCGATCTCCTTCTGGTAATGCTTGATTTCCTTTTCCAGGCTACGGATCTTTTCATCGTATGTATACCGCTTATACAAGCTGCTGTCGCCCATTACGAAAGTCAGGGCGAAGAACACGATGGTGACCAGCCAGTAGGCATTGATCCCGGAAAGATGCTTGTTGTAAAAGTCTTTTATGCGTGACATTGGAACTTCGTTTTTGCAAAGGTAAATGAATTATTTTGTTTATCTTTGTCTTGTCAATAAAAAAGCAGAGAATGGATAATTATATTGTATCGGCAAGGAAATACCGTCCTTCCACGTTCCGTAGTGTGGTAGGGCAGAAGTCTTTGACAACTACGCTTAAAAATGCAATACAAAATAACAAGCTGGCCCATGCCTACCTCTTTTGCGGTCCCCGAGGAGTGGGCAAGACATCTTGTGCCCGTATCTTTGCCAAGACGATCAATTGCCTGAGCCCGACTGCCGGCGGGGAAGCCTGTAACGAATGCGAATCCTGCAAGGCTTTCAACGAGCAGCGTTCTTACAATATCCACGAACTCGATGCCGCCTCCAATAACTCGGTCGACGACATCCGTGCCCTGATCGACCAGGTGCGCATTCCGCCTCCGATCGGAAAATACAAGGTCTTTATTATCGACGAGGTGCACATGTTGAGTTCGGCGGCTTTCAATGCGTTTCTGAAAACATTGGAGGAACCGCCCCACCATGCTTTGTTCATTCTGGCTACGACGGAGAAGCACAAGGTGCTGCCGACCATCCTGTCCCGTTGCCAGATATACGACTTTTCGCGCATCTCGATTACCGATATGGTCGAACATCTGCAATACGTCTCTTCCTGCGAAGGGGTGGCGGCTGAACCGGAAGCCCTGAATGTGATTGCCCAGAAAGCGGATGGCGGTATGCGCGACGCGTTGTCCATCTTCGACCAGGTGGTCAGTTTTACAAATGGGAATATTACCTATCAGGCTGTCATCGACAACCTGAACGTCCTGGATTACGAATATTATTTCCGGTTGACGGATGCAATGCTTTCAGGGAACGTCCGCTCCGCCATCCTGATCCTGAACGATATATTGGGCAAAGGATTTGACGGGCAGAATATCATTACCGGCCTGGCGTCGCATTTCCGTGATTTGCTTGTATGCAAGGATGAGGCTACTTTGATCCTGTTCGAGGTTGGAGCTTCTATCCGTGAACGATATAAGGAGATGGCGAAGCGTTGTTCCGACGAACTGTTGTTCAAGGCGATCGAACTGGCAAATACCTGTGACCTCAATTACCGGGCCAGCCGTAATAAACGCCTCTTGCTGGAACTCACGCTTATCCGGCTTTGCCAGTTAAGCAGTGCCGGACAACCTGCCGACGATAAAAAAAAAGGGCTGATTGAGCCGATCGCATCCAGCGGGCCGGGCCAAGCCCCTGCTCAGTCCGTACAGCCTGTAGCGGGCCGGGCTTATACCGTGCAGTCAGCCCCTCCTTTGCAACGCCCCGTGCAATCTCCGCAGGAAATGACAGGTGCGCCTCCCCGGCAGCAGGCGGTTTCCGCTCATGTGCCGCCTCCTTCGGCCGTTATTTCTCAGGCTCCTCCGGCATCGGCGCCCAAGAGAGTGGCGCGTCCGCCCCAGTTCGGTACATCCATCAAGGAAATGGGTGTAGAGCATCCGAAAGCGCAGGCTGCGGCACAGGCTGCTGCCGTGGTGCAGGACATGCAGAGCCCTTTCAGCCAGGAAGCATTGGTTCTGTGTTGGGATGCGTATGCTTCGGCTATCGATAAGAAGGTATATCTGAAAAATACGATGATCAACTGCAAGCCGGCCTTGCAGCAGGATGGCAACTGTTTTGAAGTCTGCGTGCATAATCCGGGCCAGCAGGATGAGCTGACGAATAATTGCATCGACATCTTGAACTATCTGCGTATGCAGTTGAAGAATACCCGCATTCAGATGCGTGTCCGTATAGATGAGACGAACCAGAAACATTTGGCCTATACGTCGGCGGAGAAGTACGAACACTTGCTGAGCGTGAATCCGGTTTTGGCAAGGTTGAAGGAGGAGTTTAACCTCACGCTCGACTAAGGGCCTGTTTTAATTTGCTTCAAAAAGTTTATTTCAGCTTCTTTTGAGTTTCTTTCCGGTCTGTTTTTCTGTTTTTATTCGTCACATAGCCCGCTATGCAACGAATAAAAACAGAAAAACAGACCGGAAAGAACTCTCGAAAGAATGCCGGACTAATGGATTTACATTTCCCTGATCCAGATGTTGCGGAAGCTGATCGGTTCGCTGGGATCGCCATGAGACTGCAAACGGATCGGGCCTGCCCCATGTTTTACGACTTTCGGGAAACCGATGTATTCCGTAGTACCCAGGATAGTCGTGTTATTCTGCAATACGATGCCGTTCTGGATGACCGTAACGCGCGGCGGGACGCGATAAGTGCCGTCTTCCTTGAAGACAGGAGCGGAATAGATGATGTCGTAGACATTCCATTCACCCGGTTTACGCATGGCGTTTGCCAAAGGAGGCGTTTGCTTGTAGACGCTGCCGGTCTGCCCGTTCACGTATGTCTCGTTGTTGTAGCAATCCAACACCTGGATTTCATACATGTCTTGCAGGAAGATGCCGCTGTTGCCGCGTCCTTGGCTTGTGCCGGTGATGTTTTCGGGTACGCACCATTCGATATGCAACTGGAAGTTCTCGAATTTCTGTTTGGTCAGGATGTCGCCTTTCTTCTTGTCCACAGTGAAAACACCGTTTTTAACGATCCATTCGGCCGGCCCGCCTTGGGCGTTTTGCCAAGCGGAAAGGTCTTTCCCGTCAAACAGGACGATGGCATCGGAAGGAGCGCTGTTTGTTTTGATGTCGCCCGGAGTGACGATTTTCGGCTGGGGAGTCCAGTATTCGGACATGCCGGGTTTCATTCTTTCTTGTTCGGGATACTGTTTTTGCGCGCTTGCACCGATACAGGCTGTACAAGCCAGGGCTGCCAAGGCAACCTTCATTGTAATACTTTTGTCCATGGTCTAAATTTTTTATTTTAGGTTTAGAATTTACCCCGGCAAATGTATAAAAAAACGGCAATACAGTCGTTCCCGTATTGCCATTTTTTGCAGGATGCCTTGAAAAATCTTCCTTTACGGCTTATGATTGAACAGCCGTTGTTGCGCCAGTTGTTCATATTTTGTGCCCGGCCGGCCGTAATTGCAATACGGGTAAATGCTGATTCCGCCGCGCGGAGTGAAGATACCGGTCACCTCGATGTATTTGGGGTTCATCAGGCGGACAAGGTCTTTCATGATGATATTGACGCAATCCTCATGGAAGGCTCCGTGGTTGCGGAAACTGAACAAATATAATTTCAGGCTCTTGCTTTCCACCATTTTTACATCGGGAATATAGTCGATGTAGATGGTTGCAAAGTCCGGCTGGCCGGTGATCGGGCAGAGGCTTGTAAATTCCGGACAGTTGAAGCGTACCCAGTAATCATTGTCCGGATGCTTGTTTGTAAACGCTTCCAACACCTCCGGGGCATAATCCTGTTTGTACACGGTCGAACCGCCTAACAAGTGCAGTTCGTTTTCCTCTTTTCTTGTATCCATGATGTATATTTCTGTTGTTCGTGGTAAAGGCTTATCGGCGTCTTTTCAAATATTTCTCCAGGCCTTCGCGGCGCAGTTTGCAGGCGGGGCAATCGCCGCAGCCTTCCGCCATGACACCGTTGTAGCAGGTGAGCGTCTCGGTCCGTACAAGGTCGAACACGCCCAGCTCGTCGGACAACTCCCATACCTCGCTTTTGTCCCGGTCCATCAGGGGGGTGTGGATGACGAACTGTTCGTCCATCGCCAGGTTCAGGGTGACGTTGAGGGAACGGACGAACGTATCGCGGCAATCGGGATAACCGCTGAAATCGGCTTCCGACACGCCGGTTACGAGGTTGAAGATGCCTTTGCCGCGTGCCAGGATGGCGGCGAAGGTCAGGAATACCATGTTGCGTCCCGGGACGAAGGTGTTCGGATAGCTGTCTGCCGGTTTTTCCCGGTCCATCGAAATGCCGGTATTTGTCAACGAGCAGTTCGGATCGAGCTGGCTGAGCAACGACACGTCCAGCAGTTGGAACGGAACGTCGGCATCGGCTGCGATCTTTCGTGCGACCTCTATTTCAAGGGAATGTTTTTGCCCGTATGTGAAGCATACGGCTTCTACGCGGGAAAAGTGCTTCTTGGCCCAGAACAGGCAAGTCGTGGAGTCTTGCCCGCCGGAGAAGCATACCAAAGCGGCTTCTTGATGTTTCATATCTTTCTTGTTTTTAGTACGTGGTTCAGCAAGCACACGGAAAAGGAAACGTTCCTTTTCGGATGCAAAGATACTTCTTTAATTGAAATTTGACAATTGGAAATTGACAATTGATCGGGAGCGGATATTGCACAAAACGGGTCGATTTGTGCGGCACATTTTTGCCAAAAGTGTGCAGTAATGAAAAAAAGTATTTATCTTTGCGACCGTTTTGTAATCAAGAAAAGTAAAACATGAAGAAAAAAGTAGTATTAGGTGCGGCATTGATGATGATGCCTTTGGTTTCTTTTGCAGGTGGATATTTGACGAATACGAACCAGCATGCAGCCTTTTTAAGGTCACTTTCGCGGGGTGCTGCAATTGACATAGATGGTGCTTTGTCTAACCCGGCGGGTCTTTCTTTCTTGCCGACAGACGGGTTCCGCGTTGGCGTGAGTATCCAAAGCGCTTTCCAGACCCGCAATATCGATGCCTCTTTCGGTACGTACAATGGTTTCGACCCGGTGAATAAGATGCCGACAGTAAGCGACGTCCCCTATAAGAAATATTACAAAGGAAAGGCGGCCGCTCCTGTGATTCCGAGTGTTTTTGCGGCTTACAAGAAAGGCGACTGGACCATCTCCGGTTTCTTTGCCATTACGGGTGGCGGTGGTAAGGCTTCGTTTGACGACGGCCTGCCTATGTTCGAATCGGCAGCTATGGCCGGTATATTCCAGGGCAGCTTGGTCGATTATATGAAGACGGGCGGCAAAAGTCCCATCGTCACGCCGGATATGTACACTATTAACAGTGCGATGGACGGTAAACAGTATATTTATTCCCTCCAACTCGGCCTTTCATACAAGATCACGGATTGGCTTTCCGCCTTTGCCGGAGGCCGTATGAACTATTTTTCAGGAAACTACGACGGGTATCTGGATGCGAGGCTGAAAAAGGATTTCGGTGGGGCGGACGTGATGAATCTGGCTTTGGATTGCGACCAGACCGGTTGGGGGCTGACACCGGTCCTGGGTGTCGATGTCAAATATGGCAAATTCAATTTCGGGGCCAAATATGAGTTCAAGACAAACCTGAACATCGAAAACAATACCAAGAAGCTGGATTATCCCGACAGTGCGGAAGACCTGGTCGGTCCTTACAAGCATGGCGTAAATACGCCGAACGATATCCCTTCCATGCTTTCGGTGGCTGCCTCTTATCGGTTTTTGCCCATGTTGAAGGCTTCTGTGGAGTATCACTTCTTCGATGACAAGAATGCGGGCATGGCCGGCGGAAAGCAGAAAGAGCTGGAAAGAGGTACGAACGAGTATCTGTTCGGTATAGAGTGGGACGTGATCAAGAGACTGACCATCAGCGGAGGCGCTCAAATCACGGATTACGGTTTGTCTGATAATTTCCAGAGTGATGTCAGTTTCTCCTGTGACTCTTATTCGTTAGGCTTTGGAGCCAAGGTGATGCTGAGTGAAAAGATGGCGTTGAACGTGGGCTATATGTGGACGAATTACCATAATTATACGAAGAAGATGGACAATTATTGTGGCACGGGACTTCCGGGACAGAATGTCTACAGCCGCACCAATAAAGTGTTCGGGTTAAGTTTGGATTACGCTTTCTGAGCTTGAGAATATGTATCAACCCCAAAAAAAGGGAAACTGCCTGTCGTGCGGTTTCCCTTTTTTTTGATTCCTTGCCATTCGGACGGGCCGTATGGAACCCTATGCTTCAGGGTAGCTAACCTTATGCTTTACGGTCCATAACCCATAGGGTTAGCTACCCTGAAGCGTTGGTATCGGCATAAAAAAAGAGGGTGCTTGTGCACCCCCTTCTTGGGTTATTCGTTTTGCTTGTGTGTCGATTACAACTGTATCCAGCGGACGAAAGCGAAGTCCATGCGGTGAGGCAGTTCCTTGTTTGCCGGATAGACACGGAAGCCCATCTTCTGAAGACCTGCTTCGCTCGGAGTCGTTTTCAGTTCGAAGAACAGTCTGGAACCTTCTTCCTTGATCAGCGTGAACTGTTCGGTCGATACCAATGCCAATTGATGGGTGTCCGGATTTTCTTTGGTCACAACCATTTCCGCGCCCAGCATGCCTTTCAGTTCGTGGCGGTCGATTACCAGGTTGAACGTGTATTCCTTGCCGACTACTTGTCCTTCGTTGGCCAGGTCCATTGAACTGGTGAACGATTCTACCTGGAAGCTATCCCAATGTTCGGCCACTTCTTCTTTCCATGCCGCGATCGCCTTGGCTTGGGCAAAGCCGTTTTCGTACAAGTGGGCGGAACGGGTTGCCAGCTTGTTGTAGAAACGGTCGATGTAGTCGTCCAACATACGTTTCATCGTGTAGTCGGGAGCGATTTGGCACATCGAGTTCTTGATATACTGAATCCATTCGGGAGAGTATCCCTTGCTGTTTCTTGCGTAATAGGTCGGGATGATCTCTGTCTCGAGCGTATGGTAGATGGTAGCGGCATCCAACTGGTCCTGGTACTGCTGGTTTTCGTAAGTGCGCTTGTCGGTCAATGCCCAACCTGCACCCGGCTTGTAACCTTCGTACCACCATCCGTCCAACACGGAGAAGTTCAGGACACCGTTCATCTCGGCCTTTTCACCGGACGTGCCGGATGCTTCCAGAGGACGGGTCGGGGTGTTCAGCCAAACATCGACGCCTGCGATTAAGTGACGGGCCAGACGCATGTCGTAGTTTTCCAGGAAGATGATCTTTCCTAAGAATTCCGGACGGCGTGAGATTTCGACGATGTGCTTGATCAAGCCTTGTCCGCCACCGTCGGCCGGGTGGGCTTTACCGGTGAATACGAACTGGATCGGGTATTGCTCGTTGTTTACGATCTTGGCCAGACGGTCCAGGTCCGTGAACAGCAGGTGGGCGCGTTTGTAAGTCGCGAAACGGCGGCCGAATCCGATCAGCAGGGCGTTCGGGTTGATCTTGTCGAGGATGGAAACAACCTTCGCGGGATCTCCCTGGTTCTTCAGCCAGTTTGTCTTGTATTGGTTCTTGATGTATGTGATCAGCTTGTTCTTTAGGGTCTTGCGGATAGACCAGATGTCATCGTCCGCAACGTTCTGGATGGCTTCCCAGTATTTCTTGTTGGACTGGTCTTTGATGAATTTCTTGTCGAAATGTTCCGCGAAGAAGCGTTTCCATTCGGTTGAAGCCCAGGTCGGCATGTGCACGCCGTTGGTCACATATCCTACGTGCAGTTCGTCGGGGAAGTAGCCTTTCCATACCGGAGCGAACATGCGCTGTGACACTTTCCCGTGCAACCAGCTTACGCCGTTCGCTTCCTGGCAGGTGTTCAGGGCGAATACGCTCATGGAGAACTTCTCGTTTGAACCCGGGTTTTCACGTCCCATGTCGATGAATTCCTGCCAGCTGATGCCCAGCTTGCCGGGGAACTCGCCCATGTAGCGGCCGAACAGGCCTTCGTCGAAGTAGTCGTGGCCTGCCGGAACCGGCGTGTGGACGGTGTACAAGGCGGAAGCGCGTACGACTTCCAGAGCCTGGTTGAATGACAGTCCGTCGTTCTGGATGAAGTCAACCAAACGCTGTGCGTTGATCAACGCGGCGTGCCCTTCGTTGCAGTGGTAGATCTGTTTCTTGATTCCCAGCTTGTTCAGCATCAGGATACCGCCGATACCCAACAGGTATTCCTGTTTCATGCGGTTTTCCCAGTCGCCGCCATATAGTTGGTGAGTGATGGAACGGTCCCATTCGCTGTTCTGGGGGATATCCGTATCCATCAAATATAAAGGAACGCGTCCTACGCTTACTTTCCAGATGTGCGCATAAACGGTACGGCCGGGGTAGGGGACTTCCAATACCATCGGCTCGCCATTGGCTTGCATGACCTGCGTAAGGGGCAGCGCGTTGAAGTTTTGCGGTTCGTAATTGGCAATCTGTTGTCCGTCCATGGACAGGGATTGTGTAAAGTAGCCGTAGCGATACAGGAAACCTACTGCTGTCAGGTCGATGTTGCTGTCGCTGGCTTCTTTCAGGTAGTCGCCTGCCAGTACGCCCAGACCGCCGGAATAGATTTTCAGCACGTTCGTCAGGCCGTATTCCATGCTGAAATAGGCTACAGACGGTTTTGTCTGATCCGGTTTGACGTTTACGTAATCCTTGAATATTGAGTATACAGCTTTGATTTCGGCCATCAGGACGTCGTCTGCCATAATTTCCTCAATACGCTTGTAGGACAGGCTTTGAAGTAAAAGCACGGGATTACCTTCTGTTGATGCCCAAAGTTCAGGATCGATCTTACCGAATAATTTGGCTCCTTCATGGTTCCATACCCACCATAAGTTCGTAGCCATTTCGTGTAACGGCTGTAATTGCTCGGGAAGCATGGAATGGGAATAAACATCTTTCCAGATCGGGCTGTTTGCGTTATTCGCTTTGATTTTCATTATTGTGAAGTTTAAAAATGTTTCAATTTCTATATTTAATGGTTGTATAATCTCTATTTTGCCTGAAAACGTTGCAAAGATAGAGATTATCTGTTTAATTATGAGCGTATTTTAATTATTTCTTTTGTCCGCATGCTCCAACGCGATCCTGAAAGCCTCTTCATAGTAGACGATGAATTTGCTCCATTCCGCTTTCGCCGCCAGGCGGAAACTGCGTTTGCGGATCTCGGCCACTTCCTTTTTATCTTTTTCAACAAGCGTCAAGATGGAGGAAGTTATGGCGTCGGCCACTTCGAAATAATTGAAATCGTCGCGGTTTACGACTGCGACGCCTTCGCAGATGTCGTTGCCCGTCACGTGTTTTTTGGCCCATAAGCCGAAACCGGCAAGGTCGGTGGTGATCGTCGGAATCCCGAATGCGATACTTTCCAGCGGGGTGTAGCCCCACGGTTCGTAGTAGGAGGGGTAGACGGTTGCGTCCATGCCGATCAGCAGATCGTAATAGGACTGGTTCAATATGCCGTCGCGCCCGTCCAGATAACAGGGGACGAAGATGATTTTCAGCTTGTCGGCAGCCGAGTTGGTGAAACCTGAGTGGAAGATGTAGTTCAGCACCTTGTCTTGCTCCATCTGGTTCAGCCAGTGCGTGGCAAACGGCATTTGCATGGGAGCGGTGGTGCGGATGTCCTTGCCGATCACCTCCTTCAAGTCTGCGCGTGCATCGCGTACCCAAGCCGGGACCATGACGAAGGCGACGACTTCGCGTTGGAGCTTGCCGGAAGTGCGTACCCGGTTCATCGCTTCGATAAAGACGTCGATGCCTTTATTGCGGTATTCGTATCGGCCGCTGGTAGACACCAAATAGGCGTCAGGCGAAATGGAACATCCTGACAGTTTCTCGGCGACGTTGAGCAGTTTACTGCGGGCAGCCGCACGCTTTGCTTCATATTCTTTTCTTGCCGGGACGAAGCCGGGTTCGAATCCGTTCGGAGTGACGATGTCCGGCGCTTTGTCCAACAATTGTTTGCACTCGCGAGCTGTAATGTCGCTCACTGTCGTAAAGCAGTCTACATGCAGGGCTGTCTGTTTTTCCAACGAATGCTTTGCTTCCATGTTCAGCTCCCCGGCCATCTGGTCGCCGTTGTATCCGTCCATGTAAGCATACAGGGCTTTGTTGTTTCCGGCGATGGAACGGCCGATCGAAGTGGCATGTGTCGTAAAGAGAGTTGCGATGGCCGGGATTTGTTTTTGGATGTAAAGCGCACCCATTCCCAGCATCCATTCGTTGAACAGGGCGGCAACCTTTTTGTTCTCCAGCTTGTAGAAGTGGTAGAAGCTTTCGATGACTTTACCTACTGTATAGGCGAAGATACAAGACTCGTCGTAGTCGCCATACGCGTGAATCGAATCCACGCGGAAACTTTCCCACATCGAGTAGAAAAAAGAGTCTCTTTCTTTGAAGAAAGGCTTGAAGTCCACTAAGATTACAGGAGGTGTCCCCGGGACGTTCCAACGGCCTACTTTTACTTTCAGGTTTTCTGTGGTCTTCGTATGAGTTCTCCAGTCAGCAAACAGAATATCATCCGTTATGAAGTCGGGTGCGTCTGTGTTAGCCCACACATCGGGCCCGATAAAGATCAACTTATCTTTAAATGACTGTTGTAACGTACGTGCTTTCGTTGAAAGGACGGTATAGATACCGCCTACTTTGTTACATACTTCCCAACTGCTTTCGAAAAGATATTCTGGCGTTGTTGTTGTGTTATCCATAAACGATTTTGTTTATAATCAGATATTTTGAGGGGGCAAAGATACAAATTTTTGTCTTTTTTTCAACTATAGGGCTTGTTTAATGAATGAATTATGTAGATTTGTGGATATTTTAATGTAAACGACTATGGCTAAAAGAAGAATTTTGAAGAAAGACATCAGCTATGTGGCTGGCGATTTGTTTTTGGAGACATTGATTTGCATGTTGTATGTCCCAGGGGTTGATTCGGGGAAGGCTGACGTAGTGATGGCGAGAATACTCGATATGCAGGACGAATATGTCCGTCGTGCCAACCGTCCGGACGGGAAAGACAACAAAAAACGGGTGAAAGAGTATTACCGTAAGCTGCGGGCGGACCTGCAAACGGAAATAAACGCAATAGCAACCGAAATCGGGGAGTTGAGCAAATAGTAAAGTAAGGAATGAAGAAAACTATAAGCAAGGCGCTTCTCCGCCTGTCCGGCTGGAAACTCGGACCGGTGGTCGGGGATGTGCCTAAATGTGTGATATGCGTGGCTCCGCATACCAGTAATTGGGATTTTATCGTAGGAAAACTGTTTTATACTTCGATTGGCCGTAATGCCAGTTTCCTGATAAAAAAGGAATGGTTCTTTTTCCCTTTTAACCTGTTGTTTGACTGGTTGGGGGGCGTGCCTGTCGATCGCCGCAAGCGGACCTCGGTGACGGACCAGATGGTGGACTTGTTCAACCGGCGGAAAGAATTTCAGTTGGCTGTGACTCCTGAAGGAACGCGTAAACGGGTCGAAGACTGGAAAAGAGGGTTTTACTATATCGCACAAAAAGCCGACGTGCCTATCCTGATGGCCTATTTCGATTACAAAAAGAAAGAAGCCGGTTTTAAAGGGGTATTCTATCCTACGGGGGATGCGGATAAAGATATCCGTCAGATTCGTGAGCATTACAGAGGGGTGACTGCTTGTCATCCGGAAAACTTTGTTCAAATTTAATATTATGGCAGACAATTTGCGTATCAGTATGGTCCAGTCCCATATTATCTGGGAGGACAGAGATGAAAACCTGGGGTATTATGGAGAACTGATTCGGCGGGTCAGCGGTAAGACGGACATAGCCGTTTTGCCGGAAATGTTTACGACGGGTTTTTCCATGGAAGTGGAAAAATTGGCCGACACGATGGACGGGCCTACCATCCCGACCATAAAGGGCTGGGCGAAGAAATATAAGCTTGCTGTGGCTGGCAGTTTCATCGCAAAAGAAGACGGGAAGTATTTTAACCGTGCTTTTTTCATAACTCCTGAGGGGGAAACTTATTTGTATGACAAGCGGCATTTATTCCGGATGGCGGGCGAAGACCGGCATTTCACCGCCGGCGATAAACGGACGATCGTGCGATATAAGGACTGGAACATCTGTTTGCAAGTCTGCTATGATCTTCGTTTTCCGGTTTGGAGCCGGAACGTGGACAACGAATACGACCTGCTGCTCTATGTCGCCAACTGGCCCGAGGCCCGCAAGAGAGTCTGGAAAACGCTGCTCCAGGCGCGTGCGTTGGAAAATATGGCGTATGTATGCGGAGTGAACCGAGTAGGGATCGACGGCAAGGGGTTTGTGTATAGGGGTGATTCCATGATCTTCTCTCCCAAAGGCAAAAAGCTGGCGGATGCCGGTAAGCGTGAGGAGGTCACCCGTACTTGTACGCTTGTCCGTGCGGATCTGGAAGAGCTGAGGACTAAGTTTCCGGTGTGGAAGGATGCGGATTCGTTTGAAATCAGTTGATATTTTCCGTATGGAATTTCGGATTAAAATACACACAAAAAAGAGGGTGTCATAATTCTATGATTTGTCATGGCGGACCCCGTTCGGGATGACATGAATGTGAATTATGGCACTCTCTTTTTTGTCTCATGTGGAAAATGTATGTTTACTTCATTGCAGATGCGTAACAAATTCAAAATGCAAAACTATTTATTATATTGAGATATGTCAATATGGAGCAAACTCATAGGACTTAAGAAAAATGAGGATGAAAACAATATCGTTGGCCGTAAAATCACCTCTGTACCACGTACTGACCGCAATTATGCAATAGTAGATGTCGAAGTCGGCTTGAAAGACCATAAAATCCATGATATAGGGGCACTCAGACACGATGACACGACATTCCATAAAACCTCGAAAGAGGAACTATTTGTTTTCTTAAACGGCATTGATTACATCTGCGGCCACAATATCATTCACCATGATGCCAAGTACTTGTTCGCTGGCGATACGTGTCGCTGGGTTTTGGTTGATACGCTTTATATCTCGCCTTTATTGTTCCCGGAACGCCCTTACCATAGGCTTGTGAAAGATGACAAACTGATCAGCGAACAGATGAACAATCCGGTAAACGATTGCAAGAAAGCAAAAGACCTGTTATTGGATGAAATAGCATGCTGGAATTCCTTGCCAAAAGAGAAGCGTATGCTATTCGCATCGTTGCTGAAAGACAAGAAGGAGTTTGAGGGATTTCTCTGTATGGTAAGTGCGGAGTATATTCATGAAGGAATACCTGAACTTATTAAAGGACTTTATGACGGAAAGATTTGCCAGCATGCCGACCTTGGCATGCTCATCGACCGATACCCGTGCGGGTTGGCATACGCATTAGCTCTGATTGATACCACCGATTCTCATTCCATCACTCCCGGATGGGTGCTTCACAACTATCCCGAAGTGGAATTTATCATAAAACTGTTACGCCACACCAACTGCAACAAGGGTTGTAACTACTGCCGCACACAATTGGATGTGCTTCATAACCTAAAGTTATTTTTCGGATATGAACGCTTCCGGACATACGAAGGCGAACCTCTACAAGAACGGGCCGCCCAAGCTGCGGTAGAGGGGAAATCGCTGCTGGCAATATTTCCTACCGGTGGCGGCAAGTCGCTGACCTTCCAATTGCCGGCACTCATGGCTGGACGTTCCGTGCACGGACTGACGGTTGTCATTTCCCCCTTGCAGTCCCTGATGAAAGACCAGGTGGACAACCTTGCCGATAGAGGCATCACGGATGCCGTGACCATCAATGGAATGTTAGATCCCATCACAAGGTCACTGGCCATACAAAGAGTGCAAGACGGAGAAGCCTCGCTGTTGTACATATCCCCCGAAATGCTTCGCTCCAAAACGATTGGGAGAATATTGATAGCCCGGCATGTCGTAAGGTTTGTAATAGATGAAGCGCATTGCTTTTCTTCATGGGGGCAGGATTTCAGGGTTGACTATCTCTACATCGGTAAATTCATCCGAAAATACCAGCAAAGGAAAAAATGCGAGCACCCGATACCTGTATCCTGTTTTACGGCCACGGCAAAACAGAAAGTGATACAGGACATCTGCGACTATTTCAAGCAAACCTTGGACTTGAACTTAGAGCTGTTTGCATCAACGGCTTCAAGAACTAACCTGCACTATTCCGTCATACATGCAGAAAGTGACAATGACAAGTATTTGAAGCTGAGAGAACTTGTAGCAGAGTCCGATTGCCCGACAATTGTTTACGTATCACGTACCAAACGAACAAGGGAGCTGGCAGCGAAATTGACTCGCGACGGTTACAAGGCACTGCCTTTCAATGGCAAGATGGATGCGGATGAAAAAATTGCCAACCAGGATGCTTTCATGAACGATCAGGCACACATCATCGTGGCTACGTCTGCATTTGGTATGGGAGTCGATAAGAAAGATGTAGGTCTCGTGATACATTATGACATTTCCGATTCTCTGGAAAACTACGTTCAAGAAGCAGGCAGGGCCGGTCGTGACCCAAGTCTCAGCGCACGTTGTTATGTGCTTTATAGTGACAATGACTTGGACAAGCATTTTATATTGTTAAACCAAACGAAACTCAGCATTAGTGAAATCCAGCAGGTATGGAAAGCCGTCAAAAATCTTACCAGGCAGCGCATGAGAGTCGACTGTTCTGCATTGGAAATTGCCCGCCAAGCAGGATGGGATGATTCGGTATCCGACATTGAGACCCGTGTGCGGACAGCATTGGCGGCTTTGGAACAAAGCGGATACTTGGTAAGAGGAAACAATGTGCCTCATGTATATGCCACGGGAATCACGGTAAAAAATATGGACGAGGCAAGAGAGCGCATATCAGCGTCGGTGCTCTTTGGCTGCGATGAAATAGAGAGGTCGGTTCGCATCATCAAATCATTGATATCCCAAAAGCATATCGCCAAAGCTCAGGATTCGGAAGCAGAATCGCGGATCGACTATTTGGCAGACATCTTGGGACTAAGCAAAAGAGAAGTCATATCCATCGTGGAACGTATGCGGCAGGAAGGAATATTGGCAGACAGCAAAGATATATCCGCCTATTTGCTGGATGTGGGCGACTCGGAGCGAAAGTCGCAAACGCTTCTCGAACGCTTTGCAAAACTTGAACAATACATCCTCAATCATATTCCCGATGAAGCTTTGCGAATATCATGCAAGCAACTGAATGAAAACGCCGTGAACGACGGAATCAACACATCCAAAGAAAAAGATATCCGGACGCTGCTTTATTTCCTCACCGTCAAGGGGTATACCCGTAAGAAAGAAGATGCGGTCCGCAATATGGAAATAAGTCGACAGGCGGATTTGGATTCTACTATAAGACGCTTTGAGAAGCGATGGGAAATAAGCCGTTTTGCAGTGGAATGGCTGTATCAATTAGCTTCTGATACAGAAAAGGAAAACGTGTCCGGCAAAGCCATCCAGTTCTCCGTGGTAGAACTTTTGAACCAAATAAAATCAAGTTCTCAATCTCTTTTCGGCGAACTTAACGACATTCAGTTAGAAGATGTGGAAGAAGCACTTCTGTATTTGTCGAAAATCGGTTCACTAAAACTTGAAGGCGGCTTTTTGGTACTTTATAATGCTATGAATATCCAAAGAATAAAGGATAACAAGTCGAGATACAAGCAAGACGACTACCGGATGCTCAACGAATTCTACAAGTTGAAAATCCAGCAAGTGCATATTGTAGGCGAATATGCCAATCTGATGGTAAGAGATTATCATGCGGCCTTGCAATATGTGCAGGACTATTTCCAAATGGACTACAGGAAGTTTGTCGCAAAATATTTCAAAGGTGACAGGGTAAGCGAGATACAACGTAACTTGACACCACGGAAGTACAGACAATTGTTCGGACAACTGTCCAAACGGCAAATGGATATTATTTCCGATAAGGGTTCACGTTGCATTGTGGTCGCAGCCGGCCCGGGTAGTGGAAAGACACGTGTATTGGTCCACAAACTGGCCTCACTTCTGCTACTTGAAGATGTGAAACACGAACAGCTCCTGATGCTGACCTTTTCAAGGGCAGCCGCTACGGAATTCAAACAAAGGCTCATGGAGTTGATAGGCAACGCCGCCCATTTTGTCGAAATAAAAACATTCCACTCCTATTGCTTCGACCTGTTGGGACGGGTTGGAAATCTTGAAGAATCAAGGAATGTCGTTTCAAATGCAGCCGAGATGATCTGTCAAGGAGAAGTGGAACCCAATAAGATTGGCAAGACGGTGTTGGTCATAGATGAGGCTCAGGATATGGGAGTCGAAGAGCATGCGCTTGTAAAGGCTTTAATGACCAATAATGAGGAAATGCGTGTGATAGCAGTGGGAGACGATGACCAGAACATCTATGAATTCCGCGGTTCCGATTCCGGCTATATGTACCGGCTGGCACAAGAAAGCGGAAGCACATTTGTTGAGATGACCGAGAATTACCGCAGTGCACATCATCCGGTGGCTTTTGCCAACGCCTTCTTGAAAACCATCGATAAGAGGATAAAAAGTTCGCCAATCATCTCCATGAGAAAAGAAGAAGGTTGGGTAGAAGTGACACGCCATCAATCAAAGTATATGTATCAGCCGCTCGTCGATAACTTACTTCAACACAAGGAC
>ERZ777011.1185-NODE-1185-length-30247-cov-5.494999_pt1 | contig 30247 bp, 24 predicted proteins | sample MGYA00374964_ERZ777011 | MGnify/ENA primary metagenome ERZ777011 (study PRJEB29310, sample SAMD00008975) | mouse gut metagenome | study: EMG produced TPA metagenomics assembly of the Metagenome analysis of fecal microbiota from mouse which was promoted... | reverse complement strand
GGAGACCGTTCTGCTTCATAAATCCGCTTTCCTTTGCGTTACCCCGATTTTTCGCTTGTCCTCATTTGGCTCCGCAAACGCCTTATTGACAGGCGTTACGAAGACATTTATCCCTTTTTATTCGTCTTTTCCAGAGATTTTTCGTAAGTTTGTCCACGAAGAAAAAATGATCATATAAATACATATTATTTGAAACATGGCAGACGACAAGAAAATTATTTTCTCGATGGTAGGCGTAAGTAAAATCTTTCCGCCTCAAAAACAAGTACTGAAAAATATTTACCTGTCCTTTTTCTATGGAGCAAAGATCGGAATTATCGGTTTGAACGGTTCCGGTAAATCCACATTGCTGAAAATTATTGCCGGTGTCGAAAAAGAATATCAGGGAGAAGTGGTTTTCTCACCCGGATATTCTGTCGGATATCTGGAGCAAGAACCAAAGCTGGAACCGGGCAAGACGGTAAAGGAAATCGTACAGGAAGGCGTGCAGGATATCGTGGACACACTCAAGGAATACGAAGAAGTAAACGAAAAATTCGGTGATCCCGAAGTGCTCGAAGACCCCGACAAGATGGACGCACTGATCAACCGGCAGGCCGAATTGCAAGATAAGATAGATGCAACCGACGCATGGAATCTCGACAGCCGCCTGGAAAGGGCGATGGATGCCCTACGCTGTCCACCTGAAAACCAGATAGTCGACACACTGTCGGGAGGTGAACGCCGCCGTGTGGCTCTCTGCCGTTTGTTGTTGCAACAGCCGGACATCCTGTTGCTGGACGAACCGACCAACCACTTGGACGCCGAGTCGATAGACTGGCTGGAGCAGCACTTGCAGCAATATGCAGGTACGGTTATCTGCATCACGCACGACCGTTATTTCCTTGACCATGTGGCCGGATGGATTCTGGAACTGGACCGTGGAGAAGGTATTCCCTGGAAAGGAAACTACTCTTCTTGGCTGGATCAAAAGACCAAACGTATGGCACAAGAGGAGAAGCAGGCGAGCAAACGTCGTAAAACATTGGAGCGTGAACTGGAATGGATCAATATGGCCCCGAAAGCCCGCCAAGCAAAAGGCAAGGCCCGCCTGAATTCATACGAAGCCCTTTTGAACGAAGACCAAAAAGAACGGGAAGCCAAGCTGGAAATCTTCATTCCGAACGGCCCGCGCTTGGGCAACAAGGTGATCGAAGCCCAGCATGTGGCGAAGGCATTCGGCGACAAACTGCTGTTTGATGACCTGAACTTCATGTTACCACCAAACGGGATTGTCGGCGTGATCGGTCCGAACGGTGCAGGCAAAACCACGCTATTCAAGATGATCATGGGGATGGAAAGCGTCGATAAAGGTTCTTTCGAAGTAGGCGAAACGGTAAAGGTCGGTTATGCAGACCAGACACATAAAGATATCGATCCGAAAAAAACCGTTTACCAGGTTGTTTCCGGCGGACAGGAGTTCATCCGTGTAGGCGGCAAGGAAATCAACGCCCGCGCCTACCTCTCCAAATTCAATTTTGCGGGAGCCGACCAGGAAAAACTTTGCGGTGTGCTCTCCGGCGGTGAGCGGAACCGCCTGCATCTGGCCCTCACTCTGAAAGCAGAAGCGAATGTGTTGCTGCTCGACGAACCGACCAACGATATCGACGTCAACACGCTTCGGGCGCTCGAAGAAGGATTGGAGAACTTCGCCGGTTGCGCAGTTGTCGTTTCCCACGACCGTTGGTTCCTCGACCGTATCTGTACGCATATCCTTTCGTTTGAAGGGGATTCGAATGTCGTGTTCTACGAAGGCTCCTACTCGGAGTATGAGGAGTACAAGCGCAAACAACTGGGCGACATAGAACCGAAACGCGTCCGTTACCGTAAACTTATTGCTGATTAATCATATAAATAATTTTGTGAAACCATGAAAAAAAGAATGTTATCTATGGCAGTAATGGCTGCCGCCTTCTTGTGTTCCGTAAGTGGCGCGAATGCACAGAAAACAACCAAGCTGTTCAATGGAAAAGATCTTTCCGGCTGGAACTTTGTTGTCGATAAAAATTCCGTCCCCGCAGAACAGGTTTATTCCGTACAAGACGGCGTCATCAACATCACGGGACAGCCATTCGGATACATGTACACGAAAGAAAAATACGGAGATTACAAACTGCATGTGGAATACCGCTGGCCGAACGGCAAGGAAAAGGCGAACAGTGGCATCTTCCTGTTGATCGAAGACCCGAAAAACCCGTTCCCGAACGGTATCGAATGTAATCTGATGCTTGACAATGCCGGCGACTTCGTCCTGCTTGGCGGTTCAGACCTGGCCGAATACCAAGGTAAACCCGGACAACCGCGTCCTGCCTTTCCGGTCGTGCGCAAAAACAATCCGGACAGCGAAAAACCGGCTGGCGAATGGAACGAAGCCAACATTTTCGTAAAAGACGGCGTCATCACGGTCTACATCAACGGAGTTTACCAAAATACCGGAACGAACAAGGTGAAAGAAGGCTACATCGGCCTACAGAGCGAAGGCAAGGAAATCCAGTTCCGCAATGTGACGATTACCCCGTGGTAAGCAGCTCCTTTTCCATAGGCAGGGAATAAAAGTTCCATAGGCATGAAACTTTTATTCCCTGCCTATGGAACTTTTGTTTCATGCCTATGGAACTGTACACTCAACTACACAAAGCCTATCCTTTCTTCGTTATCTTTGAACATTCTCAGGGACATTCCGGTTCTCTTTATAAATTACATCATTATGGATAATCGTTTCTTAGCCCTTATAGAGAAAAGCATGAAGGAGCATTGGGATCTCCCCGCTTTCTCCGACTACAACGGACAGACATTTCATTTCAAAGACGTCGCGCGCCGGATAGAAAAATTCCACATTTTACTGGAACATGCCGGAATCAAGAAAGGCGACAAAGTAGCCATCGTCGGCCGTAACTCCTCCAACTGGGCGATCTGCTTCTTTGGAATACTGGCTTACGGAGCCGTCGCTGTGCCGATTTTGCATGAATTCAAACCCGACAATATCCATCACATCGTCAACCATTCGGGGGCTAAAGCCGTATTGGCAGGCTCCGGAAACTGGGAGAACATGAACGAACAGAAGATGCCGGATGTCAAATTGTTCATGATGCTGGACAACTTCTCCATCATCGACTGCAAGAACAAGGAAGTACGTACCGTGCGTGACCGTATCAACGAATATTTCGGTAAGAAATATCCCCGCTCCTTTACCGCCGACGATGTGAAATATCATGTCGAGAACCCGGAAGAACTGGCTGTCCTGAACTATACTTCCGGCACGACCAGTTTCTCGAAAGGAGTCATGATCCCCTACCGCAGCCTGTGGAGCAACACGCAGTTTGCATGCGACCGGCTGCCGTTCATCCATCCGGGAGACAACATCGTCTGTATGTTGCCGATGGCGCACATGTACGGGTTGGCATTCGAAGTGCTGAACTCCGTCAACAAAGGTTGCCATGTTCATTTCCTGACGCGTACGCCAAGCCCGAAAATTATTGCGGAAGCATTCACGACAGTCCGTCCGGCACTGATCCTCGCCGTACCGCTCATCATCGAAAAAATCATCAAGAACAAAGTTTTTCCCGAACTGGAAAAGCCGTTGATCAAGTTGCTACTGAGAATACCTCACATCAACCGGATGATACGCGAGAAGATCGCCCGGAAACTGGAAGCCTCTTTCGGCGGAAACTTCGGAGAGATTGTGATCGGCGGTGCAGCCATCAGCAAAGAAGTGGAGACGTTCCTCAAATCCATCGGCTTCCGCTATACGGTTGGCTACGGGATGACGGAATGCGGCCCGCTGGTTTCCTACGAGCAGTGGGACACATTCAAGCAGGGTTCGGTAGGCCGTGTCGTCGACCGCATGGAAGTCCGGATCGACTCAAACGATCCGGAGAATGAAGTAGGCGAAATCCTGGTTCGCGGCACGAACGTGATGTTAGGTTATTACAAGAATCCGGAGGCGACGATGGCTGTGATGCAGCCCGGAGGTTGGCTGCGGACCGGCGATTTGGGAACGCTTGACAAAGACGGTTTCCTTTACATCCGCGGACGCAGCAAGAGCATGATCCTGAGTTCCAACGGGCAAAACATCTATCCCGAAGAGATAGAAGACCGCCTGAACAATATGCCATACGTGGCTGAATCGTTAATCATCTCGCAGGGAGGCAAGCTGGTCGCGCTGATCTGTCCGGATTGGGAACAAGTAGACAAAGCAGGCATCCGGCACTCCGGAATCGAAGAACTGATGCAACAGAACATCGACCGGCTGAACACCGAAATGCCCGCCTACTGCAAGGTGTCTTGCTTCAAACTCTATCAAGAAGAATTTGAAAAGACACCGAAGCGGAGTATCAAACGGTACTTATACCAACCCGCAGAGGAGAATTAAAGGCAAGCCGATTCAGGCAGGACTTTCAGTACATGGCCGTTTTCGTCAAAAGCGACAACCAAATTCCGTAGATCGGTCGTTTCGAGGAAAACCTTATACTGGATAGGACTGCCGTTTCCGTTCGATTTGTACACTTCCTTGATCAAACAATTCTCATACGCATAGTAGATCGCCTCCTGTATGGCAATATCCACATCTACGATATCAACAGCATAAAAATTCTTCATGCTTGACATGTCAATGTCCACATCCCCGACTTGCCTTACCTGAGCATAACTGTTTTGAGACATGCAAACACATGATACTACCATAACCATCATCAATACTAACTTCTTCATAACCTAAAATTTTAAACAATCCATTTACCTTATTCTAATTTCCATATCCAATACAAATCGCATGCCAAAAGACATAAAAAGAACCTCTTCCCCTCCAAAACCCCTTCCACACCCCTGCTTCAACGTGCCAGAACACGAAATCAAAAAGAATATGGAATGAAAAGTGTGGAAATTATCCCCGCAATTGTGGAATACAGATTTGGAAAGTTCCGCGATTTTCCTCATTTTTGCGCACCAAATTTTCCATTTAAACTTACATAAGGTATGAAATCGGACATAGAAATTGCAAGAGAAGCCTCTCTACGCAAGATAAAGGAGATCGCAACCGGATTAGGCATCCCGCGCGAAGAAGTTCAAAACTACGGCAAATACATTGCCAAAATACCTCTCCATCTGATTGACGAAGAGAAGATAAAGCAACACAACCTGATCCTGGTCACAGCCATCACTCCGACAAAGGCAGGCATCGGCAAGACAACCGTTTCAATCGGATTGGCTTTGGGCTTGAACAAAATCGGTAAAAAGGCTGTCGTCGCCTTGCGCGAACCCTCATTGGGCCCGTGTTTCGGCATGAAAGGCGGAGCTGCCGGAGGCGGATACTCGCAGGTATTGCCGATGGAAAACATCAACCTGCATTTTACAGGGGACTTCCATGCGGTTACTTCCGCCCACAATATGATCACAGCATTGTTGGACAACTACATCTACCAGACTCGCAACACCTGCGAAGGTTTGAAAGAGATCAAATGGAAACGCGTGCTGGACGTAAATGACCGCGGCCTGCGCAATATCGTTTCCGGACTGGGCGGATCGGCCAACGGCGTACCGACAGAAACAGGTTTCGACATCACGCCCGCCTCTGAAATCATGGCGATCCTTTGCCTGGCAACAGATATCGAGGACCTGAAACGCCGTGTCGGCAACATCCTGTTAGGATATACGTATGACGACAAACCTTTCACCGTAAACGACTTGGGAGTGGCTGGAGCGATCACCGTATTGCTGAAAGACGCCCTGCTGCCCAACTTGGTACAGACAACCGAGAACACCGCCGCATTCGTGCACGGAGGCCCGTTCGCCAACATCGCACACGGTTGCAACTCTGTCTTGGCGACCAAGATGGCATTGACCTATGGCGATTATGTTATTACGGAGGCTGGCTTCGGAGCCGACCTGGGAGCTGAAAAATTCTTCGACATCAAATGCCGCAAAGCCGGACTCGCACCGAAGTTGACTGTTATCGTTGCTACAGCACAAAGCTTGAAACTGCACGGAGGCGTACCGGAAGACAAAATCAAGGAACAAAATATCGAAGGGCTGAAAAACGGTTTTGGGAACCTGGACAAACATATCGAAAACATGAAAGGTTTCGGACAGGAAGTAATCGTGACCTTCAACAGGTACGCATCCGATACGGATGAGGAAATCGCACTGGTAGCAGAACATTGCCGCGAGATAGGCGTAGGCTTCTGCATGAACAACGTATTTGCCGCCGGTGGCGAAGGAGGCGCGGAACTGGCAAAACTGGTGGTCGACACGATTGAAAAGACCCCTTCCGCCCCGCTTAAATACATCTACGAAGACAACGAACCGGTCCGTGACAAGATCAAAAAGGTGTCCGAACAGATCTACGGGGCAGCTTCCGTTGTCTACACAACACTGGCGGACAAAAAAATCAAACAGATCGAAAGCTTGGGAATTTCCCACTACCCGATCTGCATAGCCAAGACACAGTATTCGTTCTCTTCCGACCCGAAAGCCTACGGGGTAGCCAAGAATTTCGAGTTGAAAGTACGTGACATCGTTATCAACAACGGTGCCGAAATGATCGTCGTCATCATGGGCGAGATCATGCGTATGCCGGGACTGCCTAAAGACCCGCAGGCAAAACGCATCGACATCAAGAACGGTGTGATCGAAGGATTGAGCTAAAAGAGGCGCATATCCTTGATATATAGAATGCCCCCCGATGTTTTGGAAACAAATCATCGGGGGGCATCGCAAGAGCAAGATGTTTTGCAAGCTCCTGTCTAATCCTTTCCTTTGTTTTTATCAAAGAACTTCCTAAAGAATATGACCTGGTAGTCGATCGAATTCCTCCAGTATTCGCCATTATGCGCGCCGGGGCGGACTAAGAAATCATGATCGATCTTATATTTCAAAAGTTTCTGATGGAAGTCGTTATTCACCTCGAAAAAGAAATCACTGTAGCCGCAATCGACAATAATAGCCAGTTCGCCATTCTTGATACGGTCGATTTGCGTGATTGCCGTATGACGGTTCCAAACCTCCTGGTTGTCGCTCTCTTTTCCGAGCAGGCTGCTCATCCCCCAGTTGTTGGGAAACGGCCGTATATCAACTCCCCCGCTCGTGCTACCAGCAGCGCCAAAAACGTCTTTATGTCTGAAAGAAAGCCACATGGCTCCATGCCCGCCCATGCTCAGTCCTGTAATGGCACGGCCGGAACGATCCTTCACGGTCGGATATTCGGCATCGACATACTTGATCAATTCAGAAGAAACGAATGTCTCATAACGGAAGGACGAATCTATCGGGCTGTCCCAATACCAACTGTTGTTGCCGTCTGGACAGACGAAGATCAGGCCGTCACGATCCGCGATATCCTTCAACTCCGGCTTCATGGAAATCCAAGTTTTCGCATTTCCTCCATGTCCGTGCAACAGGTAGACAACCGGTTTAGGCTCACGGTTATTATCCGGAGAAACGACAACGACCTGGACATTCTTCTTCATTGCCTCGCTGTAAACGGCCAACGTATCAACCACCGCCCCTCTCACCGAAAAGGCGCTCAAAGCCCAAAAGATCAAAAAGAACAATTCAAGTTTCATGGTCTCAGATTCTACAAACGTTATTTTTTATTCTTTTCCATTTTGAGCATATCGCTATCAAGAAACTTGTCAACTCCGTTCTTCAAGGTCGAAAGTCCCCTACGGGTTGCATAAGTCGCTTTCAACTTGGTAATCTCTACCTGCTCATCGATTGTCAGTTCGGAACTGAACTTCTCATACCGGTCACCGGTAAAGGCCTCGAACTTTTCATCGGCTTTCTTCCAGTCTTCTTCCGTATAATCGCTTCCGGCAGCTTCCACCTTCTCGATAAACTTCTTGAAATCTTTCACATACGACTCTTTTGAATCACTGCAACCACTAAAAACGAACAAAGCGATAACCGCCACGAACATCATTAATCTTGTTTTCATATCTTTTTCACTTTTATTAAATGACAGCAAATGTATACAAAAAAACAATATGGATCAATCCATCTCGACGCTCGTCGGTCACCGAAGAAGACGTATCAGCCATGCAGAAAGCCGATGTACCGAAAGAAGGACAAGAAAACTAAATGTAAGCATTTGATGCCATATTCATAATAATTTGCTACTTTTGTGCGCAATTTTCGAAAAGCAAACAACAAATAAAAACTATAAAGTCTATGGCTAAGATCACTAAAGAAGAAGCACTCCGCTATCATGCGGAAGGCAAGCCGGGAAAAATAGAAGTCGTTCCCACCAAGCCCTACAGTACCCAGATGGATTTGTCGCTGGCTTATTCGCCCGGCGTTGCCGAGCCCTGTCTGGAAATCGAAAAGAATCCGCTGGACGCTTATAAATATACTTCTAAAGGAAACTTGGTAGCCGTCATTTCAAATGGTACGGCCGTATTGGGATTAGGAGACATCGGCCCGCTGGCCGGCAAGCCGGTGATGGAAGGGAAAGGATTGTTGTTCAAAATATTTGCCGGCATCGACGTATTCGATATCGAAGTAAATGAGAAAGATCCTGACAAATTCATCGAGACAGTAAAGGCCATCGCGCCTACTTTCGGAGGTATCAACCTCGAAGATATCAAAGCTCCCGAATGTTTCAAGATCGAAACATGCTTGAAACAGGAACTGGATATACCAGTCATGCACGACGACCAGCACGGGACAGCCATTATATCCGGTGCAGGCTTGATCAACGCCTTAGAGATCGCCGGAAAGAAGATCGAGGACGTGAAGATCGTGGTGAACGGCGCCGGAGCCGCTTCCATCTCTTGCACGAAACTATATATAATGTTGGGGGCAAAGAGGGAAAACATCATCATGTGCGACAGCAAGGGGGTTATCTCCACATACCGCACGGACCTGAACGAATCCAAGAAATTTTTCGCTACCGACCGTAACATCCATACATTAGCGGAAGCTGTTGTCGGAGCTGACGTGTTCCTGGGATTATCGGTCGCCAATGTCTTGACAAAAGAGATGGTCCGTTCCATGAACGAAAACCCGATCGTATTCGCCTTGGCCAACCCGAACCCGGAAATTTCGTATGCCGACGCAATGGCCTCACGCGACGATATTATCTTTGCAACAGGCCGTTCCGATTATCCCAACCAGATCAATAACGTCCTGGGATTCCCTTACATCTTCCGCGGTGCATTGGACACGCATGCCAAAGCGATCAACGAAGAGATGAAGTTAGCAGCCGTTTACGCGATTGCCGAATTGGCCAAGGAACCTGTCCCCGACGTGGTAAACGCAGCCTACAAACTGAAACGGACGGCTTTCGGACGCGATTACATCCTGCCGAAAGCACTCGATCCGCGACTCCTGACCCGTGTTTCCTGTGCCGTTGCCAAAGCCGCCATCGACTCCGGCGTATCCCGTAAGACGATCACCGACTGGGAAGGATATGCAAACCACTTACGCGAAATGATGGGATATGACAACAAACTGCTCCGCTCATTCACCGATATGGCCAAGGCCAATCCGAAACGGGTGGTATTTGCCGAAGCCAACCACGTCAATATGCTGAAAGCCGCTGCCGAAGCAAAGGCCGAAGGCATCTGTATCCCTATCCTCTTAGGCAACGAAGAACGTTTGGAAAAGATCGCGTCAGAAGAAAGCATCAGCCTCGAAGGCATCGAAATCGTCAATCTCCGTCACGATCGGGAGACGGACCGCCGCCATCGGTATGCCAAGATCCTATCAGAGAAGAAAGCCCGCGAAGGTGTAACGTATGCAGAGGCTTGCGAAAAGATGGTAGACCGCAACGCCTTCGGTATGATGATGGTTGCGACAGGCGATGCCGATGCCTTTGTGACAGGCGTCTACAGCCGTTATTCCGAAGTGACCAAGATGGCAGAACAGATTATTGGAATCCGTCCGTCTTACACGCATTTCGGCGCTCTGAATATCCTGACTTGCAAGAAAGGAACGTTCTTTATCGCCGACACGCTGATCAACCGCCACCCGTCGACGGAGGTATTGATCGACATCGCCCGCCTGACAGAAGACGCCGTAAAGTTCTTCGCACACGAACCGGTCATGGCGATGTTGTCATACTCCAACTTCGGCTCCGACAAGCAGGGCAGCCCGCTGAAAGTCCACGACGCGATCGACTACCTGCACAAGAACTATCCGGATATGACGGTAGACGGCGAAATGCAAGTCAACTTCGCTTTGGACAAGAAACTGCGCGACGACATGTATCCGTTCAACAAGCTGAGGGGCAAAGATGTCAACACGCTGATCTTCCCGAATCTAAGTTCCGCCAACAGCGCTTACAAATTGCTCGACACACTCGGTATCAGCGAAACGATCGGCCCGATCCAGATGGGCTTGAACAAGCCGATCCACTTCACCGACGTGGAAAGCTCTACACGCGACATACTCAATCTGACGACTGTCGCTGTCGTGGATGCGATCGTACAGGAACAGATCGAGAAAGGAAAACTTTGAACAATTTATGATTCACGCGTCGCAGGAAAATCATAAACGACAAATCATAAACCTTTATTATGGCTACAACCAAAGAAATGACGGCAGGGGCTCCCCTGCCGCTTATTCTCAATTTCACTTTCCCGTTGTTGCTGGGAAACATATTGCAACAAACCTATTCGCTTGTAGATGCCGCGATCGTCGGGAAATTTTTGGGGATCAATGATCTGGCGGCGATCGGAGCAAGCACTTCGGTCGTGTTTCTGATCTTAGGGTTCTGCAACGGGTGCTGTTGCGGGTTCGGGATTCCGGTAGCACAGAAATTCGGGGCAAAGGATTACAAGACCATGCGGCGGTACGTGACGGTCGGTTTGCAATTAGCCGCCCTGATGTCGGTCGCCATTGCAGTCCTGACAAGTGTGTATTGTGCCGATATCCTGCGGAATATGCAGACACCGGAAGCAATTTTTCACGGAGCTTACTATTACCTGCTCGTAACGTTCATCGGAGTACCTTGTACGTTCTTCTACAACCTGCTTTCCAGCATCATACGCGCGCTCGGTGACAGCAAGACGCCTTTCTGGTTCCTGCTTTTCTCTACCGTATTGAACATCCTGCTTGACCTGTTCTGCATTCTTGTGTCAGGATGGGGCGTGTTGGGAGCCGGTATCGCCACGGTCATATCGCAAGGCGTGTCGGCAGTTCTCTGCTACTTTTACATGTACAAGCATTTCCCGATCTTAAGAGGAACGGCCGACGACCGGAAATTTCGCCTTCCCTTAGCCAAAAACCTCCTGTACATCGGAGTGCCGATGGGACTTCAATTCTCCATTACGGCGATCGGCAGCATCATGCTCCAAAGTGCCAACAACGCATTGGGAACGGCTTGTGTAGCCGCATTCACAGCCGCCATGCGGATCAAGATGTTCTTTATCTGCGCCTTCGAAAGCTTGGGCATCGCGATGGCCACCTATGCGGGGCAAAACTACGGAGCCGGGAAACCCGAACGCATTTGGCAGGGAATCAAAGCCAGCTCGCTGATGATGTTGGCCTACGCCGCCTGCACGTCTGCCCTCTTGTTGTTGGCTTCCGACAAAATATCGCTGTTGTTTGTAGACGCTTCGGAAACGGAAATACTCGACAACACGGTGCTTTTCCTTCATGCTTCCTGCTATTTCTTCCCGGTGTTGGGGCTGCTCTGTATCCTGCGCTACACCATACAGGGCGCAGGATACACCAACTTGGCGATGTTTTCAGGAGTGTCTGAAATGATCGCCCGCACGCTGGTCAGCCTATATGCCGTGCCGGTATTCGGATTTCTGGCCGTTTGCTATGGCGATCCGGCAGCTTGGATAGCTGCCGACCTGTTCCTCGTCCCGGCATTCGTATATGTCTACCGAAAACTGAAATCGGCCAAACAATCCGCCACCATCCTGTGAAAAAACACAATCCGCTCTGCAAGCGGGTTTCAGAGTTCCAAGCAGTTTCAAATGTTGGAACTTTTAGTTTCTAACAATGAAACTTTTGGTTTTACGCAATGAAACAAATGGTTTCTATTGATGAAACTTCCTAATTGCAGGTAGCATGGTGCGACTTTTCTTTCGGATACTTAGGCAAAAAGCGGTTTGGCTTTACGCCTATGCCGGACATCACAGGAACAGGGATCATTAACAAAATAAAGCATCAAACAAGCAAAGAAAAAGCAAGAGATTATCATCGAAATTGAATAACTTTGTGATCAGATTGTGGTTTCCTACAACCTTCGTTTAAGATGTGGCGTTACAGTCCGCGCCTCTGCCTTTAAGAACCTGCCCCTGTTGGACTGACGGGCAAAAAAGAAAACGATATGGAACAAGAATTCTGTCAGAGCTGCGGAATGCCCCTGACTGACAACAAAAACGCCGGAAGAAATGAGAGCATGAGTAACGAAATCCTATATATCCTACTGCCGGATTATGCGGCACACGAGATTGTATATCTCTCACAAGCCATCGCTTCCGATGAATTTGCACTGAAAGAGAATCCGAAGTATGTCAATAAAGTGGTTGCCCCGACAATGGAGCCTGTAAAATCAATCGGCGGGTTCCGCACCTTGCCGGATTATTCATTCGACACTATGCCCGATGATTATGCGGCGCTGGTGCTGATCGGCGGCTTCGGATGGAGCACGCCTGTAGCGGAACAGGTCGTGCCAATAGTCAAGCAGGCCCTCGAAAAAGGCAAGATTGTAGGTGCTATCTGCAATGGATCTTCGTTTATGGCAAAGTGCGGGTTCCTCAACGACGTCAAGCATACCGGCAATGGTTTGGAACAATTGAAACTATGGGGAGGTGAGAACTATACCAATCCTGACGGCTACATCCATGCGCAAGCGGTCAGCGACAAAAACAGGGTGACGGCAAACGGCTCGGCAACCCTTGAGTTTGCAAAAGAACTGCTTTTATTACTTGAAAACGACACGCCGGAACGCGTCGAAATGTACTATCAGTTCAACAAACAGGGATTCTGCACCTTGTTCCCTAAAAATTAAGACGAGGAAGCATGCCACTGTTTTCGCTTATCTGATATGTCATCAAACAGTGGCATGCTCCTCTTTATTCATCAATCCACTTTATAGTCTCCTATCTGCTTGAACCCGTTCAGGAAGTCGGCCACAGGCAAACGTTTCTTACCGGCCAGTTGAACAGACAGCAAACGCAAGTATCCGTCTTCCACGGCGACGTCGATATAGCTTTTACGGTCGGTCCGGATGGTTCCGACGGGAAGTTCATGCGCGACAGGATGTTTCTCGGCCTGATAAATCTTCAGCGTGGTACGCACGCCTTCCGTAGAAACGATCTCGGTCCAAGCTGCCGGATAGGGAGACAGACCGCGAATAAAGTCATAAATCTTTTTCACCGGTTGATGCCAGTCGATACGGCAAGTTTCTTTGAAAATCTTCGGAGCAGGACGAAGTTCGGAAGGATCTTTATAAAATTCCTCCTGCGAAACGGCATCCGTTTTTCCTTCCAACAACAGATCGACGGTTTCCAATACCAACCCGGCTCCCATTGTCATCAGGGAATCATGGACAGTGCCCACATCATCCGTATCGGCAATGGGCAGAGACTTCCGACGGATGATTTTCCCCGTGTCGATCTCATGAGTCAGGAAAAAGGTCGTCACACCGGTTTCCGTATCTCCGTTGATCACCGCCCAGTTGATAGGCGCCGCCCCCCTGTACTGGGGAAGCAAAGAGGCATGGAGGTTGAACGTCCCCAGGCGAGGCATATTCCAGACCACCTCCGGCAGCATACGGAAAGCGACGACAATCTGCAAGTCCGCCTTCAAAGCACGCAACTCGGAAAGAAAAGCCTCATCCTTCAATCTTTCGGGTTGAAGCACGGGCAATCCCTCCGACAAGGCATATTGCTTCACGGGACTTGCCTGCAATACACTGCCATGGCGGCCGACCGGCTTGTCCGGCATCGTAATCACTCCTACTATATTATATCCGCCTTCAACCAAGGCACGCAGGCTCTCCACGGCAAAGTCGGGAGTACCCATATAAACGATTCGTAAATCTTCTTTCTTCATTTTTTAATCTCCTGAAAAGTTTTCAACCAGCACTTCGCGGTATGAATTAAATATCTTCGATTTGGACATAAAGCCGATGTAACGTCCTTCCTCGTCCACAACCGGCAGGTTCCAAGCTTTCGTATCGTCAAAGACACGCATGATCTGCTCCATAGATGTCCCTACCTGAATCTTGGCGGGAGCCGAGACCATGAACTTGGACACGTGGAAGCGGTTGTATAACTCCGGACGGAACATAATGTTCCGGATATTGTCCAACAAAACAAGCCCCAACAAGATTCCCCGTTCGTCGATAACCGGAAACGTATTCCGCCCGCTTCTGGCAATGACCTTCACCACATCTCCCAAAGACATTTCGGGTGATACGGTCAGGAAATCACGCTCGATCACACCGTCGGTATTGAGCAATGTCAACACGGCACGGTCCTTATGATGGGTAAGCAACTCACCTTTCTGTGCCAGACGCATCGAATAGATACTGTGCGGAAGAAACATCTTGATCGTGATATAAGAACTCACGGACACGATCATCAGCGGAAGAAAAAGGGCATATCCCCCGGTCAGTTCGGCAATCAGGAAAACCCCGGTCAACGGCGCGTGCATGACACCGGACATGATACCCGCCATTCCCAACAAGGCAAAATTCTTTTCCGACAGATACATCGTAAAAGGGAAATAGTTGGATGCATGCGCAAACACAAATCCGGCAATACATCCCAAATACAAACTGGGAGCAAATATACCACCACAACCGCCCCCGGCATTCGTCGCGCTCGAAGCAAAGACCTTGAACAACAGGATCAGCATAAGGAATATCTGCAATCCCCAATAAGTATCGTTCAGGCTATAGAACATACTTTTATCCATTATATGGGAAAATTGCCCGTCCAACAAAGACGAAATCGTATCATAACCTTCGCCGTAAAGCGGCGGGAAGATGAAAATCAGCACACTCAGCATGATTCCTCCGACCACGAACTTCTTCCAGTAACTATTCAAATTCCGGTACATACCCTCGACCCGGTTCATGACCTTGGTAAAATAGAGAGACACCAAACCGCAGAAGACGCCAAGCAGCAGCACGTATGGAATACGCTCGATCACAAACGCTTCGGTCTGCGAGAACGGGAACATCGCCTCCGTACCCGTAAAGATATAGGAAACGGTCGCAGCCGTCACCGAAGTGATAAGCAAAGGCAGTACCGACGTCATCGTCAAGTCAAGCAACAATACTTCCACCACAAACACCACGCCGGCAATCGGCGCCTTGAAAATACCGGCAATCGCTCCGGCCGCACCGCAACCGACCAACAGCATCAAGGTCTTTTGCTCCATGCGGAACAGACGGCCCAGGTTGGAACCGATCGCCGCTCCCGTCAAGACGATAGGCGCCTCCGCCCCGACCGACCCGCCGAAGCCGATGGTGACGGAACTGGCAACAATGGATGTCCAAGTATTATGGGGCTTGATACGACTCTTCCGTTGGGAAATGGCATAAAGAATCTTCGTCACCCCGTGGCTGATATCATCCCGTACGACATATTTCACAAACAAACCGGCAAGCAGGATACCGATCACCGGATAGAGCAGATACAGGTAATTCGCCCCATCCAGATTGAAATTGCCGGTCAGAAGATGTTGTATGAAATGAATGATCGTCTTCAGTATAATAGCCGCTGCCGCCGTACAAAGACCGACCAGAAAGCTAACGATCAATATGAAATGCTTTTCTTTTATATGCTTGTCCCGCCATAACAGGAACCGATAAAAAAATTGAAAATCATCCTTCATAATCTATAACTTTTTAAATTCTTAATTTATAATTCCTTAAATGCCTTTACCCGTAATTACGGTTTTAACCGTATAGATCAGAATTGTCAGGTCCAAAACCAACGACATATTTTCGTAATATAATATATCATATTCCATACGCTCCACCATCTTTGCTACACTGTCCGCATAACCGTATTTCACCATCCCCAACGAGGTAATGCCTGGACGGACATTGTGCAACAGATAATAATAAGGCGCCGTCTTCACGATTTTGTCTATAAAATATTTCCGTTCCGGACGTGGCCCGACCAACGACATATCGCCTTTCAGCACGTTCCAGAACTGCGGTAATTCGTCCAACCGGTACTTCCGCATGATGCGCCCGAAAGGCGTTATGCGGCAATCATCTTCCGATGCAAGCAACGGACCGTTCTCTTCTGCATTGACATACATGGTGCGGAACTTGTACATCAGAAACGACTGCCCGAGATAACCGACCCGCTCCTGACAGAAAAACACAGGGCCCGGCGAATCTTTTTTCACCCGCCAAGCAATATAAACGAATAAGGGAGAAAACAACAGCAACACAACGATGGAACAAAACTTATCCAAGAAGAGCTTTATGTTCTGTTCGGCAGACGAAAAGTTATTGTCCGTCACATCGACCAACGGGATTCCCCGTATCGTCCGGATGCGGATTTTGGACAACATATTGAACCGGTCCGCCAGCACTTTTATCGGACGTTTATATCGGTAAAGCGAATAAAGAATTCCCAAGAGCACCTTATTGTCCTTCGACTCGACGGCCAAAACGATTTCATCCACATTCTCTTTTTCCATCAAAACCGGGATGTCACCTACCGTCCCCAACACCTGATTCCGGTCGGCCTTGACCGGTGTCCCCTCGTCTTCCGAGACAAACCCGCAAATATCATAGCCCAGGCAATACAAATCGTGAGCGATACGGACGGCCTTCTCCCCCGCTCCGATAATCAACACGCTCATCGCCCATTCCCGGTTCTTTATTTTCCTCACTCCACTTTGCGTAATCAGCAAACGCGGGATATAGGTAATGGAAAACTGCAAGCCGAACATACCGAAGAACAGTTTATAATAGATGTTGATCGAACGGGGAATATCATCGAGCAACAAAACAAAGAAAACGAAGATCGTCCCGACCAGCACGGTAATAAATGTTGAGAAAAGTTCGGTGAGACGAGACTTTCCAAACGGTTTGTTGTAATATCCGGAAAAATAGTAAAGCACCAGCCAGAAAAAAGGAATGACGAACTGGCCGGTAAGCACACCCGGATACTGCAAATAGTCAAACAGGCTATCTGTTCCCTCATTAATGACAAACAAGACTTCATAACGAAGGACATTGAATAACAACCACGCAACCGAAGCCGATATAAAATCCGACAATATATATTTTCCTGCTTGCTTGCTTTTCTTCATTTTACCTGATTATCTGAACAACGCCACCGTCTCCTAATTTGATGATATTGGAAGGCTTGGCCTTGCTCATATCATCCTGGCGATATTTCACAATATAATCGACCCCGTTCTTAACACTGTCCGACACCTCGCTGAAATTGCCAGGAGAAGGTTCGCCGCTCACGTTCGCAGAGGTAGAAACCAACGGCTTGCGGAAACGCTCGCACAGTTTACGGGAAAACTCTTCGTTCGTCACCCGGATACCGACACTTCCGTCCTCACCCAAAAGATTGCCGGCCAAATTCTTTGCATGAGGATAAATAATCGTAAGCGGCTTGTCGGCCACCTCGATCAGATCCCAAGCGATATCGGGCATATCCGGCACATACATGCTCAACTTTGCCGAGCTGTCGACCAGGACCAACATAGCCTTATTGTCCATCCTCTTCTTCAACTCGTACACCTTTTGTACGGCTTTCTCATTGGTCGCATCGCAACCTATCCCCCAGATCGTATCTGTAGGATAGAGTATTATACCTCCTGCCCGCAAGATTTCGCAGGCTTTTTGAATATCTTCTGTCATTGTTTTTTAAATAATGTCACAAATGTACAAATCATTCGCGGACTTGGAAAGCGGTTTGTACTTTTTTCAAACAGTTTCCAAGAATCGCCACGGCTTGCACGACTGTCAGCCGATCCCCTCGCGCGGTAACGTTTTTTTTCATAGTTGCTCAGGAAAACGCTTTATATAATATTTAATATATTGATCCCCAAAATCTTTTTCTGATTCCGGATACTCAATTCGGATTGTATAATAACTACCGGAATCTTTTTTTACAGTTTTCTGATAATAAATAATCCCGTCCGAATTCTTTCCGGATAAAAAATAACCCGCCTTTGAACGATGTTTGTAAGTCGTGTTCCACCCACACTCTTCATTATGTTTTATTCCATTCTGATAATGAATATCCAACGATTCACTTTCATTGAAAAGTGTTTCGATCTTTATTCCATTCTCTGAAAGGAATACCAAATTATTATCATTCTGAGCCATACACTGTTCAGGATGGTAAATATAATAATCTCCTTTTTCAATATATTCGCAAACCATTACAACCTCTTTATCTTTAGCTTCTTTCTTTTCTGAAACAGATGGTTTCGGATTTGCCTTTACTTGTTCAGTAACTTTTACTGTTTCATTATTCTTATTATCCTCCATTGAAAAAAGAAAGATGGAAAAATAAATTGCCCCAGGTAAAAGGAACGCTAATATTCCTTTTCTAAGAGTATAAATTAAAGAAAATGAGAATATACTCACATTGCTGTTTCCCCATATAAAACGGCAAGAAAGAACTTCCTCGATATTACAATATGTATAAATCATAACTATGATGGAAAAAATACCACCACAGCCAAATACTACAAAATAATCCCAAAAAGAAAAACAATTCATTCTTAAACCTAAGCCTCCTATAGCAAAATAACAACTTATAGCTACGACGTAGGGCAACACATTTGCAATCAACCAGCAATTAAACGTTTTCATTTCTTTCTTCTAATTTTGAGTTCAACATTTCACCACATTCGACAAATTCAAGTACCTTTTTACAGAAGGAGTAATATACTTCTTGGCAAATGAACCATCTGCCATCTCTACCCATATATGATTATTCCGGAACAAAGATACGTTTTTTATTTTTTAGAGGGAGGAAAGGGGCTGAGTAGCTACAATCTATTTAGTCTTATTTCTCAAAAGCAAAACCAGGGCAACCGCACCAAAAATTGCTATCCGAAATCACTTCTATTCTTTCATGAAAATTTTGCAAACCAACTATCATACTATCACACCCGGTTGTTAACTTCTGTTTCACAATATGTTAAAGCATGACAGTTGTTATTTTTTACTATCATTCTACTATCATGCATCTATCATGCTTTTTACATGACTACTTATTTATATGACTGATAATATGTCGTTTATGTTTGCATAGGTAAAAATAGCCATCGGCAAAAAGATGCAAAACAGGGCATAAAAACGCCTCTAACATGGCAGATTAACATCCCCGCATCCACACAAAGGTCTCGTACAGACCCGGGTCTGCACCTCTCCCGCGCCCGGGTCTGTGTGGTAGGTACACCCAGGCCTCAAGCGGCTTTAAAAACTATTTTTGACAAAAGAAAAGCCTGTCTTAAGGAAAAAAGAAGCCGTTTTAACAGGTTTTGCACCTGTTTCCGGACGGTCCCTGTTTTTATCGTATAATTGATTCACAGGATGTTATCGTTTTTCACCATGATGGTTATGACAGATGAATGATAGGTCAAAACGGCAACTATCATACTTTAACATATTGGTTTAAAACAATATACAGACGGATATGATAGTATGATAGTTGTTTTCGCAAAAACATTTATAGGATGAGTCCGTACCGGTGGCGAAAACAGATGGACACTTTATGATTTTGGTGCGGTTGCCCTGAAAGCAAAACGCTGTTTTATAATTCAATGTTACCAACACCCATAATCAGCCATTTCACACCCTCCAAACAGGCAAAAAACAGCCGAAAAGCGGCTTGAAAAAATTAAAACAACTTCTAATTAACAAAAAAGCAAGCGGCCAAACTGAAATATCCATTTATATTATCTAACTTTACGGATTCAAATATATTGGAGGTTTTATCACCATAAACCCGCATATCCGATATATCAGAGACGAAAAAAGAAAAAACAATATATAATGATTACAAAATGGAACTTTCAAACCCCAACAGAAGAAGAGTTACATAAAAGAGACAAACTGGCAAGTGACCTGGGAATTAGTCCGTTCGTATGCCTTTTGCTCGTTCAACGAGGACTTTCCACTGTTGAAGAGGTGAAAAAATTCTTTAAACCCAGTTTGAACGATCTGCATGATCCATTCCTTATGCCGGATATGGAAAAGGCGGTCAAGCGCTTGAACAAAGCATTGGGAAACAAAGAGAAGATTTTGATTTACGGAGACTACGATGTAGACGGAACGACTGCCGTTTCATTGGTCTACAAGTATTTGCGTCCTTATTCGTCGTCATTGGATTACTATATTCCGGACCGATATGACGAAGGATACGGAATTTCTTATAAGGGAATCGATTACGCCCGGGAAAACGGGATCACACTGGTGATCTCGCTCGACTGCGGTATCAAGGCCATCGAAAAGATCGAATATGCCAAACAATTTGGGATCGACTTTATTATCTGTGACCATCACATGCCGGACGACATATTGCCAAACGCCGTGGCCGTGCTGGATGCCAAGCGGGTGGACTCCGTCTATCCGTATGAACATCTGTCGGGGTGCGGCGTCGGTTTCAAGTTCATGCAGGCATTCGCCAAAAGCAACAACTTTCCATTCGCCGACTTGGAAAAACTGCTGGAACTGACAGCAGTCAGCATCGCTTCGGACATCGTCCCCATTACCGGTGAAAACCGCATACTGGCTTATTACGGTTTAAAACAGCTTAACAGCAATCCGAGCCTTGGTCTGAAAGGAATTATCGATATCTGCGGTTTGTCGGGCAAAGAAATCACAATCAGCGACATCGTCTTTAAGATCGGACCGCGCATCAACGCTTCCGGTCGTATGATGAACGGAAAGGAAGCGGTCGAACTGTTACTGGCAAAGGATGTGGACGTGGCTCGCGAAAAAAGCGAAAGCATCAACCAATACAACGAAGAACGGCGCGAACTGGACAAGAAGATCACCGATGAGGCGAATGCCATCATCGACGAATTCCAGAATATGGAAGACCGCAAGGCGATCATCGTTTACAATCCGGAATGGCACAAAGGGGTTATCGGTATCGTTGCCTCTCGCCTGACTGAAAAATATTACCGCCCGGCGGTCGTCCTGACGAAATCGTCCGAACTGATTACCGGCTCCGCTCGGTCGGTTACGGGATTCGATATCTATAAAGCGATCGAAAGCTGCCGCGACCTGTTGGAAAACTTCGGAGGCCACACGTATGCCGCCGGCCTCTCCCTGAAAGAGGAAAACTTGGATGCTTTCACCGAACGGTTTCTCAAACTGGCTGCCGACGAGATCATCCCTGAACAGATGACGCCGCAGATCGATATAGATGCCGTACTGGACCTGCGAGATATCAACTCCAAGTTCATGAGCGAACTAAAAAAAATGAATCCATTCGGCCCGGACAACCAAAAACCGATATTTTGTTCGCTCGGAGTCAAGGATTACGGAACCAGCAAGCTGGTAGGGAAAGACCTGGAACATATCAAGCTGGAGCTGATCGACGACAAGTCAAGCACACCGATACACGGAATTGCTTTCGGTATGCGCCAGTACAACACGCATATCAAAAACATGAAACCTTTCAATATCTGTTACACGATCGAGGAGAATACCTACAACGGAAACACCTCATTACAACTGATGGTGAAAGACATCAAGGAGAACGACATATGAAGGGATGCGGTGGACGTCTACCATAAGATATTAGGGAAGTATTGGGGATACCCTGCTTTCCGTCCTTTACAGGAAGATATCATCCGTTCCGTCTGTGCCGGAAAAGACACGCTCGGCCTGATGCCGACGGGAGGTGGCAAATCGATCACTTTCCAGGTCCCGGCGATGACGATGGAGGGTATTTGCTTGGTTATTACTCCGCTTATCGCTTTGATGCGCGACCAGGTCGAAAACTTGCGCCGGGTCGGAATCAAAGCTACGGCTGTATATTCCGGTATGGACTACAAGGAGATCTCTACGGAATTGGAGGATTGCATTTCCGGGCAATACAAGTTCCTGTATGTTTCACCCGAACGGCTTGCCACCGGGTTCTTCAGGGAAAAGCTGCAAGCCATGAACGTCTGCCTGTTAGTGGTAGACGAGAGTCATTGCATCTCGCAATGGGGCTATGACTTCCGTCCTTCCTATCTCCATATTGCCGACATACGGGGACAACTGCCCGGCGTGCCGGTACTGGCACTGACGTCAACCGCCACTCCCGAAGTCGTGGACGACATACAGGGACGACTGCTATTCAAGGAAAAAAATGTTTTCCTGAAAAGTTTCGCCCGCCCGAATCTCGCCTACATCATACGCCGCACGGAAGACAAGCTGAACACATTGCTTTACATACTTGGAAAAGTTCCAGGTACGGCCATCGTCTATACCCGGAACCGGAAACAGACAAAAGAGGCGGCTCTCTTCCTGCAACAAGCCGGAATATCTGCCGATTTCTTTCATGCCGGGCTGAACCGGGAAGAAAAGGCGATCCGCCAGTACCGCTGGAAAAATAACGAATGCCGGGTTATAGTTGCGACAAACGCTTTCGGAATGGGGATCGACAAACCGGACGTGCGGTTGGTTGTCCATCTGGATATGCCGGGATCATTGGAAGAATATTTCCAAGAGGCAGGCCGTGCCGGACGGGACAGCCGGAAAGCTTATGCCGTAGCTCTCTGTACGGATGCGGATAGTTTCCAGCTAAAAAAACGAATAAATGACGAATTTCCGGAAAAAAGACTGATCAGACAAGTGTACGAAGCATTGGGAGACTACTACCAAATACCGGAAGGGCGCGGAAAGGACATCATACACGAATTTGCATTGGTTGATTTCTGTTCCGCCTGCCAACTTCCCCCATTACAGGTGCATCATGCACTGAAACTGCTGGAACTGTCCGGCTACATCGAATATAGCGAAGCGGTAGATGAACCTTTTTCGCCGACAGCCGCCCGAATAACCTATACGCATCCGCGGATGGAAAAGAAAGCTCTTGTTATCCCGCCCTCTGTCTATGAGGAACGCTTTGAAAGGATGAAAAAGCGCATCTCGAAAGTGGTGGAATATATGGACGGGGAACGTGTTTGCCGAAACCGCCTGCTACTCTCCTATTTCGGAGAAAAGAATATGGAAGATTGCGGCTGTTGCGATATCTGCCTTTCCAAGAATGATTCCGGTCTGAACAATCGGGATTTCAACGCCATACGCGACTCTCTGCTCGAACTGCTTTCAGACCGGCAACCACTCCCTGTCACCGCTTTGATTCCTTCTTTGCCTTTCCCCGAAGAGAAAATCGTCACTACTATACGCTTCTTAGCCGAACATGACAAACGATTTTATCTGAAAGAAGGAAAGATAGGGCTTTCCGGTTAAAAAGCATATAAGTTCGTTTTGAATATCATGGGTAAGGCGGTATGTCAGTTAATCTTCCATTTCATTATCGTAATCGAGTTCGGAGGGAAATTGTATATCTTGGGGCCACTCAACGAGAACGATACTTCTTTTGTCTCCGGTTCAATCACATGAGGTTTGTCGTAAGTGTTACGTGCTTCGGGATCTCCTGCCAACTGAATAATTTCAACCGTATTTTCCACACTGACACCTTGCAGGTCCAGTTCAGTCTTCTCTTCATGCTGGGTCGTGTTGACTACCTTTAATATGATCGTATGATTCTCCTTATCCAAAGCCGCAGTAGAGACCAATGAAGGTATGCTGGGAAGTATTGCCTCGTGAATTAATGTATCATTCACAAAACAACCAATTTGTTCACCTTTACACACGATCTTCACATTATACCAACGGTTGCTCTCGAACGGATAAAGGACAGGTGCACGCAATGTATCTCTCACCCCACCTGCCTGACGATAAAACTCAGCAACACCAGAGCCGAGCGTCAACCCGATATAGTCGTTCTGTTTTCCGGGAAACCCGTTATCACGTACATGGAGCTGAATGGGTCCACTCCCCTTCGTCCGCCTGATATCCGCAGAGAAGGTATAATCATAGGCAGACGGATCACCTAATAGAATGTAATTCCACCTGTTTGCTGCCGGTATCAACGTACCCTCGCTGACAGTCCAGCCTCCGGTCATAACAGCCCCTTCGGCAACCGGGTAATCATTGATATTCACATCTTTAAATTCATAGTTATTATCAAACATTTCCACACCAGCACACCCCAAAGTCACTTGAGGTTTCCGATAGGTGCGAACTTCGGTCTTCAACACCTCGTCCCCCCTGTTGTTACCGAACATTTGCAGAAGATGGTAAGAAGGAGAAAGAGCAATCCGTTCACCATCAAAAGAGATAGCCGGATAACGTTCTATCTTATATTTCGTATTACCCAGAACCGGAGTATAAGCCAAACGCTTCACGATATCCTGGTTGTTTTCAGCTCCAGCAAGAAAGCAAGCCTCCCCAACAGCAGCCCGCAGACTTCCCGGAGTCGCCCCGCCAGACAAGCCGAATTCCCCGATAAAGACCGGAGACATCCGGCGCGTATATCGTCCGGTTGTAAAACGATTGTGATTGGAGATCAAAAACAATTCGCTCGAATAAAAATGAGTATCCGACCATTCATTCCTATTTTTCCCTTTCATGTCGGAACTACTTATCACCGTAACGTCCGGATAAGTCTTCTGGATCGCTTTCTTAAACAGCTCGAAACGCTTGGCATATTCCGGTCCGTAATTTTCACTACCGATCTCCACATACTTTAACCCGAAAGGTTCCGGGTGTCCGTAACCGGCTCGCAAAGCTCCCATAACGGAATCGGCCGGCTCATTGGCATAGGCAATAGCATCCAAAGCATCCTGTACCAGTTTTCCCATCGTCGTCACGTCTTCATAACGCGGACGACGGCTTTGACTGGTCACACCGCTATTAATGACATAAACAGGTTCGGCACCCAAATCCTCACACATTTGGAGATACTCGTGATAACCGATACCGTTTGTCGTACCGTATGCCCATACATTCCAGAAATACTTGCGTTGGGCAATGTCACCAACGGTTTCACGCCAGACCGGATAGGTTCCGGCCGTATATCCTTCTACAAAATTTCCTCCGGGGAAACGTATAAACGCAGGCTTCAATGCAGCAATCTGCTCCATCAGTTCCGGACGCAAACCATTCGGACGGCCTTTCCATGTATTCTGCGGAAACAGGGAAACGACATCCAGCCAAAAAACCGCCGAACTGTCAGTCGTTATTGTCAACACGGCTTTGTTTGTATTCGAGGTAGCGGTAAAAGTGTGCTTGTACTTCCTCCATTCATAGACCGGTGTCACATGATACACTTCGCTGAAAGCCGTCTCCCCGGTAGAATCAACCAAAGCCAGGCTTACGGTCTTCGGTATCAGAGAACCCCCTTTCATGTAAAAAGACAAATCATATTTCTCACCTTTTCGAAGCGATATTCCTCCATACCCTTCAGCGACGACCCCTCCTTTTCCCGACTCGGCAGAAGCGGACACAGAGACCAACAGGGAACGCCGGTTCTTGTCATTAATCAACTCCTTAGCGTCAGGATACATATAAGATGTCGCGGAAAAGCAACGCCATCCCGGCACCGAATCAGAATGCAAGAAAGGAATACTCCATCCATTCGGGGTAGTCAGGACCCGACGGACAGGATCGTACGGACAGTTCAAGGGAGGCACCCCATCCTCAAAGCTCCGGTTTTGTATCAGTTCCGCATAAATACCCCCATCCACCGCATGGTTGATTTCCTCAATAGTCAAACCATACAACTCCTTATTCACAGGAATTGTCAAGCCATCCCCCTCCACCAAAATAGAAGATGTTACTGGCATTTCCGGTTGACAGCATACTAATATAAGTGCTAAAAGAATCAAATTCGACTTCATAATGCAAACTTACGGAATAATTTCAACAAAAAGCCCCCTCTTGCTATTTCTTTTGATTATTCCGCATTTCTTTTCCCTGTTCTGATTTTCAGACACATAAAAAAAATATCCGATTCCTACAGCCATGCAGAGGAACCGGATATACACTATATGTATAGAGAAATTAAAACACTCTTATTTAGGAAAACAGGATCTATTTATTTCGTTTACAAGCTATTCGAATACAAAACACTATGAACCTTCTCTTGTTCGGTTCGGATTGATCCAGCAGCAAAAATCATAGTTATGATCAAGCCTATACAGGCTACCAGAGCGATTACTTCAGTACTTTTGCGGGAAAGATACTCCCCTATGTTCTTTTTCATGTCATATTACTTTTTAATGAATAATCTGCTAACCTCAAATTTGCGATTCAAAATTAAGTAGAAATGAACAACGAAAAGAAGACAGTGAACAAATAAGTGGATAAACAAAAAACGCAAATCGCTATTTAACAACTAAATACGTGCTATTCATATTTAAAAAAAGTGGATCGAATATAAATGTATCAATGAATTTTTCGAACCAAATCCTCGAAATTATCCCTGGAAACACAGGCCTTGTTTTTTACTTTTGCCCGGTAATTATAGATCGTGTTCACCGAATAACGAAGGAATTCGGCAATTCGAGAACTGTCGTTTATTCCCAAACGAATCAAAGCAAAAATACGAAGTTCCGTATTTAGCAACTCATCCTTTTTCAATATCACTTGTTCATCTTCAAGCAAAAGTGAATTAAATTGAGCCACAAAATTCGGGAACAAATGGAGAAACGCAGTATCAAAATTCTTATAAAGTGCTTCCAGCTCGGGCTCCAAACCTTTCGACGAACGGGTAACTTTAACCAGTTCCTCGATCTGTCCAGAAGAAACCTTTTTATAAACCATACGGCGGTAACCGTCAAGTTTGTCGATATAAGAAGAACACAGGCTCATGAAACGGCCGATATACTCTTCTTTAATTTGGTTGGATTCGGATAGTTCCAGATTGGCAGACTGCAAACGATCGTTCATCTGATGTAGCTCGTCGTTCAACATCTTCAACCGTTCATTCGTCTCCTGCAAATGGTTACGGGCCTCAGCCAAGCACTTCATCTGCCGATATATATAGACAACAGCAGAGATCAACAACAAAGTAAGCACACTAATCAACGTCAGATATGTGACCAGCATCCGATTCTTCCTTTCTACCATTGCCTGATAGCTCTTGTCGATCAGCGAAAGAATATCCGCACTCTGCCAACTTCTTGAACGGGCATGAAAACGATTCGTTTCATCCCACGAAAAACGTATATAATGATAGGCACGCTCGATATCCCCCTCTTTAAGCAATAGTTCGGCCAACATCCACAAAGAAGCATGATCCGTGATAGCCGACTGGATATCCGACAGAGAAGAGAGAGCCAAATAATATTTTTCTTTTTCCCGGTTCTTTTCCTGGCGATAGATCATCGCCCTCTGATAAGAAGTAAATGCATATTCCGGTGTTCCGAACGGAATCTTTGCCAAACGTAGATTATTAATCCGAAGGGCTTCACTGGTATCCCCGTCCGCCCGCAAAGCCTGCTCCTGCAATTCGATCCGCCTGCCGGCATCTTCCGGCAAGACCATCATTAAAGAGTCCCGGTAAACAAAAGACTTATCCTCATAGCGGCGTATGGTTTGCGGATCACGGGAATTACCGGAAATTTCCCTGTACACCTGCTCTTTACAGGCGTAGTAATCACAAACAAGGGAAACGGGCAAGTCTTCACGGCAGATTTCCTTCAATACATCAACTGCTTCCTGATACATACCGGCTGCAGAATGCAAAGAGGCCAACTGTAGTTTACTTTTATACTCGCGCTCCTGATCATGCAAATCGCGGGCTATCCGGATATTTTTGGTCAGGTAGAGGACTGCCGAATCACACATATAAGACTTGTATTCCCGATAAATGCAATCGTTGAGTTGATAAGCGGCAATAGTGCCGGGCACTGCCATGGCTACTTTTTCTTTCAGGTCATGGATCCGGTCCTCTCTCCTGTTTTTATAAATTTCATGCCGAAGAATCGTTTGATCCAAATCGATTAATAAAGAATCAAGGCCACCTTCTGCAAAAGCCATATTTGCAATAAAAAACAAAAACAGAATTATCTTATACCTCTTTGCCATTTCTACTTCAGTTTGTTTCCGACAGACAAATGTAAAACAAAAAAGCTTTTCTCCGGCCTTTTGTTCCCAAAAACACGTAAGCGACCAGCTATCTTCCCCATCTGGACGATAAATCTGATTCAAAAAGCCATTCCGAATCATAAAACGAAAAAATCAAACCGGTTTCTTTATTGAAAGAATAAAAAAACTACCTTTGGAGTTTCATTAACAACAAATTCAAAAGACAAATGGCAACCTCTAACATATCCTGCATATTCCGAAAAGCAAAAGAGACAGATATCGAGCGAATCTGGCAAATCATCGGACAAGCCAAATCCCAAATGAAACGTCTTGGAAGTCAGCAATGGGACGAAAGCTACCCGACTATCGAACATATCTGCCAAGACATACAGAACGGAAACGGGTACGTCATTTACAGGGAAGACCAAGTTATCGCATACGGAGTGATCTCATTTGACGGTGAACCTGCTTACAAAAATATAGAAGGCAAATGGTCGAACGACTTGCCTTATGTCATCGTCCACCGGTTGGCCGTTGCAGACGAGATGAAACGGCAGGGCATGGCCAAACAGTTTATGTTACAAGCCGAGGAAGTAAGCCGTAAGAAAGGAGTCTACAACTTCCGCGTGGACACAAAATATGACAATGCTTACATGCTTCGCCTGATCGACACATTGGAGTTCAAATACTGTGGTGAAGTGTACTACAGGAACAATAGCGCAAGGAAAGCTTTTGAAAAGACGATCCGCCCTCACTCCTATTCCATCGGTATTTCCGATTATACAATCAGGGAAGCGACTTTAGAGGACGCCGTCCCGGTCTTCGAAGCGATTGACAAAAACCGGGAAGACCTACGTATCTGGCTACCATTTGTCGACGGGCTGAAAAATGTCGCAGACGAACAGGGATTCTTGCAATCCGTATTGGCAATTCCTTACGAACAGCGCGATCCGGTCTATGTTTTGGAACAAAAGGGAACACTCTGCGGACTGGCAGGTTTCCATTTTTCCGATATTCCCAACCAACGTACGGAAATAGGCTACTGGCTGCTCCCCGCTTACCGAGGAAAAGGGATTGCCACACACGCCGTCCGTTATCTCTGCCGACAGGCAGTCCGCGAACGGAACATGAACCGCATCCAAATCCGGTGTGCCGTCGGCAACTCTTCGAGCAACGCCATCCCGAAGCGTTTGGGATTCACACTGGAAGGCACGGAACGGGAAGGCGAATTGTTGGTATCCGGCGAATATGTGAATATTAATGTATACAGTATATTAAAGAAAGAAATAGAACAATGGAACAAGAAGTCCAATTAAACGAACACAACAAACAGGAGTATCCGCCGATGCACACGGCAGAACATATTTTGAACCAGACGATGGTACAAATGTTCGGTTGTCCACGTTCAAAAAACAGCCATATAGAAAGACGCAAAAGCAAATGCGATTACCAGTTAGGGAAAGCGCCTACAAACGACGACATCGTCGCCATAGAACAGAAAGTGAACGAAATCATCGGACTACACCTTCCGGTATCCTCCTTCTTTACAAACAGAAACGACATCCCGCCAGAAGTCGATCTAAGCAAACTTCCCGAAGATGCAAGCGAAACGCTGAGAATAGTCAAGATCGGCGATTATGACACATGTGCCTGCATCGGCACTCACGTGGGCAATACTTCCGAAATCGGTAAATTCAAAATCATCAGTACGGATTATGCCAACGGCAGGTTCAGAATCCGATTCAAATTAGAAGCAGGTTCATAACAAGGACCTGCTTGCTCGAACACGACAAAACAGTATCCCTCACGGATAATCCGTCGACCGTTTTTCCATAGAGATGCCTTACGGACCGTAAAGCTATGCTTTTTGACCTGTAAAGCTATGCTTTACGAAGGTTAACTCATAGTGTTAAACTTGGAGTGACAATAAGAGGATAAAAAACACCAAGGCGGCCGCACCAAAAATTGCTATCCGATAGCCATCGGCGAAAAAAGATGCAAAAACTGGGCATAAAAGCGCATCCAACATGGCAAATAAACATCCCGCAAAGGTCTCGCAAAGGTGCGGGAGAGATGCAGATCCGGGTCTCAAACGGCTTTGCAAGCCGTTTTTGACAAAAGAAAAGCCTGTCTTGATGAAAAAAGAAGCCGTTT
>ERZ777011.1184-NODE-1184-length-30264-cov-5.944752_pt1 | contig 30264 bp, 25 predicted proteins | sample MGYA00374964_ERZ777011 | MGnify/ENA primary metagenome ERZ777011 (study PRJEB29310, sample SAMD00008975) | mouse gut metagenome | study: EMG produced TPA metagenomics assembly of the Metagenome analysis of fecal microbiota from mouse which was promoted... | reverse complement strand
AATTGCTCCTTGCTCACTTGTAAAATTAAATTTCAGTTAAAACTAAACACACTCTAAGAGAGTGTTGAGCTTTAGAAAATTTGAATTTTACACGAATTTTATGTTGAAATGTTTTTTAACTTCTTATTATCCACCCCAAGGGCCTTTCCAGGTGAATGAAATTTAAATTCAAGCACTCTCTAAAAAACTGGCAACAAAGTTTCGTTGCAAAGGATTTATAATGATAAAATGAAGATTGTTTACAATAGTGTCATTCCGTTCGGAGGGTTCCTGGCCATCAATCTCTTCGGAGTGCTGTTTGTCAGGGGGACGATCCGTGATGTCACTCCCCGGCTGCTGAATCATGAGAGAATCCATACAGCCCAGATGAAGGAACTCGGATATATCCCGTTCTATATTCTCTATTTTCTGGAATGGCTTTTCCGTCTGATGCAGGGAGGTAATGCATATCGCAACATTTCATTTGAGCGTGAAGCCTACGGTAACGACATCAATCCCGGATATCTCTCCACCCGCCGCAAGTGGGCCATGTGGAGACATGCGTGATTTTTCTCGATGCTTTCATAAGGGAATGCAGGGCTGTTGCGGATTCGCATCACATGGCGGTTGGTGCGCAATAAAGGGGAGTGCAAGGCGTTTTTTTATTGATGAGAAATATCCGATTGGCATTATCTTTGGTTCTGACCGTTTCCGCATCGGTGTTCGCTTTCGGCGACAATGTCAAAATATCAGGCAAAGTCGTAGACAGCGAGGACAAACCGGTGGAATTCGCGACCGTGCGTGTGGCTAATTCGGCAATAGGCACCAATACCGACCTCAAAGGTATGTACACGCTTTCCGTGGCAGAGAAGGACACGATAGAGATGGTGTATAGTTGCATAGGCTTCAAGACCGTTACCCATAAGCTTGTCAGTCCGAAGGGAGACCTTACGCTCAATGTCAGGCTGTATCCCCTTGGAGTGGACCTGAGGGAGCTTGAGGTAGTGGGTTTTCGCAACAATGTCAACGGCATGCAGACCTTCGACACTGAGGCGTTCAAACTGTCGCCCGATGTGTCGGGAGGAAGTGTGGAAGCTATGATCACCACAATGCCGGGAGTGAACTCCAACAATGAGATGAGTTCGCAGTATTCGGTGCGTGGAGGCTCGTTTGATGAAAACTCCGTATACATCAACGGAGTTGAGATCTACAGGCCGCAACTTGTACGGAGTGGCCAGCAGGAAGGCCTGTCGGTGATCAATCCTCACATGGTAGGCAATCTTAAGTTTTCGTCCGGAGGATTCCCGGCCCGTTACGCCGACAAAATGTCATCGGCTCTCGACATCACCTATCGCGAGCCGGAAGCGTTCGAGGGAGCCGTGGACCTGAGTCTTATGGGAGCGTCGCTTACAATCGGGCAGCATTCAGGCAAGTTCTCACAGTTGCACGGCGCGCGACTCAAAAAGAACAATTCATTGCTTTCGAGTCTTGATACGCGGGGAGAGTATGACCCGTTGTACTTCGACTATCAGACAAACATCGCATATAAACCCAACGACCGATGGAAGATAGATTTCCTCGGCAATATATCGCTCAACCACTACAACTTCAAGCCGGCGGACCGGGAAACTACGTTCGGCACATCTTCCGATGCCAAGAGTTTCCGAGTATACTTCGACGGCGAGGAGAAGGATAAGTTCGAGACCTATCTCGGTGCCCTCCAGGCTGTGTACCGGCACAATAAGGCCACCAGTTTTGCGCTCGGCTTGTCCGCCTTTCTTTCCAATGAACTTGTCACGTACGATATTTCCGGTGAGTATTGGCTCAACCAGGCCGGTACTTCCGGCTCCGAAAATCAGGATGGAATAGGCGGTGAACTCGGCGTTGGAAAGTATATGGAGCATTCACGCAACAGGCTGAAGACATCCGTAATACAAGCCTCTTTCAAGGGAACCACCAAGTACCGCGCCAATAATTTCTCTTATGGCGTAGTCTACCAGCGCGAGAATTTCCGCGACCGCACCAAGGAGTGGGAGTGGCGCGATTCGGCCGGTTACTCTCTTCCCAACCTTGATGACGGCGTGCATCTTGTCTACAATCTAAGTTCCAGACAAGATGTGGCGATCAACAGGCTTTCCGCCTATATCGAAGATGCGCTCTACCTGAGCAGTTCCAAGGCGTATATGACACTCAATGCCGGTTTGAGATTTTCCTATAATGATTTCAACCGGGAGTTCCTGTGTTCGCCGCGTGTGAACTTATCCATCAATCCGATGGAGTATGGAAACTGGTATTATCGCATAGGTGCCGGACTTTACTATCAGAGTCCTTTCTACAAGGAATACCGAGAGACGGTCACAGATGAGTTCGGCAATGCATCGATACGCCTGAACCGGGATATAAAATCCCCAAGGAGTTTCCAGTTCATATTCGGTACAGACTTCACTTTCCGGGCGATGAACCGGCCTTTCAAGCTGACCGGCGAGATTTATTACAAGAATCTGGCCAATCTCATAAGTTATGAGTACGACAACCTGAAAATCAACTACTCAGGGCGGAACGATTCGAAAGGATACACGATGGGCCTCGACCTCAAACTATTCGGTCAGTTCGTGGAGGGCAGCGACTCATGGATCAGTTTTTCGCTGATGCACACTCAGCAGACGCTCGATGGCAAGAAAGTACCGCTTCCGAGCGACCAGCGTTATTCCATAAGCCTCTATTTCACAGACTATCTTCCGAAGTTCCCGCGCCTGAGATTCAGTCTCCGAGGAGTTCTTGCCGACGGACTGACCATGACAGCGCCGCATACGAGCCGTACCGTCTCTTACTTCCGTGCGCCGGCCTACAAGCGTTTGGACATAGGAGTCAGCTGGACATTTATCGGCTATCCAGGTGAAAAAAAGAGGGGAGGCTTCTGTGGTAAATTCAGAACCATAGTGCTTGGTCTTGACGCATTCAATCTGCTTGACATCACTAACGTCAGCAGCTACTACTGGGTAACCGACGTCAACAATATCCGCTATGCTGTCCCCAACTACCTTACCCGCCGCCAGTTCAATTTAAACCTCAGGCTCGAATTCTGAAGTCCGCTTACCCTATTGACTTGTACAATATCCTGCGCTAATTTTGCGCGGTTTGCAATGTCTGGCAGTAAGAGCGAGGTTTATTAACCTTATGGACATTTCGTACTTCAGCAGTGGATTCTGTTGTGTGATTTGCAGGGATAAGAAATAATTGCTAAATTTGTCTCTGATAATGTTCTTCCAACAAAGGGAGTAGTTTTTTTGCAATGATTGAGACAAGATTTATAGCTGAATGGGAGAGTTGTTCGCATGTGTTGCTGGCTCTTCCTGATGAGTCGACCGACTGGGATTATGTGCTGCCCGAGGCACAGGAGCAGTTCGTGAGGCTGATTCGCACTTTGACAGACAACGGGGAACATTGTATCGTGCTTTGCCATGACCGTGCCGGTGCCGAGTCGCTGTTATGCGACTGTAACAGTGATTTGCTGATGATTGTGGAAGCGCCTTATAACGACACATGGACGCGTGACTACGGCCCGATAACCGTGATCAGAGGAGAACGGACGCGCAGTCTCGACTTCGGATTCAACGGCTGGGGGCTTAAATTTGCAGCCGATAAAGATAATCTCGTCAACCTTTTTCTGCATGACAATCTTGTTCTTGACCCTGAAAGATACCGAAATGTCCGGGATTTCATACTCGAAGGAGGTTCCATCGAGACTGACGGACAAGGCACGCTGCTCACTACAAGCCGCTGTCTGCTGTCCCCGAACCGCAATGGCGGAAAGAGTAAGAAGGAGATAGGGGAGAGGCTCCGTGACGTTCTCGGAGTAGAGCATATTCTCTGGCTTGACCATGGTGCACTCGAGGGGGACGATACGGACTCACATATCGACACGCTGTGCAGAATTGCGCCGGATAATGTCATACTCTTCACCGGATGCCGAAATATGGATGACCCGCAGTTCGAGGAGTTGCTGAAGATGCGCGCCCAGCTGTCGCTTTTCAGAAACATGGAAGGGGAATCCTACAACCTGGTGGAACTGCCGTTGCCGGATCCGATTTTCGATTCCGAGGGGAACCGGCTGCCGGCCACGTACGCGAATTATCTCGTGACGGAACGAAATCTGTTCATGCCGGTTTATAATCAGCCTGCCAACGACCTTCTTGCCTGCCAGACAGTCAGGATAGCGTTCCCGAATCATAACATCATTCCGGTAGACTGCCGGACTCTGCTTCTTCAGCACGGTTCGCTTCATTGTTCCACGATGCAAATACCATAAAAGATGAAACAAATAAAAACAGGAATTGTCCAGCATGCGTTCAGCGAGGATGTCGACACCAACCGTGCCCGCAATATCACCGGCATAGAGAATCTGGCCGCAGAAGGTGCACAGCTTGTGGTATTGTCCGAACTTCACGACTCTCTTTACTTCTGTCAGACAGAGGATGTCGACAACTTCAGATATGCCGATGAGATTCCAAGTGAGTTTACTGAAATATATTCGGCGGCCGCCCGCGACAATAATGTGGTCGTGGTTGCGAGCATGTTCGAACGCCGGGCCCCGGGACTTTACCACAACACCGCTCTTGTGTTTGATCGCGACGGAAGCATCGCAGGTAGGTATCGAAAGATGCATATCCCCGATGACCCCGGCTTTTACGAGAAATTCTACTTTACACCCGGCGATCTCGGATTTGAGCCGATTGATACATCAGTCGGTCGTCTCGGTGTACTCGTATGCTGGGACCAATGGTATCCCGAGGCCGCCAGGCTTATGTCGATGCGAGGTGCGGAGATGCTCATCTATCCTACTGCTATCGGGTGGAACCCCGACGATACTGCCGACGAGAAAGAGCGACAGCGCGAAGCATGGATCACGGTGCAGCGTTCCCATGCCGTGGCGAACGGCATACCGGTGGTCAGCGTGAACCGAAACGGCTTTGAGGAAGATCCGTCGGGACAGACGTCGGGCATCGATTTCTGGGGATCGAGCTTTGTGGCCGGACCCCAGGGTGAGGTATTGTTCATGGCTCCTGACAACGCAAGTTGCGAGCATGTAGTCGACATTGACCTTGGCCGGTCGGAGAATGTACGCCAGTGGTGGCCTTTTTTCCGCGATCGCAGAATCGACTATTACGCACCGCTTGCGAACAGGTTTCTCGACAAAAAATGAAAAATATAAAATATTTTAACAAAATAGTGTCATATTAAAAATTTTTTAATATATTTGCAGTGTCATTGGTGACGAATAGGGGTGTAAGTCCCCACCAGTCCCGCTACGGTAATAGGCCGACCGTTGCCGATAGACTCTTTTAAATATATCTTACAGTTTTCCACGAGGATGAGAAAGCATTTGAATGGAAGTGTGTCTACTGTGTCGACACACGTACGCGATGAGGAAGCGAGAGCGATGTTCCGAGTCGCCAGGCATTCAGAGCCTACAATTTTTCCCGATTCACTATTCAAAAATCGTATCAGTAGCCATAGGGATCCCGATGTATCGGAACGATTCCTTTCCCTGCTATTAATTCACGGCAGTGCCTCGGAATTGGCAATGAAGAGAGAGCGGCGTCAGAAGTCCGCTCCGGCCTGTGCGGCGGTTTCGGCTAATACTACGAAACGATACACTATATCTACTTCAAGTACAAGTAGTTTTCTTCAGGCCTCTCGCCTCTACAATTTTACCGAAACCTTAATCAGGTTGACAATTCCGAGGACTGTCTTTTTTTCGCTGGCAGTTATAGTCTCCGTTTTTTCTCTGACAGTGATTACATCATGCGGACGCAAAGGCAGTACTCAGACAGCCGGAGGAAAAGATCTTGAAATGAGGTATGCCCGCAACATAACCATCACGGAACTTGACAGCCTCACCCTCGTGACACTGCGCGATCCGTGGGACACCATCAGAAATCTTGTCACCTACGCGTTGGTCGACAAGACCTTGCCGGGCAATGTGCAGGTCCCTCGGGGGGCCGTGGAAATTCGTGTGCCGCTTGCAAATTCCATAGTCTATTCCGCAGTGCACTCCTCTTTGATAGAGGAACTTGGAGCTTCGGCGGCTATCAGTGGCGTGTGTGACGCCGAATATGTCTATTCTCCGCGGATGCTTGCCGCGCTCAAAAGCGGTAGAATTATCGATTGCGGATCGAATTTCCAGCCTAATGTGGAGAAGATAATCGGGCTTAAACCTGATGCCATACTCCTTTCTCCGTACGAAAACAGCGGTGACCACGGCAAGGTATCGCAATTCGGAATCCCTATTGTAGAGACCGCCGACTATATGGAGCGGACGCCCTTGGCACGCGCCGAATGGATGAGGTTTTACGGGCGTCTTTACGGCAAAGGTGCGCTGGCCGATTCCATTTTCGATATTACCGAGCAAAGATATCTCGAAATAAAGGAAAAGGCGGCGAAGAGCGTAGGCCGGCCCAAGGTTCTGTTCGACAGAATCTACAGCGGTGTATGGAATGTGCCGACATCCGGATCGGTGACCGGAGCATTTATTGAGGATGCCGGCGGGGCCAATCCATTTTTCGCACACTCCGAAGCCGGAAGCGCGAGAATGTCACCCGAAGAGGTGCTGTTGAAGGGTGGAGACGTCGACGTTTGGTTTATCAGGTATTCGGAGACCGGTCGACTCACGCTCGACGACATCGCACGGGACAATGCGCTTTATACCAAATTCAAGGCATATCGTGACGGGAATGTATATGGCAGTGACACACGCACATCGCGCGTGTTCGAGGATGCATCGTTTCATCCGCAGAGCGTTCTCGCCGACATGGTGTCGATTCTGCATCCGGAGATACTGCCGGAGAGTGCCGTGAACAGATATTATGAAAAGTTACCCTCGAAATGACATGGCTCAGGTTTCTGCTGCTCGGACTGCTGACAGCAGTTCTTTTTATCCTTAATATTTTTTTTGGAGCGGTGCACATCGATGCATCTGTAGTTCTTGACATCCTTACGGGATATGGAATAGATGATGATCCGTTGAATTTCATAATCCTCGAAAGCCGGTTGCCTCAGGCAATCACCGCTCTGCTGGCAGGGGCAGCACTTGGAGTGAGCGGTCTGTTGCTCCAGACTGCGTTCCGAAATCCGCTGGCCGGTCCCTCGGTACTCGGAATCAGTTCGGGAGCGAGTCTCGGTGTCGCGTTGGTAATACTGTTTATGGGAGGGCAGATAGCCATAGCCGGCTATGAGATAGCCGGCAACGCCGCCATTATCGCTGCTGCGCTGGCCGGAAGTCTGGCAATAATGGCTCTCCTTATGTTTTTCTCCATGAGGTTGCGTAGCGAATTGATGCTGCTTGTGGTAGGAATGATGACTGGTTATCTTACGTCTTCGGTTGTGACACTTCTCTCGTCACTCTCCACCGCACAGGGTGTGCATGGATATGTGATGTGGGGAATGGGTACATTCGGGGCGGTTTCCTCAGCACGTATCCCGGTCTTCACGCTCCTTGTAGCTGTCGGGCTTATATTATCCCTGTTGCTGGCCAAACCGCTTAATCTCCTTCTTTTGGGCGACAACTATGCACGCAACTTGGGTGTGCGTGTACATCGCGTGCGCAACCTCCTGCTTCTTGTGACGGGAGTACTTACGGCAATCGTCACAGCCTATTGCGGGCCGGTGGCATTCATAGGCCTCGCAATGCCTCATGTGGCGAGGATGATCATGCGTACAGACAACCACTGGATTCTTATTCCGGCAACTATGCTGTCCGGCGCTGCTGTGGCACTCGGTTGCAACGTGCTCAGCGTCCTGCCGGACTCCACAGTGATACCGGTCAACGCCCTTACTCCTGTTGTGGGCGTGCCGGTAATCCTATACGTGATTTTTCGCCGCAAGTAAGAATTGTGTGAAAACATTATTGCGGGAAGGAATCTGTTTTGGATTCCTTCCCGCAATAATGTTTTCGCAATAAAGTCAATTACTGTTATTTTACTCTTCCGAGAACCGAGAGGATAGTGTCGCCGATTCCGATGATATAGCCGTTGGAGTTCCAGACTATGCGGTTGAAAGTGTCGGCTATTGCGAACACCGGTTTACCGACGTTTTCGGCGAGATGCAACGATTCCTTAATCTCCTTCAGTGAAACTCCCGATTTGTCGATTCCGAAAACCACATTGGAGGGAAGCTGTGGGAATGCTTCTGCTTTGAAACGCCCCGAAAGAGCTTCATCCTCGAAGAGGAGCAGAATCTTACAGCCGGTTTCCTCCAGTTGCCTGGCTCTTGCCGACAAGTCATTGAGTGCATGCGTCGACGGCTCATGATTCGGAGAGATGATTCCTATCACATAATATCCGCGCCCGGTTGTAGAGAGGATGCTCTTGTCTGTATCCAGTGCTATATCATGATAAATATTTTCGGCATTCAGGTTTCCGATAACCGATATCTCGCTGTTGTCCTGTCGTATCTTTAGCTCCTTGGAAATTTTTTCGCCGGGCGCTACGGTGAATATTTCAGACCTTGCGAGTACACCGCCGTTGGCCAGGCGTTGTCCGGAGGTGAGGATGTATTGTCCCGGTTCAAGAGCTAACGGTTTTGAAAAAATCTGAGAGACAGTAGCTCCTTCGTCGAATTCGAGCTGTCGCGGGACTCCGTTGGAGATCCGTGATATGGAGAACTGTGAATAATATTTGGGATCCACCATATATCCTTCAGGTGAGAATTTGAGTGTCAGTTCTCCCTTGACGTAATCATTATTATTTCCTGTTTTCTCATCGGCAGATTCTAAAGACACATTGCGCCATGCGCCTTCCGGCGAAAGATACTGTGTCGCGGCCGTCACCGGATCGATGCGTGCCGGCATTCCGAGTGATCGTGCGGCAGCCACGTAGAAAATCTCACGTGACAGTCTGTCGGCTTTTCTGCTCTGCATCACTGATGCCGGGCTTATTCGGATTGCTTTCGGATTTTCGGCATCGGCAAGTTCTATGTTGCGGCATACCCATGCGGCAAGAGAGTCGGGATTGTGTGTAATATCCTCCTTCTTCAGTTCATTTACAAGTATTCCGCGCCAAGGAGTAAGGTTTTCATACTCCACGCGTGGATTGAGGATATAGGCTGCGTGGATATCTGCATCCCACTCCGACCGGTTTGTCAGACGGGGAGTATTCCGGAGGTGATCGAGCACTACCTCCGCCGATATGTCACGTCGGTCTTTCTCGCTGACGTTCTCCAGCAGCATCAGTGCCATTTCCCGTTCATAACCATAAAGGCCACGAAGCAAGTCGGCAAGCACTTTGTGATTGCCCCGCGATTCGGTCAGAACCTTTGCAGTGCGTTGCGGGTTGAGTTCCAGTTCTTCTGCCAAATTCCGGGCAAGGGCTGAAGTGATGAAGGTTGATGTATAGGCATTGCGGATCGAGTCCTCCCGGTGCATCCTCAGATTGTTCAGTTCGCGTTGCGCATTGCTTACCGCCGGCGTATTGCTTCCCGCTGCGGGAGGTATTATGTCGAACGTGAAAGTTCCCTCCGAAGCAGCATCCTTGTCTAAGGTCACTTCCAGTATCCCTTGTCCCGGTCTTCCTTTCGCAAATCCGAATCGGCCACCCTCGCAGGCCCATACCATCATGTCACCGATACCGGCCGACAGCGAAGCTTCTCCGTTGGCATCCGCCCTCTTGGTGACAGCCGGGAAATACTCCGAATAGTTGTAAATGCAGAAATTTACCTCGGCGTCGGCAGCCGGAGCGCCGTCCGCACGCACGACTCTCACCGGGAGATCAGCCACTGGCGCATAGTTGGAGGTTACGTTTATACGGGTGGTAAGCGGCTCTTTGAGCAACACCTCTTCCGGTCCCCTGTAGTCGCCCACTACATTGGTGCTCATCAGAAGTCCGCGGGATGCGGGGTCGTTGAACCACGCCAGGTCAAGTACCGGTTCCGGCTCGCAGGCACCGAGAAAATGCCATTTGCCGTCCGCCCAGGCCTCCACCCATGCGTGATTGTCATCTGTATGCGCCCACCTCGGGGTATATATCTGACGTGCGGGAATACCTACCGAACGAAGAGCCGCCACGGTGAATGTCGACTCCTCGCCACAGCGTCCTATCGCCTGGCTTACCGCCGACAGCGGAGAGGATGTGCGGGCATCCGACGGACAGTAGGTGACCTTCTCGTGGCACCAGTGGTTCACCTCAAGTATGGCATCCATCATGTTCATTCCCTTCACCCGATCCTTCAGTTCTTTGTAAAAGACAGGCCTGGACATGTCGAGACTTTCATTGTTGACTCTGACAGGAAGTACGAAATGCAGGAACTCGCGGTGGGGCACTGTTTTGCCCCAGGGCATTTCCTTGCGTGCGCGCAGCGATGACTCCACGTTTGCCTGATAGAACTCGCGAGAATAATCAAGTCTGTCGGGAAGCGGCATTGATGAATACAGGAAATCGACAGCCTCTTGCGGAGTAATGGCAAAAGCCGTAAAAGTGCAGACAAGCGCTGCAGACGTAAATATATTTTTAATCATAGTGTAGTTGTTCTGTTTATTATTTCGATCAGTTCCGCAACTTTTTCGGAAGAAGTCGACATCCGTGCGTACTCGTCGGAACCGGGAGCTCCCATCGGGACATCGTCTCTGCGGAACCGCATTCCGCTGGCCGACGGTCCGCGGGCAGTGGAGTGGATTATGTCAACACCGGTTTCTCTGATGATTGTTGCGGCGTTATCGGCGTTAACTCCGCAACCGGCCATAATCATAAGCCTGCCTGCCGCACGACGAACGAGTTCCCGCAACGTCACGATTCCATCCTGAGCCGTCGGGGCAAGCCCCGATGTGAGCAGACAGTCGCATCCGAGACTGATCGCCTCTTCAAGACTTTTATCCGGATTCCTTACAAGGTCGAAAGCCCGATGGAAAGTGACGTTGGCATGATGGTTTATCGAACGTGCCTTTGAAATGAGTTTCCCGCATATATCCGTATCGATATCTCCATCAGGAGTCAGCGCGCCTATTACCACGCCTGTTGCTCCGGAAGCTACAGCAAACTCGATGTCTCTCTCCATCACCGATATTTCATACCGGGAATAGAGGAAATCGCCGGGACGTGGACGTATCAGGACATTGACCTCCGAGAGACCTGAAGCTACCGCAGTCTCTATGGTAGCCGCCGAAGGCGTCAGGCCGCCATCCGACAATCCGGAGCACAGTTCTATACGCGACGCACCTCCTGCTATCGCCGCCGCGACACTGGCCGGATCTCCGCAGCAAATCTCCAGCCGGTGAATACTGTCCGGCTTCTGTGAAACAATTCCTCTCATATCTCGCATTCTATAATGAAATCGGGAGTGTCTTCAATTTCCGGCAGATGCACAAGAGTGCAATCGTCAGTTCTGGTGAGGCGCACTTTTTTACCTGACTTGAATTCGAAAGCTTTCTTGATACGGACATTTCCCGGCACTATGATGGCCTTGTTCTCCGGGGTCAACACATGCAGAAACAGTCGGTTCCCCTTTTTTGTGGATGTTCCCCAGGACTGGGCGGCAAAGGGACTGCCCTCGGTGCCGTAGATGGTCTCGCCGTTTTCTCTCATCCATGTCCCTATTTTAGCGAGGCGGTCGAGAGCTGCGGCCGGAAGAGCTCCGCTTGGTTCCGGCCCGATGTTGAGGAGAAGATTGGCGCCAAGTCCGGCGGCCTTTACAAGATAGCGTATCAGCGTATCCGCGTCCTTGTAATTCTGGTCCATGATCTTGTATCCCCACATGCCGTTCATTGTGTTGCATGTTTCCAGCGGCAACCGGCTGATGTCCTGAAATGAATATCCTGCCGTGTTTTCTCCCGGCAGGTCGCGTTCGAAAATCTGTATGTCTTCGCCTGGGAATGGATTCTGATGATGGTTGTTGGCCACCATGCAGGAGGGTTGAAGCCTGTGAATAAGCTCATACTGTTCGTCGAGGTGCCAGTCAAAAGGAGTCTTGTCCTCGTCATGGTCCCACCACCCGTCGAACCAGATGGCGCGGATCGGTCCGTAGCCCGTCAGCAATTCTGTGAGCTGGCGGTTCATGAACCCGTAGTATGAATTCCAGTCGGCTTTCCCAGGGTCGCGGCCTGTTGTCTTGCCGGTACGGCCTTGCGGATAATCGTCGCGTACCCAGTCGAGATGGGAATAATACAGATGAAGGGCTATTCCCTGACGGGCACATTCCTCGGAGAGTTCCTTGAGAATGTCGCGGCCGAAAGGGGTGCCGTCAACAATGTCATATTCTCCTTCAGCCGTGTCCCACATCGAGAATCCGTCGTGATGTCGCGATGTGATGCATATATATCTGGCTCCGGCGTCCTTGATGGACGACACCCATTCAGCGGCGTTGAATTCGGCGGGATAGAACCCCCTTGCCGCCTTCTTGTATTCCTCGGCCTTCGGACCGTAATTTAGGTACCATTCCCCTTGTCCGAACATGCTGTATATACCCCAGTGGATGAATATGCCGAACCTGTCGTCGGAAAACTGCCTCTGTGACTCAATCACGGCCTCCGAAGGGGTGTAGCCGGAGGCCGGCAATGACATAGCCGCGCAACACAGAGCCAGATTTACAGGCAAATTGATGAATTTATTTATTTTCATTGAATAGTGTTGTTTTCTGATCATGACATGCTTAAAGGCAGGGAGGCGGCCCCGAGAATCGCGGCGTCGGCATCGTGAAGCTTCGAGAGAAGGAAACGCACCCGATCCTTATAGAGGAACAGTGCGGATTCGAGAAAGGCCTCCCGCATCGGCTTGAGCAGCAGATCGCCGGCCTTCGAGACTCCTCCGAAGAGGATAAATGCCTCGGGGTCTGTCACAGCCGCGAATTCCGCTGCCGCTTTACCGAGACAGTGGCCGGTGAATTCATAAATGCGGTTGGCGAGTCTGTCTCCGTCGCATGCGGCTATCTGAACTTTCTTCGGAGTCATTTCTCCCTGAGGGATATCACGAAGTACGGATGGTTCGTCACTTTCCGCCAGCATTCGGCGGGCAGTCTCCCTGATACCGTCGGCGGAGCCTATTGTGTGGAGGCATCCGTAACGGCCGCAGCTGCAGAGTCTGTCGGAGGCGAAAGGGAATGTGACATGTCCGAGTTCGCCGGCGAATCCGCTTCTTCCGGACAGCAGATGGCCGTCGCATACTATGCCGCCGCCTACGCTTGTGCCGAGCGTAAGGACTATGAAATTCCTGAGTCCGGCGGCGGCGCCGTATGTCATTTCTCCTATGGCGGCGGCGTTGGCGTCGTTGCTGATGACGGTTCGGAGCCCGGTGCGGCTTTCCATCATGTTGACGAGAGCGATGGGAGAGGGCCAGGGCAGATTGGTGGCGCCCTCGATGCATCCTGTCGAGGCGTTGGCGCACGGCGCGCCGATTCCGATTCCCTCTATCATGCCCTCAAGAATGTTGTCGGCAATCATACGGGATATCTTCGAGGCGAGATTGTCGGCCCATTTCTCCACAGTGGGTGTGCGCGTGGGGATAGAGTCGTTGGCCACAATATGGCCTACCGAGTCCACTATCGCAAATGCGGTATTGGTTCCTCCGAGATCCACTCCCACTGTGAATGGAGGATATAATTCAGTTGTTTCCATGATACAGGTTCTATTTACATATATTATTCTACATTGGGCGTCCCTTCTGGATAAATTAGCGTCGGCACTTATTTATCCAGACGCACCTTGGCTTTCGCTGTGAAATATACGGGCCGGTAGGTGAGTGTCCTGAGACGGCGCAGCGCCGATATCGAAAGTCCCGGAGATGGTGCCGAACCGGTCACTCCGGTGTGCTTGAGATGCATCATCATGTCGCGGACGCTTCGGAACTCCACCTTTATCTCATCCTCCTCCACAAGGATATCCTCGAAATCCCGGTTAAGCCATTCCTGCAGTTCCGCTGCTCCCGGATACCGCAACGGCACGGGACGGAACTCATCGAGTTCCCCCATATTGCCGGGAAGAAACGTGGACATGGCGATTCTTCCGCCTGGACGGAGATGTCTGGAGCATTCATGCAGAAAGCGGGGAATGTCGGCGAACCATTGGATGGCCGAGGCCGACAGAATCCAGTCGTATTCCTCTCCTTCGTCGGCAAGCCACAACTCTGCATCGCATTTGTGATAATGTTCCTCAGGCGCCACGCCGAAACGGGGAATGTCGGCTATATCCACGAATTCGGCGCGTGCGGGAGAAAGCAGAGAGCCGTATTCCTTTGTGAAAAGTCCGGTACCCGGTCCTATTTCGAGGGTGGATACACCTGATACCCCGCAATCTGTCCCGGTTATTTCGGCAACACCTGATATCTGCTGTCTCTTTCTGTTTTCCTCAAGATGTGCCTTTATCAATGATGCGAGACGTATGGCAGCCATATTCTGGGCTATGGCATGGGTGTCGTAGGAATCGGACGCATTGCTGAAATGCCGGGATATTGTAATGGTGTCGGCTATAACCGATCTTATTACGAGTCCGATATCAGTATAATGCGCCCAGTCTGTCTCAACAGTTTGCACATCAGGGTCGATGGCCCAGCATCGTCTCATGTTTTCAGGCGGGAATATTCTGTCGTTGGCACTGATGTAAGCGCGCGTCCATGGAAGTCGCCATGCCTCTTCGGAGGCACACTTCGGAGCGGAGGAAGCTACGGTATAGAGTCCTTTTCGGAGATATTCAGTCTGTTCGGCATTTTCCTCCGCAGGGAAGCAGCGGTTTAACGTTTCCTTGTCCGGCATCATGCGGCGTCTGAATCTGTAGAGATTCTCAGGTGTAAGATTGTCGGCTGTTCCCATGAATATCTCCACTGGAATTCCGTGAGTGTCGCTTACAGGAAGGGGAGTTCCGTTTATCGCGTAGGCTGCCGTGATTCTTCGCGGATCGAGTGTCCTCTCCGCAGCGAATACACCGAGCGACCATGCGAATACATATACCGTATAATATCCGTCTAAAACAGCGTCAGGCAACGTAAGGTCGCTGTAATCGTACACTACGGCCACATCCCATGTGTTGTGACTTACATTGGCATGCAGACGCGGTTCCGCGCTCCAGCCGGTGAATATTAGAATCAGTCGCGAATTCTCTTTAGCTTTATGTATGAATTCAACCTTCATAATTTTCTGATAATATCGGCAACTTTATGAATGTCGCTGTCTGACAGCCCTGCGTTGAGCGAGAACCTGATCCTTTCGCCTCCGGGCGGGACAGTAGGGCGCCGTATGGCCAGGGCGATCACGCCCTGCTCTCCGAGGCGGTGCGACATTTTTACCGCCTTTGTGGCGTCTCCTGCCATAAGAGGAACTATCTGCGAACGAGAAACGCATTCCTTTCCCGTGATGTCTTCGATGATCCCGCGAAATTCAGCCGATATCTCTGCGAGACGCGCACGTTCATCCGACATATCCTCGAGAATCTCGGTCATCATCAGGCTCCATGCGGCGCAAACTGGTGGTATGGCGGTCGAGAATATGAGGCTGCGCGCGGCGTTCACAAGATAATCGCGCAGTGTCGCCGAAGTCGATACAAAGGCGCCTGAGGAGGCGCAGGCTTTGCCGAAAGTTCCGACAATAATATCGGTTTCATCTATTAGTCCGAGTGATTCCGCCACCCCCAGACCTTTTTCGCCGAATACTCCGAATGCATGGGCCTCGTCTATATATAGCATTATTTCGGGGAATTCCCGGCGTAGCGCCACAAGCTCTTCCAAAGGCGCGATATCTCCGTCCATACTGTAGACGGATTCCGCCATTACTATAATCCGGTCGAACTCTCCACGTCTTTTCTCGACTATGCGGCGGAGATGATCCGTGTCGTTATGTCTCCATCTTTCCATCTGCGTGTTCCGCATGACAAGGCCGTCGATGGCGGAGGCATGTATAAGCCTGTCCGGCAAAAAGAGCGTCCCCGGGATGTTCAGAGCCGATACGGTGCCGACATTGGCGTGGTATCCGGAGTTGAAGAGCAATGCCGGACGACCGTAAAGATCCTCCAGCCTGTTTTCAAGCATGCCGAATATCCGCTGGTCCGACGCGAGCAACCGTGACGCGGAGGCCGACATCGAAATCTCTGGAAACCTTTCTGAGAATCCTTGGCGGAACATGGCCTGCCTTGCAGCGAGTCCCATATAGTCGTTGCCCGACAGGTCGAGTAATCCCCTGCCAGCCCGGTGGGGCGGTATCTCGCGCAACCTTCCCTCTCGGCGGAAATCTTCCAATATTGATTTATAATCCATAGAATGATCCAATGCTATTGTTTGGAAAAATAGTCATCGAGACTTCCGATAAGCGCATCGCACAGGAAGCGCATCTGCTTGTCGGTTACCGCAAGATAGGGGGGCATTATATAGGCGTTGTGTCCGAAAGGACGAATCCATGCGCCTCGCGCCACACAATGCTTCTGATATCTGCCGGTATCGATCGGTTCGCGGGTCTCGATCACTCCGATGCCGCCGAGAACGCGGATGTCGGCTACGTATGGCCGGTCCGATGCCGATGCCAGCCGCTCCCTCATAATGGATTCTATCTCCAGGATGCGTTCCTGCCATGGCGATTCGAGCAACAGTTTTATGGAGGCTGTCGCGATGGCGCAGGCGAGAGGATTCCCCATGAACGTAGGGCCATGCATCATCACTCCGGATTGGGATGAGGAAATCATGTCGGCAACCTTTGCCGAGGCCGCCACTGTCGCGAAGGTCATATATCCGCCCGTGATGGCTTTGCCTATCAGCATGATGTCCGGTTGTACACCGGCGTGTTCACAGGCAAACAACTTGCCTGTGCGGCCGAAACCTGTCGCTATCTCGTCGAAAATAAGAAGTACTCCGCAGTTATCGCATTCTTTGCGTAGCTCGCGGAGATATTGCGGATGATAAAACCGCATTCCTCCCGCACCCTGCACCACCGGTTCAAGTATTACGGCGGCAAGCTCATCGGAATTTTTACGGATAAGGTTCCTCATCGGCTCGAAATCTGCGGAATCCCATTCCTCTCCAAAACGGCAGCGGGGCGCGGGAGCGAAGTGACGGATGGGAAGCGCCGGACCGAACGCGCCGTGCATACCTGTGACAGGATCGCACACCGACATTGCGTTCCATGTATCGCCGTGATAACCGGAACGGATGGTGGCGAAGTTGGTCTTTTTCGGATCGTCATAGGCCTGGACAGCCATCTTCATTGCCACTTCGGTGGCCACAGAACCGGAATCCGCATAGAACAGATGGTTCATGTCCGGCGGCAATATGGAGAGGAGCTGCTTGCCGAGTTCCACGGCCGGTTCGTGGGTGAGTCCTCCGAACATCACGTGCGACATCCGTTCTATCTGCCTGTGCGCGGCCTCGTTGAGGACCGGATTGTTGTATCCGTGAATAACGCACCACCAGGAGGACATTCCGTCGACAAGACGACGTCCGTCCTCAAGTATCAGTTCCGCTCCGCGGGCCTCTCGCACCTTGTATGTGGGAAGAGGATTATGGGTGGATGTATAGGGATGCCAGAGATGTTCCCTGTCGAAGTTGTCGAAGACTGTATTGTTCTTTTCAGAATCCATATATTTTATATAAACTCAAGGGTTTCCAACTGTTGTTATCAATTATACTGGATCCACGTCGTAATATACCATAGTCGCTTTCATTTCAGGCAGTCCCGATATGGCAACATGGCATTCCCTGAGCAATCTCTTTACTTTACTCATGGAGGCTCCGGCTTCCACTTTCAGCATAATGCTCTGTATGTACCAGAGAGCCACACGGCTCACGAAAGGTTTCTCCGGTCCGAGAACACGGCTGCCGAAAATCTCGCACAGTTTCATAGTCATGGCTGTGGCGGCACGGTCTGCCAAGACGGAATCCTTGTTTTTAAGGTATATGCCGATTACTTTTGTGAACGGCGGATAGGAATAGCGCTTTCGTTCAATTATCTCATGGTGGTAAAATCCTTGATAATCATGATCTTTAACAAACTTAAGCACTGGATCGTCGGGTCGTGTGGTCTGGATGATTACCTTGCCCCGTGTGCCGTTTCGTCTGCCGGCCCTGCCGGCCACCTGTTCAAGCATATTGAAAGCGCGCTCGTCGCTTCTGAAATCGGGAAAGTTGAGAAGAGTGTCGGCGTTTATCACACCCACCACCTTGACTTTCTCGAAATCAAGACCTTTGGTCACCATCTGCGTACCGACGAGGATGTCTGACCTGTGTGCGGAGAAGTTCTCGATAATTTCCTGAAAAGCATCCTTGTTGCGCGTGGTGTCGAGATCCATGCGACTGATCCGGCTCTCTTTGAATATCTCCTGTACCTCTTCGGCGATCCGTTCCGTACCATAGCCGTATGTCTCTATGTCGATGCCTTCACATGCGGGACATACGCGCGGCATAAGACTGGTAAATCCGCAATAATGGCATTTCAAAAGATTGATTTTCTTATGATAGACGAGCGATACATCGCAGTTATCACACTTTGGGGTCCAGCCGCAGGTGCGGCAAATCACCATCGGCGCAAACCCTCGGCGATTCTGGAACACAATTCCCTGCAGTTCTTCTCCGATAGCCTCACGCATCTCATGCATGAGCGGGCGGGAAAGACTGCCGTGGCTGATTTTCTTCTTTCGCTGCTCCTTCATGTCGACGATTTCCACTTCGGGGAGTTCGGCACCTTCGAACCGTTCGTACAGCGAAGCGAGTCCATATTTACCTGAAGAGGCTTTGTAGAAAGTCTCCACCGACGGTGTGGCGGAGCCGAGCAGGACTCTCGCTCCATGCATTGAGGCAAGCACGGTGGCTACGTCGCGGGCATTGTAGCGTGGGGCTGGATCGTACTGTTTGAACGATGCCTCATGCTCCTCGTCCACAATTACGAGACCGAGGCGCGCGAAGGGAAGGAATACGGAGGAGCGGGCCCCAAGCACGACAGCAGGCTCGTTGTCTGTGAGGAGACGTTTCCAGATATCCACGCGTTCATTATCGGTGAATTTGGAATGATATACAATAAGACGGTTGCCGAATGCGCGCCGCAGTCTGTCGGTCAGCTGCGTGGTCAGCGAAATTTCGGGCACGAGATATAGCACCTGGGTGCCGTCTTTCAGTGCGGCGGCTATCAGATGGTTGTAGATCTCTGTCTTTCCGCTGCCGGTCAGACCGTGGAGCAACACCACATCTTTATCCCGGAACAGTCTCCGGATTTCATCCATGGCCTTGCGTTGTCCGGCACTTAGCTGGACAAGACTGATCTCAATGTTGTCGCTCACGCTGTTGAAGCGGTTTATCACCCGCCGCTCCATGCGTAATATACCTTTGTCGACGAGAGCCTTGAGTACACCCGGGGTTACTCCGGGCACTTCAAGAAGTTCCGCGCGGGGCACATCATGCAGCGGTGCGGCCTGCCGCATCCATCCTGATTTGTCGAGATACGACACAAGGGCGTTCTCCTGCTGGCGGGCGCGTTTTATCCTGTCGAAGAAAGAATGAAGTTTTTCGTTGTCACCCCTTTCTGCGTCAAGAACTACAAAAGTCTGTTTCTTCGGCCGGTATTTTTCGACTATTCTCTCATCGACTTCCACAACTCCGGCCTGCAGCAGCTGGCTCACCGTTCCGGCGGCGTTGGCTAAGCCTGTGGCTATGGATATCTCCGAGATGCTCATACGTTTCTTCTGTTCGAGCAACTGTATGACAATGGCTTGTCGTTCGGTGAAATGTGTGTCGCTGTCCGCTTCGAAGTCCTGATTTAGCGTGACGGACGTCTCGCTTTCCGGTTTCAGTCCTGTCGGGACGGCTGCCTTGTAGACTTCCCCCACAGAACACAGATAATACTCCGATATCCATTTCCAGAGTTTCATCTGCGGATACCGCACTGCCGGACGCGGGTCGAGAAGCGCCATCAGAGGTTTGACTTCGTAGGCTGGCATTGTCGAATGGACGCTCTCCACAATACCGGTGTAGAATTTCTTCCGGCCGAACTGTACGAGCACACGTGAGCCAACCTGCAGGGAGGACTCCATTTCCGATGGAATCTCGTAAGTGAAGGTGGAGCTAAGAGGCAGTGGAAGTATTATTTCCGCGAACATCGGCTTCATGAGTATCATCTTTGGGAGAATGTTCTACAATCTATTTGTCAGACCCCGATACTCTTTTTTATGGGATTAAGACTAATAGTTAGTGCAAATTTAGTCATAATCCGAGAAAAAATGTTAAATTTGCGCTGAAAAAATAAATTAACGGCCTGAAGTCTTCTCTGTGAAATCATGATTAAAGAGTCTTCAGGGATAAATTTTAAACAAAAAAGCTATGAAAAGAGCAAAGATTGCCGTGGTGGTGGCATTGGTGGCCCTTGTGTCCGGTTTCCAGGCCAACGCGAGACTCGCCTTCGGTGTGAAAGCCGGTCTCAATGTGAACAAAATGCATCTTAACCATGATGAACTGTTAGACGGCAGCAACCGGGCCGGATTCACTGTCGGTGTGATGGGAGAATATACCTTGCCGATGATCGGCCTTGGTGTGGATCTCTCTCTGATGTATACCCGCATGAACAGTGAGGTTGAAGCCCATATCAAGACCGGCAGTCTCAACACCGGAGCGTTGGCAGAGTATAATGTAGGCAAGAATTTTCTCGAGATTCCGCTGAATTTGAAATACAAGTTCTCGATTCCCGTTGTGCGTCACATTTTCGCACCTATGGTATATACCGGTCCTACGCTCGCTCTCAAACTTGACGGCAGCCAGAATTCATTTGCCACAAAGACATGCCAGTGGGGCTGGAACGTCGGAATCGGTCTGGAGTTCATCCGTCATCTTCAGGTGTCGGCAGGTTACACATTCGGTATCAACAATGTGATGGACGACGTGGATCTTCCTTTTAATCTCGGCACCGTCAAGCCGGGAGACATCAACATGCGCAACAATTACTGGACCGTAACAGCCGCATGGCTCTTCTGACGACATGAAAAAATTGCTGATATTGATTCTTACAGTGGCTACAGCCCTCGGCGCGAACGCAAAGTTCCGCTGGGGTCCCACTGTAGGAGCGAACTTCTCCAATTTCTACTGGAACCAGCCATTGCTTCATTCGCGCACACTTGCAGGAGTGAGCGGCGGTGTGATGGGAGAGGTGATGATTCCCGGAATCGGATTCGGAGTGGACATGGCGCTGAAGTATACGTTCAAGGGAGCCAGGACTATGTTCGGCGAATATGACGTGTGGAGTTCCGACGGTTTCGGAACGGAGACGATGCGCTTCCATACCATCCAGATTCCAGTAAACCTGCGCTTCAAGTGGACGCGTATGAACGGATTCGAGCATTATCTGGCTCCGATCGTGTTTGGCGGACCTTCCTTCAATTTTTATGCCGCGCACACTGACTGCAAGGCTGTGGAGATTCCCGCCGCATCGGTCGGACTGCAGTGTGGTATCGGCGCCGAGGTGTTCGAGCGCTATCAGCTTACAGCCGGATTCCTCTGGGACCTGTCCCACGACATACGCACCGTAAAACTCGATGACAATGCCGCGAGAATGCGGGGATGGTTCATCGACTTTGCCGTACTTTTCTAAATTATCTGTAAAATCGCTGAAATGGAAGATACAAACAATCAGCCGGAGAGCGACGAGATGAGGATTGTGTCCAAGGCAGTGGAAATGCTGAAGACCGTCTATGATCCTGAGATCCCCGTGAATGTCTATGACCTTGGTCTTATATACAGAGCAGAATATACCGTGGAGGACAAGACTCTTCATGTGGACATGACGCTGACAGCGCCATCCTGCCCTGCGGCCGACTTCATCATGGAGGACATCCGCCAGAAACTGGTCAGCATCAAGGGGCCGGAAAAAGTGGATCTGCGTCTCGTCTTCGAACCTGAATGGAATCAGGACATGATGACCGAGGAAGCCAAACTTGAACTTGGATTCCTCTGATGAAGGCCTATTTTCTTAGCGACCTGCATCTCGGAGCACCATATTTTCCCGACTCCCGGAAAGCGGAGTTGAGAGTAGTCGATTTTCTCGACTCGATAAAGGATGACGCCCATACCATTTACCTTCTGGGCGACATCCTTGATTATTGGTACGAGTACCGGTATGTGGTGCCCCGCGGTTTTGTCAGATTCTTCGGCAAGCTTGCCGAACTCGCCGACAGCGGGGTGCGTATAGTATGGTTCATCGGTAACCATGATATCTGGATCTTCGACTATCTGCCCTCGGAGCTTGGTATAGAGGTGGTGGATGGCGCTCTGGTGGAGGAAATAGACGGACATTTCTTCTATATGACGCATGGTGACGGTATAGGGAGACTCAAGCCATCTTTCAAAGTACTCCGCCAGCTCTTCCGAAGCCGGTGGTGCCAGAAGGCTTTCGCGGCGATCCATCCGCGCTGGACCGTACCTTTCGCCTACGGCTGGAGCCGGCATTCACGCAAAATCGAGGGGCCGTCAGAGGCCGATGCCCGGCGCATGATGGAGAACATCACCGTATTCAGCCGTGGTTATCTTGAAAAACATTCCGAAATAAATTACTTTATATATGGCCACCTCCATCTTCTTGAGGATTTCGAACTTACCCCGACATGCCGGATGGTGGTTCTCGGTGAATGGATAGCGGCGATGAGTTACGGAGTATGGGACGGTAAGGAATTACGGCTTGAAACTTACCATTGCCGAGAATAGCAATCATTTTTACAGAGAGGAAAAATACGTAAAGGCAAAATATCATAAAAAGTCGAATTAATCGGAACTTTTTGGATACTGTTTCAAAAAAAATCATTAAATTTGCAAAGAATTGGCGTTTGCGAAGGGTCATTTGTCGGATACCGATGGGCCTTCGACGGTGCATATAAATTATTATAGATTTCAACAAACGGGATATCAGAATTTTATCTGATTATAGGGGCCATGCGTGGCTCAGGTAGCGTTACAAAAGAAATTAAACAATATGGTAATTCAGCGTTGGCAATCGGTTTTGCTTCTTATAGTGGCTGCATTGATGGGCAGTTTCACATTTCTATCGCTCGGGCAGATCCAGATGCCTGAGGAAAGTCTTAATTTTACCACTCTCGGCTTCGAAATCGAGGGCATACCAACCGACGGGGCTCAGTCGGGTTACCGTGCCCATACATGGATATTTTTCATAGTGTCGCTGATGAGCGCGATCATTCCGTTCGTCAGTATTTTTCTCTTCAGGAATCTCCGTCTTCAGAAGACCATCTGTCTTGTGGAAGTGCTGTTCATACTTGCAACGGTCGGTGTCGGCTGCGTATACGGCTACTCGTTGTTCTCTCCCTATTACGTGAGCTGGTCATCGGTTATCATAATGCCGCTTCTTGCGTTTCTCGGCGATGTCATGGCGTACAACCGTATCAACAGCGACCTGAAGTTGCTTTCTTCCGCCGATCGTCTGCGCTGAGGCGTAAGTGTCGACAGGAAGTATTACTCACAATTATAACCCAGTCTCTAAGAGTCACACCTTATACATCATGGCAAAAGAACTTAAAAACTTCACTAAAAGATCGGATAATTATTCCCAATGGTATAACGAACTTGTAGCGAAGGCCGATCTGGCTGAGCAGAGCGCAGTACGCGGCTGCATGGTCATCAAGCCTTATGGATACGCCATCTGGGAAAAAATGCAGCGGCAACTGGATGACATGTTCAAAGCCACAGGCCACCAGAACGCCTATTTTCCTCTGCTTATTCCCAAATCATTCCTTAGCCGGGAAGCTGATCATGTGGAGGGATTCGCCAAGGAATGTGCGGTTGTGACTCACTATCGCCTCAAGAACGATCCCGAGGGAAACGGTGTGGTGGTCGATCCTGCCGCCCGTCTTGAGGAGGAACTGATCATACGTCCCACATCGGAGACAATTATCTGGAACACCTACAAAAACTGGATTCACTCTTATCGTGATCTCCCCATACTGGTAAACCAGTGGGCGAATGTGTTCCGTTGGGAGATGCGCACGAGAATGTTCCTTCGGACAGCCGAATTCCTGTGGCAGGAAGGACACACCGCACACGCCACTCGAGAGGAGGCAGAAAAAGAGTCGCGCAAGATGCTTGATGTGTATGCCGATTTTGCCCAGAACTATATGGCGGTGCCTGTGATCAAGGGAGTGAAAACCCCGTCGGAAAGATTTGCCGGTGCGATCGACACATTCACCATCGAGGCCATGATGCAGGACGGAAAGGCTCTGCAGTCAGGTACGTCGCATTTCCTTGGACAGAATTTTGCCAAGGCGTTCGATGTGACTTTCATGAACAGGGAGAATAAGCCGGAATATGTGTGGGCTACCTCCTGGGGAGTCTCCACGCGTCTGATGGGAGCCCTCATAATGACTCACAGCGATGACAACGGACTCGTGCTCCCTCCAGCTTTGGCTCCCGTTCAGGTAGTGATTGTGCCCATATATAAGAATGAGGAAGGTCTCAAGGAAATTTCCGCCAAGGTTGAGCCGATTGTCGACGAGTTCCGCCGCCGTGGCATCAGTGTGAAATATGACGATGCCGACAATAAGCGTCCAGGATTCAAGTTCGCCGACTATGAGGTTAAGGGCGTTCCGGTACGACTCGCCATCGGCCAGCGTGACATTGAGGAAGGCACCGTAGAGGTGATGCGCCGCGACACTCTCGAGAAGGAGACATATCCTATCGAGGGAATTGTGGATCATGTAGCCGCCGAACTCGACAATATCCAGGAACGTCTCTTTGAACGCGCTCTTGAATTCCGTAACCGCAGGACAATCATAGTGGACTCGTACGAAGAGTTCAAGGTTAAGATAGAGGATGGCGTATTTATCCTTGCCCATTGGGACGGGACCCCCGAGACCGAGGCGAAAATAAAAGAGGAGACCAAGGCTACCATCCGATGCATACCTTTCGAAGGAGACACCACTCCCGGAGTATGCATGGTGACAGGCAAGCCTTCCGAACGCAGGGTTCTCTTTGCAAGAAGCTATTGATTTCAAAAACTGGCGATTTCCGTGGACTGAGGATTCCGGAACAGCCAACGTCAGTAATGCTTATTAATTCATGATTGGTAATGACTTCAAGTTTTAAATACATAGCCGCCGGCACTATCGGCATAGCGTCACTGGCGTCGGCTTCAGCCGCGCCGCTGACTGTGGATGACTATTGTACTCCCGCCCTTACTTCTCCAAAGGGTGTAAAGGAGATGCGCCCGCTCGCTGACGGAACAAGTTATGCCGCCGTATCCGACGACGGCAGACGAATAGAGGTGTTCAGCTACAAGACCGGCAAGGCAATTTCCACGCTTTTCTCGCTCGATGCGGTGAAAGGAGACCTCAGGATAGATGATTTCGATGGATACGCGCTCAGTGAAAATGAGAAGAAAATTTTGCTCTGGAATAATTCGGAGCAGATCTATCGCCATTCTTTCACAGCCGAGTATTATGTGTATGATATTTTACGCTCGACACTGAAGAGAGTTTCGGCTGATGGCCCACAGCGCAATGCCACGATCTCACACGACGGTCGGATGGTGGCATATACACGCGACAACAATATCTATATCTCCAACCTCGACTATGGTACAGACAATGCTGTCACTACCGACGGGAAGGTAAATTCCATTATCTACGGATCGCCTGACTGGGCGTACGAGGAGGAGTTCGGCATGCAGAACTCGATGTGCTGGAGCACAGATGACTCTGTTCTTGCTTTCATACGCTTCGACGAGTCAAAAGTGCCGGTGTATACTTTTGACCGCTACAAGAGCTATTGCGAGGAAAACCCGCTTTCCGACATTTATCCCGACGCATATTCCTATAAGTATCCTCTTGCGGGGTATCCCAACTCCACGGTCACTGTTCATGCATATCATGTCGACAACAGGACCACGAAGAAAATGGATCTCCCGATAGGAGAGGGGTATGTCCCGATGCTGTCGTTCGACGGCGAAGGGAAAAACCTGATGGCAATGCTCCTGAACCGGGACCAGAACCGTCTGGACCTCTATAAGGTCAACCCGGGATCGACTGTAGCCAGCCTCGTTATTACAGAAATGTCCGACGCTTGGCTTAGCCCGGAGGCATATAAAATGGTGCGCTATTCCAGAAACTCGTTCGTGATCGGAAGCGAGCGGAGCGGCTGGAGACATTTGTACGAGTATGACTACAGCGGCAATCTGAAGCGTGCCATCACATCGGGAGAGTGGAACGTGACCGCATATTACGGACGCGATGCGCGGACGGGAACAGACTACATCCAGACCACCATGCGCGGAGCAGTCAACCGCAATGTCGCATCGGTCGACAGCAAGGGCCGAATTACGGTACTTAACGATATCGACGGTACGGAGAACGCGTGGTTCAGCGGCAATTTCGATTATTATCTCCGGAAATACAGCAACGCGGTAACTCCACCGGTCTATACAATCTGCAACAGTCGGGGTAAGTCGCTCATAGATATTGAAAGCAACAGGGAATACGCAGCGAAGTATTCCTCTGTACCAAAGATGGAATTCACGACAGTGCCCAATGCCGAGGGAGAAGCGATGAACGCATGCCTGATAAAGCCGGCGGATTTCGATTCTTCCAGACGCTACCCGCTGATGATGTACCAGTATAATGGTCCTGATTCGCAGACTGTACTTAACGAATGGAAGATGGACGGCGTCTATTACATAGCCTCGCAGGGATATGTGGTGGCTATGGTCGACGGCAGGGGCACAGGGAACCGCTCCAGAAAATGGGCGAATGCCGTCTACCGCAATCTCGGTCATCTGGAGACGGCCGACCAGATAGCGGGAGCGCGCAACATCGCAAAACTTCCGTATATCGACGCGGAGCGCATGGCATGCTTTGGCTGGAGTTACGGCGGATATATGACCCTTATGGAACTTACGGCCGCAGACTCTCCGTTCAAGGCCGGAGTATCGATGGCTCCAGTTACCGACTGGCGTCTGTACGACTCCATCTATACGGAAAGATATATGTCGACACCGCAGGCAAATCCTTCGGGATATGACTCTGCTTCCGCTCTCGACAGGACCGGAAATCTCAACGCTCGTCTTCTCATTATGTCGGGGACAAGCGATGACAATGTCCATTTCTATAATACTCTCAAGTATACATCCAAATTGAATTACGAAGGAAAGATTTTCGATATGATGGCATTGGCGGGATTCGAGCACAGCCTCAGGATGTGTAACGCCCGTTCACGCCTCTACTCCAAGATTGTCGATTTTCTGGATTCCAATTTGAAGTAAAGCGTAATATCCGGCTATGAACGATCTGAACAAAATAGACAGCTCAAGGTTCTTTGCTTTCTGGAAAAACTTTTCAGTCGCGCTCCTTGTAATGATCATCACCCTTTTTCTGTCGATGGTCCTGCCGTTTTATTTTTCTCCGATCGTCTCGCTCCTCGGCGCAGCTTTCCTCTATACGCAGCTCTATAACAACAAACTCAGTAAGTCTGCGGCGTGCATGCTCTGTACTTACTCGATTTTCTTGTGTCTCATCTCATTCTCGTTTATCTCCATTCTTCTCAATGTGCTCTATATCTGGGGGTTCATAAATCTGCCGAAGGAATTCTCCTTTTTTGCCGAACCTTATATTCCGAGCCTTATCCTGAATCCGATCTGCTTCCTGATCATTCTTATTCTCAAGTTACGTAGCGGCAGACTGTCGATATGTGTGGATTGCCGTATTGAGCACGGCCCCTCCATTTCCAGAGGACGGGCAGGACAGATACACTATACCGAGTCACGTCTGCAGCTTAACAATCTGCTGTGGCTGTTCGGGATCCTCACGCTCCTGACATGGTGTTATTATCTGTTCTTCTACATGGATATAAACATCAATGCCCGCGACAATTACATCTTCTTCTGGGTCAATATAATTGCTTTCGTAATAGATGAGATTTATTTTGCATCCCGCTATTACAATATGTATCTTGACCTGAAGGAGAATGGAGAGATCATAACGGAGGATGAACTTGGCGACATGACCACAAAGACCTATCTGAGGTACTATGTGGTGTGCGGCAACAGCATATATATCAATCCGAATGTTGCTGACCCATATAGGCCTGATGCCAAGATTATAGATACTCATTTCGTTACCAAGCGCAACGTGAACGGTATCACCACGGTCGAGGTGAACGACATAATCCGGCGCATGCTCGGCATGCAGATCGGAAAACTCAGATTCTTCTACGGTAGAAAGTCTCCGGACCATGCCAATCACAGTTTGCTGAGGTATTTCTATTTCCTTCCAGGCGAGCCGGAAGATTATCCGGAGATGCGGCTGGCGGGAAGATGGATGGATTTTTCGGAACTCATGGGGCTATACAACACCAATCCCAATTCCATATCCCGGATTTTCCTGTCGGATATATCCCGGATGACTACAATCGTGTTGACACAGAAAATTTTCAATGAGGAGGGAGTGCGTCGTATCAAGACCAAGAGTTATCGTCCTACTTATGATCTTGTGGAAATACAGAAAAAAGATTATGATTTCCAGGATGACAAATGGATCCGGATATCTATGTTCAATTCGGATACAAAAGCCTTTTTCCTGCGGAAATGGTTCCGAAATCTGATGCGAATAAACAAGAAGAACAGCGGAGACAAATGGCTTACCCGTCGATAGCAATTGTAGGACCTACCGCCTGCGGGAAGACGCGTCGCGCTGTAGAACTGGCTCTCTCTCTTGGGGGAGAAATAATATCGGCCGATTCACGGCAGGTGTATCGTGGAATGTCGATAGGGACAGGCAAGGATTTGTGCGAATACGGGGAAATTCCATACCATCTTATTGATATCGCTGACGCAGGGGAGAAGTACAATCTCCATCGCTATCTGAGGGATTTCCACAAAGCCTATTCCGATGTGCTCGGCAGAGGTCTCCTTCCCGTGATATGCGGAGGTACCGGGATGTATCTTGAAAATGCCATCCGAGGAATCCGGCTTCCCGATGTGCCGGAAAACAAGGCCTTGAGGAAGGAGCTTGAGGGTAAAAACCTCGATGAACTTACTGCGATGCTTGCGTCGATGAAGGTGCTCCATAACAACACTGACACGGATACTGTGAAGAGAGCAGTCAGGGCTATCGAAATTCAGAAATATTACGAAGATCACCCTGACAAATCGGTGCAGGCAAGCGCCGATAATGCGAGGTCTCTCGACTGCGTTGTGATAGGACTTGACATTCCGCGGGAAGTCAGGAGGGAGAGAATCACCATGAGGCTTAGGTCGCGGCTTGAGGAGGGGATGGCGGATGAAATCAAAAGTCTGCTTGACCGCGGCATTCCGGCAGCGGATCTCATTTACTATGGACTCGAATACAAGTATGTGACATTGTATGTTACCGGCGTCCTGACATACGATGAAATGTTCTCGCAGCTGGAGACTGCCATCCATCAGTTCGCCAAGCGTCAGATGACATGGTTCCGCGGCATGGAACGCCGGGGTATCCACATCCATTGGCTCCCGTACGACATTCCGGGACCGGACCTGATCCGCACCGTCCGACAGTTGATACAGGACCAATGAATAATCAACCTCTTTCTCCGGGTCTGAAGAATGTTGGGTTCCTTGCCAGTCAGTCGGATCGACCGGCACGTTTAGGGTTGGCGGGAAACCAGCCTTTGCGCACGCGCTCTACCTGCTCGTTTACCTCTTTTATGCTCCAGAAACAGCTGAAAGCGGTGACTCCGAGCAATGAGGAACCTATGACTGAGCGCACCCATAGTGCGGCGGCAAGAAAGATTATACCGGCTACGAGAAATATCCACTTCACCTTTACACCGATATAGTATTCCCCTTTTATTACAAGCGGGTGAAAGAGTCCGATTATCAGAAATGTGCATGCACCGATCAACAGACCTGCAAGATTGTATTGTTCTATGAATTCCGTCATGGTTCTGGATTAGGTATTATATATTTTAACGTATGACAGTGAGCCCGTATTGGATCCGGCATCACTTAATCCGCTGTCGATTCTTTGGGTTTAAGCAACGAGAGTGAAACCTCGTATGTATTGATGGCAGCCAAAACAGAGGTGCCGGCAATGACAGCCCATGCAATGATTGTGAAACTATCTGCAAAAAGATTCATGATATAACCGCCGGGCAGTGTTGACTGCCAGTCTGAAACAGCATTGCTGAGATAAGGTAAAAACAGAGAAAACACGAAGCCGACAATAAATCCGGCAAAAGCGGCAATGGCAACGGCTTTCTTATTCCTTGACCTGACTTCGGCCGTATGTCGCTTTATTATCTCTACTGAATTTAGGTTACGTTCAAGTTCATTAGTGTCCACTAAAAAATCATAAAAGTTCTTTGAAATAATTGAAATTCA